>JAEEGL011440286.1_pt1 | contig 151689 bp, 129 predicted proteins | sample 9134231 | NCBI WGS metagenome assembly JAEEGL01 (sample SAMN16246548, study PRJNA631951) | gut metagenome | biome: gut microbiome; feature: rumen; material: fiber-attached | host: Bos | place: Iran: Karaj | collected 2018-10 | reverse complement strand
TGCTCTTGGCGTAGATGTAGAGTTTCTCCTTTTCATCCTTCACCAGCCAGCCAAGGTCCTTGAACGGGTTGTTGTTCTTGACGACCTGGAGGTACACTTCGGGCGAGTGCTCGTCGGTGCCTTTGGGGAGGTCGATTTCGGCCTTGGTGACGTGCAGCAAGCTGTATGGGTTGCCTTCACATTCCACGCGAGCTTCCTCGCTGTTCAGTACGTCATAGGGACGTGAAGCCAGTTTCTCGACGATGTCGACGGGCGGGCGAAAGCCCTTGAAAGGTTTGATTATACTCATTGTGTGGTCTAAATTTTATTGTTGTTTGATAAATTCTTGCGGTGAGAGCACAGGAATGCGTGCATCGGCGAAGTCTGCAGTGTTCCTTGTGACGATAGTTTCTGCTCCGAAAGCGAGGGCGGAATAGTATTGGATGGCGTCCTCCAAGTCAGCGAAATCGCTTTGGAGCATGCGGTCTATTACAGCATCGTTGACCGTTGTGATGGTACAGATGGATTTCACGATGGAGAGTTTCTTGACAATCTCCTTGCGCGTGTACCCAAATCGCTGCATCAAATAGACCGCTGTGGAGAATGACAATGAGCAACACAAAAGTTCCACCTCCTTGCGGTCGGCCATGCTGAAAAGCAGAGCCGAGTCCTGCGCCCAGGGCTCGCGCTCCAGCAACAGGTCGAGCAGAACATTGGTGTCGATGAATGTCTTTTTCATAGATATTTCTCTCTGAGATACTCCTCGCGGGCAGCGTCGAGTTCCGCGTCGGTGACATTGACCGAATGGCCGGTGAACATACTGGCCACCAACGGCGTTATAGGCATACCTGCGCCTTCATTCTTTTTGCGCAGCGACTGCACATAATCGGCCACAACCTGAAGCAAATCCGGAGGAAAAGTGCTCAGGTCGTTGTTGATTGCTGCTTTGATATCCACTGCTGTCATGACAATAATACTATGTTGTTTCGGACTGCAAAGATACGAACTTTTTGTGATGTGGGGAATTATTTTTTGCCGAATGGAATAATTGTCGTACTTTTGCAGCCGATTAGTTAACGGAATACTAACGAAAACAATTGCCAATGAAGCATAACGCATAGTTTAGTATGCACATCATAGAATAGGAAAAAGCGAAGTAGCTTATCTGGATGTCTTGAAACTTCGACACTTTCAAAAAACACTTCCAAGAGCACAGCAGCGACGCTCCCGCATCTGGCGTGGGCTTGTACGTTGTAATTTGGAAGTGTAGGTAGTCGAAGACCTCAAGACATCCGATGAAGGCGAAAGTTCCACGCTCTTTTTATGTGCATATCCGCAATGGGACTTTAAAATAAAATCTGTTTTTTTTAAATTTAAAAAGAAATACAAAAAATGAGAAAATACAAATTATTCCTCGTGGTTGCATTGATTGCTGCCACATCAATGATGCTTACTTCGTGCTCGAAGGAGAAAAGAATAGAAGGCAAATGGAAAGTTACTCGTGCATCTGGAGATTTTTCAGATGACAAGGGTTCCGTTTGGATATTCAAGGAAAGTGGTGACGTTACGTTCCAAGTCTATGAGATGGATCTTGATGGGACTTGGTATGTAAGTGGTGACGAACTAACAATTGATTATCATTCTGATAAGGAAGGTTGGGATTTGACGGGGGAATTCTCAATTGACGATATAAGCAGTAGGGAAATGTCATTGAGTGGAATATGGATTGAAAAAGGATATCAATATGAGAGTGATCCGACCTCGTTCTATACGGAGAAATACAAAGTATCTTATGATTTTGAGAAAAAGTAGGTCTTGGTTGATATTTTGATAGAGTCTCTAACATTGATAATTTGTAGAATAAATAAGGGGGACACCATTGTGCCCCCCTTATTTGCGTTAAGCGTTTCTTTAATATTGCATACTTTCATTATCCTTCATAGAAGGGAAGTTTAACGACGACGGCTTTCAGCACGCGGCGGCCACAGAGGATGAATATCTCGGTGCCGGCTTTGCTGAAGGCGGTGGGTACGAGGGCGGTGCCGATGTTCTTGCCTGTCGATGGGCTGGGGCTGCCGCTACGCACCATGCCGATGGTGTTGCCTTCGGCGTCCTGCACGTCGTAGCCGTTGCGGGCGATGCCTTTGTCTATCATCTCGAAACCGACGACTTTGCGTTTCACTCCGGCGGCTTTCTGGGCGAGGAGAAGCTCCTTGTTGATGAAGTTGTTGTTCTCGGCTTTGAGCTTGACGATGAATCCCAGAGGTGCCTCGAGGGGGCTGATGGTGTCGTCCATTTCGTGGCCGTAGAGAGCGAAGCCCTTTTCGAGGCGCAGCGTGTCGCGGCAGCCGAGGCCGGCGGGCATGATGCCGAATTCTTTGCCGGCTTCATATACGGCGTCCCACACTTTCTTGGCGGCACTGACGGGGATGTAGATTTCGCATCCGCCTGCTCCGGTGTATCCGGTGGTGCTGAGGATGATGTTCTCTACTCCGGCGAAGGTGAGTATCTTGAAGGTGTAGTACTCCATGTCGGTGATGGGGGTGTCGGTGAGTTTTTGCATGGCCTTGAGGGCGTTGGGTCCCTGTACGGCGAGCTGTGCCCACTGTTCGCTTTCGTTGACGAAGTCGCGGCCGAGTTCCATGCCCATCTTGTCGGCAATCTGGCTCATCCAAGCCCAGTCTTTGTCGATGTTGGCGGCATTGGGGACCATGAAGTATTCGTCGTCGTGGACGCGGTAGACGAGCATGTCGTCCACCACGCCGCCCTGTCCGTTGGGCAGGCAGGTGTACTGCACTTTACCGTCGAAGAGGTCTTCAACGTTGTTGGTGGTGACGTACTGCATGAAGTGCTTGGCGATGGGTCCTTTGGCGCGGAATTCGCCCATGTGGCTTACGTCGAAGACTCCGACGTTGTTGCGTACGTTGTTGTGTTCCTCGATGATGGATGTGTACTGGATGGGCATGTTGTAGCCGGCAAATTCGGCCATCTTGGCGCCCATGGCGATGTGTAAATCGGTAAACGGGGTCGTTTTCATTGGGTGTAATGTTTTGATTTATTGTATTATATTTGTTATTTCAAGTTTGTTGGGAGTGTACAAATGTACGTGTTTTTTGCGAATCGGCGGGTGCAAAAAGTGTTGTTTTGCTTGCGCGTCCGTGAAAAAACTGCGTAACGTGCTATGGCTCTTGGTGGATAGCTTGTTTAAACAATCTTTCCGTGTGCTGAGGGCGGGGCGTTGTGTGTGTTGTGGATAGGATGCTGTGTGGACTCAGGGTTCTGGCTCCGCGCTTGTGGCGGCGCTGGCGGTGGGAATGAGGGGGAGCCACTCTATGTCGTCGGCCACGAGGGTGTTGTGGCGTTTACCCTTGCGCCCCGGGCCAGTCATGTCGGGACGGAACTGCACCTTGACGTTCTTTATCTGGTCGGCCGACACTTGGTCGGGCTCGTCGACGCCGGCGTTGGTGCACTGGAGGGAGAGGTAGAAGGTGCCGATGCCGTCTAGGCGCACCGTGTGACCTTCGGCCAGATAGCGCATCATCACGTGCGGCAGGGCGCTGATGACGGCCTTCACGTCGGTGTGGCTCACCGTGCTTTCGCGCTCTATGTCGCGCGCCAGGCGTCCGATGTCGTAGCTACTCACGCTCTTGGCGTAGGGCGTCCATTTGCCCGTCAGTCGGTTGAAATGTTTCGTGAAGAATGCCATTTGTCTATGTGTTAGTTGGTTAATATCCTTTTCGCAGATGGTCGTACCATGGGCACGCTTGTGGTTCGACTATCATTGCGACCTTTGTTTGACTAACATTGCAATGTTTATTGAACTACCATTGTAATGTTAGTTATATTACCATTACAATGTTATTCGTATTACCATTGCAATGTTAATGGAACCACCTGTGCAGTCATAACGGAGATGGGGCGCATATATTGTGCGACGGGGTGCGAATTTCTACTTTCGCCACGTGCGGGTGTCGTGTTGGGACAAGGAGGGCTTTTGGAAGGTGCGGCGGCGCGCCCGCAGGGGCGCGCCGCCGCAAAAATATCCGCACCATCGGCCCATGTGTCGGAAATAATGGTTATATTTGCAAGTCGCGCCAGCGCAGCACTAAATCGCGTATATGTTGAACAATAGTATTTTAACCCGACACATGCCCAACCATCCGACCACCAGCCGCCTCCACGGCGCCCTGCGGCGGCAGATTGTCGCCCTCGTCGCCCTCCTGGCCACGTCGTTCGCCGCACAGTCGCAGGTCGACGTCGGTGCCGCCACCTTGGAACTCAACGTCATCAAAGGCGTAACCCGCGCCTACGCAGAGTCTATCTCCTCCGACCTTTCCCTCTACCTCCACAACGCCAACCCCCAGCAGTTCCAGCTTGTGGAGCGCAAAGACGTGCGCCGCGCCCTCAGCAACGCCGGTGCCTCGCGGGGCACGCTCTCCAAGAGCCAGATGGAGCACGTCGCCCAGGAGCTCGGCATCGCCTACCTCGTGCTCGGCGACATCGCCTGTGTCCACGGACGCAACACCATGCGTCTGCGCATCGTCGACGCCCTCACCAGCGAAACACTTTATTCCGACAGCATCTCCTGGCGCAACAACATCCCCGCCACACGCCCCATCATACAGATAGCTGACCGTACCGCCGCCAACTTCGAGCAGTTTCCCCTGCGCAGCCAGCGCATCGTCCTCAGCCAGACACCACCGGCCCCCCCGGAGCCCCAACCCGAGTCCACGCCGGCCGACGACGAGGAGCAACGCCAGCAGTGGCGCAAGGCCGAAGCCGAATGGCTCGCCAGCCAGCAAGCCGACACACCCGTCGACACCCTCCGCCAGCAGCAACGCCGCCAGCGCGAACAGCACGACTCTGCCCTCCGCCGTCGCCTTGCCGCCCAGGAACTCCCGTCCTACCAGCGCGAGCCCTCCCGTCAAGAAACCATCCTCCGGCGCCTAAATGAAGAAAAAGCCCACAGCGACAGCGTCTTCAACGACCAGATTCTCCGTCAGCGTGAGCACCGTGCAGACCGCGAACAGGCACGCATGCAGGAACTCTCCGTCGACCGTGGTGACCTCGTTTTCACCATTGGCGACATCACCTTCGAGATGCGTCACATCGCAGGAGGCACCTTCACCATGGGCGACAACCAGCATGGCGAGCTGGACGAATTCCCCGAGCATGAGGTCACTCTCGACGACTACTACATCGGCGTCTACGAAGTCACCCAGCAGCTCTGGCAAGCCGTCATGTACTCCGACATACAGCGGCAGCAGATACATCCTGAAGTGGGACACCTCTGTGGCGTCGGCCCCAACTATCCCATGTACTACGTCAGCTACAACGAAGTGCAGAAGTTCATCAAGGAACTCAACCGCCAGACAGGCATGTCCTTCCGTCTGCCCACCGAAGCCGAGTGGGAGTATGCCGCCCGTGGAGGCCGTCCCAGCGACGCCGTCTATGCTGGAGGCAACGTGCTGGAGTATGTCGCTTGGAACAGCAACAACAGCCAGTCGCTCTGCCATCCCGTTGGAGGCAAAGAGCCCAACGCGCTAAAACTGTACGACATGAGTGGCAACGTTGCTGAGTGGTGCCAAGACTGGTATGGCCCCGCCTACTATACTATCAGTCCCGCCGACAATCCCCAAGGCCCTGCACGCGGCAACGAACGCGTGGTGCGTGGTGGCAGCTGGAACTCCGGCACCACCGACAGCCGTCTCACCAACCGCAACCACCGCCCCGACAACGTGCATTACGCCACCATCGGCTTCCGTCTCGCCCTCTCCGCTACCGCCCCCGTGCGGTGATTCTCTCCCACATATAGCGTGTGCGCCCTGATAAGGGAACGTCGTTGCTCCCGCGTCATGTGCGTGCACACACCCATGTAGAGTGCGTGTTTCACTCCAGCTCAAGAGTGTGTGCTCGCCCACGTCAGTAGCATATACACTCCCATGTTAGGAGCATGTTTCCTCCTTTTCCCCGTCAGCGTGTTCCCTCCTGTGCCTGCAACATATATATAATGTATATATACCATATTATATATGCACATATAACAAAGTCGCGCCCCATTGAGGAGCGCGACTTCGGTGGGTCGGTATAGGATTTGTGTTACATCACGTATACCTTCTCGGCATGAGCATCGCCAATCTTGACAAAGTAGATACCTGTGTGCGACGTGTGGAATACGCAGGGATTTGTCGCCTTGGCTTGGCTGGCAATGCAGCGTCCCATCATGTCGATGATTTGTATCGACTCGCCTTCGGCGCCCACAATCTTGATGCTTCCCTTGGCCGTCAGTATGATGGCGTGGCTGCTCTCGGCATCGTCAATGCCTACCTGGTTGCGGAATTGTGCCGTAAAGACGCTGTCCTTTGTCACGGTGATGGTGCGGGGATTGGCGTGGATGCCGTCGCTCCATTGCATGAACATGTTGCCGTTGGTTCCCACGGCGGTGAGTGTCAGCTCTGTGCCATAGTCATACACACCTTCGCCGTAAGTGCTGCACATGTCGGCATCGTAGTGGTAGCCCGGCATAGCGGCTGTGCGTAGGATGATGGTGTGCTGGTAGGGCTCGAATTGTGCGGTGAAGCTCGTGTCGGAACTCACTCTGACAGTGCGCGGATTGTCCGTGTTGCCGTCCTGCCAGCTGACGAAGTGGTAGTGTTCGTTGACGGGCGTGGCACGCAGTGTTGCCACAGTGCCAAAGAGGTAGTCGCCGCCGCCGGTGGCAGTGCCGTAGGCGGGATTGTTGGTGCTGACGTTGACCGTGTAGTGATCGGCTGCGAAGTGAGCCGTGTATGTGGCATCACCGTTCACCGTAACGCTCAACGGGTTGGTAGTGCTGCTGCCGCCAGGCAGTGACTGGCTTACCCAGCGAGTGAAGTGGTAGTGGGCAATAGGTCTGGCGGTAAGTGTGATGCTGCTGCCGTCGAGGTAGGTGCCACCGCCAGTGACGGTGCCTATCGTGCTGTCGGCCGACTGTACATTGATGAGGGCGTAAGTCTGGTTGGCAGCAAACTGAGCGGTGTAGGTGCCGCTGGCCAGCACGGTGAAGGTGCGTGGATTGTCGGTGTTGCCGTCAGTCCATCTCACAAAGTGGTATCCCGCATAGGCCGTGGCACTGATGGTGGCGCTGGTACCTTCGCTGTATGTGCCGCTACCGCTGACAGAACCCCAGTTGCTGTTGTTGCTCAGCACTACAATATTGTAGACGGGTGCTTGGTTGGAGGTAAAGTAGGCAGTGTAACTGGCATTGGCCGTAACGACAATAGTACGAGGATTGTCGGTATTGTAGTCGTTCCAGTGGTCGAAAGCGTAGCCGTTGAGGGCATTGGCACTGATGGTGATGGTATCGTCAAGGCGATAGGTGCCTGAACCGGTGACGGTGCCTTGTGTGAGGTCAGCACTGTAGACATTGATGTTGAAAGTGTTGGGCGCATCAATGGCGAAATTGGCAGTGAACGAGGTGTCGCAGGTCACAATAACTTGTCGCGGATTGGTTGTCACGCTGTCGTTCCAACTGACAAAGTGGTATCCTGTGGCTGCTGTGGCGGTGATGGTTGCAGTGTCTCCATGGTTGTAGTCACCGCTACCGTTGACGGTACCCATGCCCGTGTTTGCACTAGTGGCGGCGAGATGGTGCTGGTCGATGGCAAAGAATGCGGTAAGAGATACATTGTCGATTACCACGATGGTGCGGGGGTTGTTGGTATCATAGTCACTCCAACGGACGAAGTGATAATTGGCAGCAGGTGTGGCACTGATGGTCACAGTGTCGCCATAGTGGTAGCCGGAACCACCGCCGTTGACCGTGCCTTGTGCGGGATTGTCGCTGATGACGTCAACAGTATAGGTGGTGTTGTCGGAAGCGAAAGTGGCGGTATAGGTGGCATCGCCCAGCACGATGATGGTACGCGGATTGGTGGTGATACCATCGTTCCAGCGGACGAAGTGGTTGCCCGTTGTTGCTGTGGCTGTCAGTATAACGGTGTCACCGTAGTGATAGTTGGAATCGCCGCCGCTGACAGTACCCATGGTGATGTCTGCACTGAGAGCGGTGATGGTGAAGGTAGTGTTGGTATCGGGAGCAAAATATCCGGTAATTGTAGTATCATTGCCTGCAGGCATGTTCTGAAGTATGAGCGTGAGAGGATTGGAGGTGTCACCTGTGCTCCAGTTTACAAAATGGAATCCTGTTGCAGGTGTGGCGGTGAGTATGGCCGTGTCGCCTACCGTGTAGATGCCGCTACCGCTTACTGTGCCCCATGTAGTGTCGTTGCTCAAAGCGTGCAGAGTGTAGTCGGACGAAGGGTCATTCTCAAAATAGGCGGTGTAGGTAGCATTGTCCCATACAACGACGGAACGGGGATTGATGGTGTCGTCGTCTTGCCAGTGAGAGAAGTGGTAGCCAGATAATGCATTGGCGGTGAGAATTGCTGTGTCGCCAGGATGATAACTGCCACCACCGCTTACGGTACCCATAGTGGCATCGGCGCTGTTAACTGTCAGAGTGTAGGCGGTGTCGATGTCGCATCCCACCAATTGCATCACGCTGCGATAACGGGCTACATATTGGTGGCCATTATGGGAACCGACACGGTTGGGGTCGGGATTTTCATCATCGCTGTAGACACACAATGACCGATAGCCCGTTGTGTTGGAACAAGAGAATCTGTACTCAGAGTAATAGACACCATTGTTGTCGTCAATGGCTATAATCAGGTTGTCAGTGCCGTTGTAATCAAATGTCTGGTCGAACCTAAAATTGTTCCACCCGGGATAGTATACCATGTCGCCTTCATATACCTTGGTCAGAGTACTGCATGCAACCGCATCCTGACGGCCGCTGAACTGGGAGCGTGTGGTGTGTCCCACATATATTACGCAGTTGCTACGCCGCATGGCAGCAGATCCGTCAAAATGGAAACGAATGGCAGACAGTTGTCGTGCACCACCCATCTCCGAAGCTAAGACAATTTGTTGGGTATGAACATAGTTCCATTGTGAGTTGGTTGGGAAGTATACTAAAGTGGTGTCGATACTGCCAATAGTATCGGGTGTAGGTGTGGCGCAATAGAGGGTCTTGAAGGTGTCAAGGACGCTGAAATTGCTACTGTCACCGCCACCACACACGGAACGTACTTTCCATTCATATTGAGTGTTGGCAGTAAGTCCTGTGATTGTGCAAGAGGGGCGGGTGGAATAATATGTACTCCATGTTGCGCTGCCTATGGGACGATAACTGACACGGTAGCCCGTTGAACGTCCGTACCAAGTGAGGTTGGCGGAGTTATTGTTAGTAGAGACAACTTCCAACTCGGAAGCATTAGAGCATCCTCGACCATCGCCATAGGTAAAGCATATTGTGTCGCCAGGTGTCGAGATGTTGTAGATACGAATGGCTGAGTCCAGTGTGTTGGGATTTAGCCATGAACGTGGATTTGTATTGTAACTGAACGTGGTACGGCCTTCAGGAGCACTGAAGTATGCTTGCGACAGGGTACCATTGGCAGCAGTGGTTGTATCACTATTATTGCCCCCAGGGCGATAAATGTATACCTCGTCAAAAGCAGATGTCCCATCATAATTGGCGTTGCCGCTGTAGCGTGTGTCAATGCGATAGATGAGCAGTCCCGTGCCAGGAAGGGTGGTCTCAAAGTGCTCACGGTTGTCACGGTATTCAAATATATACCACTGGTTGGGGTCGGAACTGCGGATGCAGTATGCGTTGTTTACGTTGGCTTGGTCTGCCACCGAGTGGAGTGTATATGTGCCGGGAGCAGTAATCTCGGGAATGCTGTCAATCCAGTTGCCGTAGCGGTACTTCATCCAGATGCCCATGTGTTGAGGCGGAGTGGAGTTGTTGCACATCAAGTCCCAAGGTCCAACACTACTGATGTCGGTACCGACGTAGTAGCGGTACAGGTCGGGGGCTCCCAATGTGTGGAATGTTTCGTGACAGAAGACACTGCTGCTGAAATAGTGGTCTCCAGAGCCCTCAAGTTGGAGATTGAATGTGTATACACGTTTGCCATTGATTCTGACCGTGCGGTCGTATAAGCTCCATTTGTGGGGCCAAAGGAGTCCGCTCCAGCCGGTATAGGTGCCTTTGACAATAAATATAACATTGTCAACCAACCCATCGTTGTTATAATCCAGATTGATGTTTCTATTGACAGGGTAGTTCGCATTGATGTAGTTGACGGCATTCTCAAACAGAGTGAACTCACGGGCGGTTCTGGCAGAATCGGTGGCGTATCCATTTGTGTTTGTTGCAGAATAGGGCTCGTAGTATGAACGTGGATGACTGTCTTGATAGGACCTGATTGCGTTACCATTGGGTGTGGGCGCATAGTGTGAGACAATATGCAACTTGTTGTACGATGCCTCTTTGAAATATTGATACATCGAAATGCTGTTTGCTGACGAATCATTGCACATGGCTTCGATGCTGCTCATCGGTGTGGTTATCTCCGATTCATCTGAGAAACGTACAAAGATGACAAGGTTGTTGATGGTGCCGTGATTGCGCCCGCTGGTTTTGGGCTCCTCAATCTTGTAACGTTCAGGAATATCCCAAGCTTTTTGTTTGATACTCCATGCGCGACGAGAGATGGCAAGGTTAGGTGAGATTCCTAATGTGGCGGGATTGACAGTACCTGCTACATAGTTGCTGGCTACAAGCTCACCGTTCTGCATAACGCCGTAGACGTAGTAGCCGGTTTGTTCGTTGAGTACGATAGTGTAGCCGAGTGCATCATGCATACGATGATAGTACTCATCGCCAGTTACATAGCAGTTCAGTGTGTCACCGTTGGGTTGAAGGCGCTTTACTGGCATGTTCTTGACGAATGCGGCTTGCGACATCACGGTCACAGCCGTCAGACAGAGAAGAAGTAAAAACTTTTTCATAAGATTAATGTTTTATAATTATTATTTGTTTTATTCATTATTATATTGCCGTCGACTTGACTGAATATCGATTTATGTAGGAATGCAGCTTGTAATAGTCCTCGCATGGTGAGGTAAACCATGAAAGCTGCCCACAATATGTTGTTGGCAAGGGTGGGGGATTGTGAGGTGTCCCATATAGTTTTGCCTCCGAAATATACGGCAAAAAATGTTACTGATGCGACAAACATAGTGTTGCGCATAGTTCGACTGGCAGTGGCCCCGACAAAGATACCGTCGAACAAGAATGCTGAAAAACCGCATACAGGTACTATGAGTATCCAGAATATATATTGTTGAGCACCGAAGATAATTTCGGTATCGTCACAGAACAAGCGAAGGAATGCATTGCCCCATACAGCATATAGTATTGTAAATCCTATGGTCAACCCTAGTCCCCACAATAACAGATAACGGATAGATAGGTGGAGGTTACTGCTGTCTCGGGCGCCTATATAACGTCCTACTAAGGATTCTCCTGCATATGCAAAGCCATCCATAATATAACTGAAGAGGGTGAAGAATTGTAGCATAAGGGCATCGATGGCTAGGACTTCGTCGCTGATGCGTCCTGATGCAGCGGTAATAAATGTGAATACTGCTGCTAGGCATACGGTACGGAGGAAGATGTCGCCGTTGACTTTGAAGAAACGCTTCATTTCGCTCCAGAGTAAGCTGCTACGTATGTCAAGGTGACGTCGAATAATGTGTCCGTAGTAGCGGTTGGCGAAGATTACTCCCACAAATAGACCGCTGTATTGCGCAATGACAGTACCCAAAGCTACACCCGCGATGTCCCAGTGAAACACCAATACAAATATAATACTACATACAATATTGATTACATTGATGAAGATGGCAATCCACATAGGTAGCTTACTATTCTGCATGCCGATGAACCATCCTTTGACTGCATAGAGTCCCAATGTGGCTGGCGCCGCCCAAATACGGATAAAGAAATATTTAAGTGCCAAACGTATTACCTCATTGCTGCCATGGAATACAATTTGAGACAGTTTTGCAATGGGCCATTGCAAGATAATCAGTAATGTAGCTATACACAATGCCAGTGTGAAAGCGCGAACAAATATTTTTACTGCTTCATCAAAACGTCTGGCCCCATAGGCCTGTGCTGTAAAGCCGCTGGTTCCCATACGGAGGAATCCAAAGTTCCAGTAGATAAGATTGAATATGCTTGTCCCAATCGTGATGGCTCCAATGTGAGCGGCGCTTAGATGCCCGACAATAGCCATATCGACCATTCCCAGCAAGGGAACGGTGATATTTGTGATAATGTTGGGCAGAGCCAGATTGAGGATTCGCTTATTCATTGGATTGTTCGCTATTGTCTTATAGTTTGCACTCGGCTACATTGAGCACCTCTCGTGTGGCGGCATTGGAGACAAATGCGACAATGTGGCAATGTTCCTTGTTCCACTCAGGTTTTATAGTGTATTTGAGTTCTGCTTTGCGTCGGGAACCCTCATGACCGTCAGCATACACGGGTATTCCCCAAATGTCGGTAACCACATCACGTAAGATATGATTATGTACATAATCTTGATTCCGGCTGCCATTGGGCATCGTCTGAGGGGCAATGATGCTGTCTTCCATAACGAAGATGGTCAGCGTTAACGAGTCGGTTACTTTTTGTATGAATTCGATATTGACATCAATCGTAGTGGTATTGGCTGTTAGTGTGCTGGTGACCTCCATATTAATGCTGTGTGCAGAGGTTAGTGCGTTGGCTATTTTGTCGGACAATACCGTTGTGGGCATAAAAAGGTCGAAAGTATTGTCGTTCTGCATGCGGTTAATGATTGCACTTGGATAGGATCCTGCATTACGTACGCCGAAATAGCTGCTCCAGTTGTCGCCTTTTTCTGTGCGCAGGTCTATTTCACCCAATGGGCGCCCAAAACTGCTATAGTCATGGATGGCTACTACTACCAATCGGTTGCCAAATTGTCTTTGTGCCGAATGAATGCTGTCATCCGCAGTTGGGCAGTTGGGGCATTTGGGCCCAGTGTATTTTTCGAGGAAGACGCGTTGGCCTGCATTTGTAGTGATACTGGTCCCCTCCGACCACGTTATGGCGCTGCCTGCGTACTCTTCGTACAGACCATTCTCATTGGCTTCGATTTTGTCACATCCCCACGCGAGGACGATGCTCGCTAAAGCGCAAATAAATATGTTACCTTTTATCATTGGTTGTCTTTGTTAGAAACTTGTAGTCAAGCTGAATGTTAGACCATTGCTGGCAGGCACTTGGCGGCATACACCTCCAATGCATACAATACCCTCACGCTGCTTGCCGTATCCTATTTGCAGACGTGATGCTTTCCGAGTGTATCCGATGCTGACGTTTGGATAGTTGCCAATGCCGTCGTGATAGCAATATTGGTCGCTTAAAGAAATAAAGAACGCACTGGTGAAGTTGTATTCAACTAGCCCCATCACCCAGTCGCCACAACGTTTGTCATCGACGAGGACATCGTATTTGGAGTCACTCCCCATCCATTCCGCTTCCATTCGGAGTACGTTTTTCTTGTTGATCTTATATGTATAGTCGCAAACAATTATATTGTTGTGGTGAAGGTGACCTGCGTGTCCTTCTACAATGGGGTTGAATACAACATAACCGTACGTGGCTGTAATTTTTGATTTGCCAGAGAGTTTTCTTGCTATTTCAACGCTTACATCACCATAGTATAGGTCTCCAGGACCAAAATACGGCGATGTGTAGCCGTCAGTGCCCATTCCTCCTATATTGGAAGTATCAAGACTAGTGATAACAGCGGTGTTGATGTGTATGTCGGTGCCATATTTCCCACCTAAAAGTGTTTCCTTTTTCAGTTTGAACATTAAATCTCCTTGCAACCCCATTTCTCCTGTGGTTTGGGTGGCGTATGGGTACATGCTTAAGAAAGCGTATGTGTGCTGTTTGGTAATGGATGGCACATAGTTTATGTAGAGCATTTGTCCGGTTTTGTCGTTTGGGTTACGTTCAGAACGGAATCCTATATTGTCCACTCTCTTCGCTTGTAAGTTGGCGCTGAATCCTTTTTGGGAATAAGATGCTGAGACAAATAGTGCGTCTCCATTTTTGTAGATGTAGTGATTTTGTTCATTAGGGTCTTGGCTTTTGTAGGCGTATTCAGCTTGCAGTCCCCAACCACCGTGGCTGAGTTCCATGCGTACTGAACCAGCCCCTACATTAGCGGGTAATGCCAATTTATAGAGGGCGTATTCGTTCTGCCGCGATATAATGGTGACATCGTTATCTTCGTATTTGCTTACAAATCCTCCACCAAGAGTGATTCTGGTTTTGCTTTCTGTCCACGATTTTATGATATTGTTAAGGGCTACTTCGGCATCTAACCCTCGCACGAATCCTTTGCCATATTCCCAATAGAATCGTTGTTTGCCGATGATACCTTTCAGTGTAACGCCATCCCAAGGTCGGTAATTAACACTGAAACCGAACAATGAGTTGTCTATACCGAGAAAGCGGTCTTCGTAGGAACGCAGTATGAGTCCATTGCCGAATTGTTCATAATAATTACCTGCTGTTACTGATAATTTATCGTTTTGGTATGAAGCAAAGTAGTTAGCAATTCCTTGCCCTTCGTATCTTGGGTCAAAACCTAACATCGGTTTTTGGTAGGCCTCAAAACGCAGTCCTGCACTAAAAGGACCGTTGGTGTAGAGAATATCGGCACGGGCATTCATGAGTAGTTTTGTTGGCACATCGCTTGATCCAATGACCGAATCAGCGTGTGAAATCTGTCCATCCAATTGGATGTTGCCACTAACTTGGCCTCCACTGAGCACATTCTGTGCATGGGAATTTACTGCAAGGAATGTGAGCAATACTAATAACGGTATATGTTTGACTATTCTCATTGAGGTGTGTTCTTGGGGTTATTCTGCCATGCTATTGGTTGACTGCTTCGCCAGCAGCTACTTTCTTGACAATTTCAAACAACTCTTCTTCACTGCCTTCCACAAATGAGGTATGTTCCCATACTATCTCGCCTTTGCCATTGATGACAAATGTGTGGGGAACATTTACCACATTCATGGCACGCTTGAAGTCTTGGTTTTGGTCTATGTAAATCTCGTAGTCCCAGCTGTTGCCGTCTACATGAGGTTTTACTCTCGAAGCAGAGCGGGAGTCGTCGATAGAGACTGCTACCAGTTTAACTCCGGTTTCTTCCTGCCATTCTTCGTAGACTTCTTTGATGGTGTTTAACTCACGGTTGCAAGGTTTGCACCATGTGGCCCAGAAACTGATAATAATGGGTTTGCCCTCGTTTTGGATTACCGAGGTATGTACGGTACGTCCGTCAAGGGTTTTGACAGAAACATTGTCTGGGAGTGTTTTGGTATTTTGAGCCATAACTCCAAAAGATAAGACCAGCGAGGCGAGTGTCAAAAGAATTCTTTTCATGGAATATGTTTTTTTACTAATTTAGTGCGTTTAAAGATGTTTTTCTTACAAAAGTTGAATCATTGCTTGTAGTCCGTTTTTATATTTTGATGGAGGCAGTATAGATAATTGTTCCAGTGCGAGTGCGGATTCTATGTCTATATGTTCTTGCACTTCATGGAGGGCTTCAGAATCTGCCACCTCGGCTACGATTTGCGTGGCTGCTATTTCGTCGATTGTGTTTTGTTGCAGTATCTCCATAATAGCGTTGCGACGAGATTTTGATGTTTGTCGCAGGAAGCAAAGAAGTGGTAATGTGATTTTCTTTTCCTGGATATCGTTGCCATAGGGCTTACCGGTGTTAGCCATAGGCATATAATCCAGCATATCGTCGTGCATTTGAAACGCACGGCCATAATGCACCCCAAATTCTTTTAGTTGTTTAGTATAGTCAGTGTTGTTTTTGCTTATGCTGCCTATTTCGCAGCATGCAGCCATAAGTGATGCAGTCTTTTTGTCGATGGTGACAATGTAGTTAGCTTCGTCTAGGTTTGTGATTCGGCATGTCTGTTGCTGGAGTAACTCTCCTTCACTCATCTCTATTGCAGTTCGGTTTATTACGGCCATTTCAGCAGTGTTTGCATATGCACATAGCAGCGACATGACTTTGGCCAGGTACAGATCACCGCACAATACCGCCACTTTGTTGCCTAAATAGCTGTTTATCGTGGGCATGCCTCTGCGTAAGTTTGAATTATCTACGACATCATCATGGATAAGACTACTGTTGTGTAGCAGTTCAAGAGCCACAGCCATATGGACGATGTGGTCGTCCACTGTACCATTGCTGGCTCCGGCAGAGAGCATGGTCAACAATGGTCGTATTAGTTTGCCCTTGTGGCGTGTTATGTACTTACCTACATTGTTGGCTAATTCTACAGAACTATGCATTTGTTCTGCGTATTCCTGTTCGAATGCCGCCAGTTCTTGGGTTACTATTGTCGCTATATGTTCTAATTCAGACACTGCTATTTTGTTTTTGACAGGAACTCGTTGTAAAGTGCGGATAGTTTATTGTAGAGAGGTTTGGATACCTTTGTCAATGGTAACCGTAGTGTATTACCAATAATACCTTCGATTTCGAGAAGGGCTTTCACCCCGCAGGGATTCCCCTCTTCAAATAGGGCGTGCATCAGAGGTAGAAGTTGGTAGTGTATAGGGAGTGCTTTCTTTATGTCTCCTTTCATGGTGCAGGTAACCATTTGAGACATTTCTTTTGGGAGTGCATTCGCTATGACGGAGATGACCCCAGTGGCACCCAATGCTAACATGGGAAGTGTCAATGCGTCATCACCTGATAGCAGTTGGAAAGAAGCTGGTTTGTTGCGCAGAATTTCCATGATTTGATTCATGTTACCGGATGCCTCTTTGATACCAATGATGTTGGGGCATTCCTCGGCCAATTGTAGCGTGGTTTCCGCTGTCATATTACAGGAGGTGCGTCCAGGAACGTTGTAGAGCATTACGGGGACGGGCGACATTTCGGAGATGTTCTTAAAGTGCTGTATCAACCCACGTTGTTGTGGCTTGTTATAGTAAGGGGTCACAGACAGGATGCCGCTGATGCCGTCAAAATTGGTGTGTTGAATAGTATCGGTGACAGAGAGCGTGTTGTTGCCTCCCATGCCAAGCATGATGGGTACGCGTCCGTTTACAAACTCTACGATGTAATCTTGTAGTGCCGAACGCTCTTTTTCTGTCATGGTAGCAGCTTCGCTGGTGGTGCCAAGTGCCACAATGAAATTGACTCCGTTTTGTATAACATGGTCAATCATGGTTTCCAGCTTACTGAAATCTATCGTTTCTTGTTTGCGGAAAGGGGTAATTAATGCTACACCAGTACCTGTGAAAATATTTTTCTTGTTCATGCTGTGAGGTGTTGTGATTATTTCTTAATAATGGACAGATATTTCTCCACGTTGTCGAGGTATGTCTGGATGTTCAATGGGTTGTTGTCGCGAAATATGACATCGAAAACGCTTTCTATCATCGCTGTGTCCTTAACTTGTTTGTCAAGGTATGTGACTTTAAGGTTTGCCAATGTTTTAGCTGCTGTGTATTGGGCAAGGAAATTTGGCTGGGTGGTGATGTCGATGATCAGGTCGTATTGATGTTTAATAAATTCGTCGAGGATGCCGTCTTTGGGGATTTTGAAGAAGTCGAGGTCATTCTTGACGTGGCATATTGTGATGCTTTTGGCGGAAATTATATAGTTTAGTTCTGTTTTTGCAGGAAGGATGCCTATGAGTCGCACACATTTTCCTTGCGCTTCCCATCGTTTTGTGTAGCTCATGATTAAATTCCAATCTTTTTCAGCGCCTAATGAAATAATGAGTCCGATCTCGCCTATGTCGGAGATATTCTCGATGCGCTTGATGCGCAAAGGTTCGGTCAGGATTCGCAGGACTCTTTGTTGTTGGTATTTTCTGAGCTTGTCAAACATGAGATGTTGATTTATAGTGCGTGATTAGAAGTCTATGGATAGTTGTTTTTCCAGTCGGTAACTTTTTCTGTGTAGTGGTGTGATTCCGTATTGCTCTATGGCGTCGTAATGTTGCTGGGTAGGATAACCCATGTTGTGGTCCCAGTAGTAGTGTGGAAAACGTTGATGTTGTTCTATCATGAAGTCGTCACGGTAAGTTTTTGCCAGTATGGATGCAGCTGCGATGGATTGGTATTTTCCGTCACCTTTAACAATGCAGACATAGGGCGTGTCGCTTTCGTTGATGAAACGGTTGCCATCAATGAGTAGCATTTCGGGAGGTGTGGTGAGTTGTGAAATGGCTAGGTTCATCGCGTGAAACGAGGCACGGAGTATGTTGGTGTTGTCTATTTCGTCATTGCTGACTGAAGCCACAGCCCATGCCAATGCGTCGTGTTCTATTTGGGTGCGTAGTGCGTAGCGCTGTTTTTTGCTTAACTGTTTCGAATCGTTGAGTAGCTTGTTGTGATAACCATTAGGTAGGATGACAGCGGCCGCATAAACGGGACCTGCCAAACATCCTCTTCCAGCTTCATCGCATCCTGCTTCTATTCTATTTTGGGTATATCTTTCTTTGAGCATAGGTCAGATGATTGCAAATAGAATGAATATGATGAGTAGTGTTTCCAATATCCACAGTCGTTTGCGGGCAGTAAGGAGGCAATTGGATGCCAAGAAGGCAAAAGGGATGGCTCCGATGGCTGCGTCGAAGGGCATTATGCGCGTGTACCAAAGGGACGCTGCCAGTACTAAAAGCAGGATGAGAATGATTTCTGCATTGCGACGGAATACGACAGAGTGTTCTCTGATACGAGAAAATGTCATCAATCCACTTAGCACTAGGAAGGTAATGAACATCACATTGTCAAAAGCGGTCAATCCGGTGCTTTGTTCAATTAGAAGACTGGGATTGAGAATGTCGTTGAAAGTGATGTATGAGATGTAGTATAGGCGGTCTGTTAGAAAATAATAGGTGGCAGCGATGAGGAGGGGCGCAATATAGCCAATCAGCACCATCAGCCAGCAGCGCCAGCGGTATTGGCTGTGTACCATCAATCCTACGATGACAAACAACAGTAGCACAATGCAGGGTAGGCATAGCAATGTGGCAAGTGCACTGAAGAAAGCGGCATTGAGAATGTTGTCGTTCGATATGTTCATTTTGTCCAGTATCAGTAACTGATTGAGGACCGTAATGACGCATGGTGCCGCCAGGATAAATGGGGTGAGTGTAAGCGGGTGCTGGTTGAAACTCATGGAGACGATATAGATGAGGGCCGGCATCAGCGAATTGAACGGAACCATCTTGTTGCGGGTGAGCACCATGTTCAGATACACACCTTCCAGTACAACCAGTACGTACGCGATGATTGTGGCAACCAAAGGCAGCGGTTGCAACCATTCATAGAGTATTGTGTAGAGTGGTGCAAAACTATTGCACGGCATCATGGCTTGGGGGGCCAGAAATGAACGCCCCCATAGCACAACACTGACGATTGCAATAACAATCATCTGAAGTATGCCGTTCTGTTTGAATAGTTTTATCATCGGTTGGGAGGGGGACTTATCTGAGGATTAGCTTGGCTGTACGCACACCGGTGCGGTCCTGTGCTTTGATGATATAGATTCCTTTGTTCCAGAAGGAGGTGTTAACAGTAGCGGTTGTGGAGACCTGTAGCTGTGTGACGATGCGTCCGTCTATATTGTACACTGTCACAGGTGTGGGGCGATTGCTGCCAGTTTCTATAGTGATATGAGTTGTGGCTGGGTTGGGATATATGGCCAGAGGTACATTTAAGCGCACGGCTTCCTCTATGTCGAGTCGGTCGATAGCTGCCGCCACTGCCTTCATGGCGTCAATTTTCCCATGTCCCCAGCGTCTGCTGACGCTGTCGTTGGCAATCAGGCGCCCAGTTTGTCCGTCATTCAGGGCGGTACTGAAGATGATGTCCCTCACTTGGTCGACGCTCAATTGTGGGTTTACCTGTAACATGAGGGCTACTATGCCCGATACGGCAGGACTCGACATAGATGTGCCGCTCAATCCTGCGAATTTGTATGTGCGCCCGTTGGCGGAGATGGTGGCTGATACTGTGTAATGTGTTGTATCGTATGACGATACGGAAGATATTACGCCTACGCCGGGAGCGGATATCTCTGGCTTGTTGCGGCCGTCAAGCGTGGGGCCGTAGCTCGAGAAGTATGCGATGGCGCCCTCGCGGTATACGGTGTCGTGTATCCATGTGCCGGAGGAATGGGCCGCCACGGCAATGGTTTTGTCGGCACAAGCGGGCTCGCCGATACCGTAGTTGTGGTCGCCAGGTGTATATCCGGGCTCGCCGCCGACAAAGTCGGATCCTACATTGCTTTCGTGTCCTTCGTCGAAGTTGACGTTCCATGCATGCACATCGCTGCCGGAGGTGGCTGTGCAGAACACATGAAGTGTGTAGTTGGTTCGGGGATGTTTCCTAACTTTGAGCACGGCGTGGGGGCGATGTCCTTGAGTGCTGCGCTGTTCGGTCATGATGCTGTAAGGTATGGTGTCGTTGCCTATTATCACTTCCGATTGGTAAAGGTTGATGTTGGAGTCGGTGGCGTAGTAGGGCACGGTGTGCATTACTTGGTCGCTTCCCTGCAAGGCAAAACTGACTTGGAAGGGGCCGCCATCGGGTGTGCCCCAAAATACCAGAATCTGTCCTGCTCCGGCCACATAGTAGTTGGCCTTGGTGCGCAGGGTGTCGTTGTCGCCGAAATGGTGCTGGATGTGAAATGCGTCGTCGCCATTGTTGCCGGCGCTGGTCACAAAGACAATGCCGCTGTCGCTATAATGGTTTATGGCTTGACTCAAAAGTGAGGTTCCGTCAAGGTCGCTGAAAGAGTACATTCCCCAGCTGCTGTTGATGACCAGCCGCTTGTTTACCTCTTTAGCCACGCTGTGCATCCAACTTACTTGGTCGATCCACGATGCTTCGTTGAGGAGCCATGTGCCCAGCAGATACTGCACTTTGGGAGCCATGCCGATATACTGGTACTGGTTGGTTCCTGTTTTTTTGCCGCGACCACCGATGATGCCTGCCACGTGTGAGCCGTGGGAATTATAGCCGTATATGTTTGAGGTGTCGCTACCGGCCGACAAGAGCTGTTCGTATGTGGTGTATTCAGTACCATAGTCAAAACCAGCGGGCGCCGGGCCGGATAGTTTTACTTGGTCCCACGCGCGGAAGATGCGGCGTTCTGCACTACTGTTGTAATTGGGGTGACCATAGTCGAATCCCCAATCCGTGATGCCCACCAACACCCCTTCGCCGTTTATACCTTGCGGAAGGCCGCCTAATCCTTGCTGCACGCTGTCAACATGGGTGTCGTTGCGCGATTTGTCACAATGGGGGACGGATTTGTGTGCTACGGTGTATTGCAGAATATCGGGACAGGCCTCCAAGTCTTTGAGAGCATCGATGGGTAGACGGAGTGACACGATGTTGGCCACTTGTGATGTTACCGTGATACCCCGCTGTTGCATGGCGGCTTTGTCGAAAGATGGTGTCACCTTGGCCAATGCGCGCACGGTGGTACCCTGTGCATCGGTTGTGATGGCTAACTGCGAGGTGAGTAGTTCTGGCAGAGCGGCAGATTTTGAGTTGTTGTATGCCTGCAATAATGCACGTGTTTCCAGCGAGCTTTTTTGCTGTGCCTGAATTGTTAATGCGCTAATTAGAAATATTGCAAAGACGGATTTTCTCATATTCTGACTTGATAAATTATCTTGCAAAGATACGACTTTTTTATATATTATTATTGCATTATATATGAAAAATAGTGAATAGTATCCTTGTGTTTAGATTTACAGTGTTTTATGCATTCTTCAGATTTTTATCTTTGCAGAATGTTCGTGTTCGATGCAATATATATCCGAAATTTGTTAAAATATTTTGTTTTTTTGTATTATATATTTGGGTGTAATATTTGATAAGGAAGATGGATTTCTTTCATTTATATCATTTGTTATATTGTGTATTAGAGTCACTTTTTGTGATTTATAATAGTGATATTGGTGTTGTTTGTGATGTTGTTATTTATGTTAACATTTAAGATATATAGATGTCGTATTTCTGCTTTCTTGTCGTGCCGGTTATTTCTATTTCGGAAATTATTAGTATTTTTGCATTCTCAAAGCAACAAGGGAGATGCGATGCTTCTTGTATTTTTGTCCTTTAGTGGGCGCAAAAAACATGATTTAGTTACTTTTCATTAGACAAAGAATGAGAGCAAGTAATAATTCACTCTTTCAAACAAATCCTTTAGTATGGTTATATGCTATTGCTATTATTTCAGTGATATTGTATGACCTGACTCCGTCTTTTAATACTTTTGATACGCCTTATTTTATTATGGCAGGTGAGAATCTATTGAATCTTGTTGGATTTGATTGTCTGAGAACGCCTGTATATCCGCTATTTGTTATGTTTTGCAGGAGGATTGGAGGTCCCGAAGGTATGGATTGGGTGATTACGGTATTTCAAAGTATATTGTTTCTTGTTTCTGTGTATTCGCTTTATGACACGTGTAAAAGAGTTTTGAAACGGTCGTTCTTGTCATTTGTCATCACCGTGTATTACATCATAATTCCCGCAGCAGGATGGGCTAATGAGATACTTACCGAGAGTTTTAGTGTGTCGTTGTGCGTGGTCCTAACACATTGGATTATTTGTTTTGTACAGAAACCGAATTGGCGGCTGAACGTCGCTATTCCTGTATTGTTGTCGCTCATGGTTTTGATGCGTCCTAACTTCATTGCATTTTTTGCTATTCTGCCGATACTATGGATCTATCAATGGTTCAAGACAAGGGAACGTGGTTATCTTTTTGCTCTGTTGTTTTGTTTGGTCCCTATTGGTGGTTATCTTGGGTATTGCAAAGCGTATGAGCAGCAATACGGAATGTTTAATTCGAATTGCTCTGTGATTTGCTGTAGATATTACAACCTAAACAGTTGTGCTCCAGAGAATGTTAGATGGGATGAGTTTGTGCCCAATGATGACAAAGAGGAGTTGTTTGTCAGTAGGATAGTGGCGGCGCGCGATTCGGGGAACCCGACATACGGCCCTGTGTACGATTATATAGCAGAAACGGGTGATACAAAAACAGTATTGAATGTATTGGATCGGATGGAATCTTCATATAAAGATGAGTTGTTGCGTTACCGTATTCGTCTCGTCACTACCAGTTCGTTCGATTTCATGATGCCATGGATGTATAGGCATGGAGGCCTGTCTTCGTTGATTTGGCAATTTTGCCATTTCATTGCATTGCCGGTGTCGTTGCTTTATTTTGTGGTCGTCGCATTCGCTATTGCGATGCTGGTAGTTTTTACTCGGAAGAAGCATATTCCTGTTATTGCGGTGACTTTCTGGGCAATTATTGCCGCCCAGGTTGTGGGAATTTCTATTTCCGGTAGTGATTCATTCGACAGATTACTAATGCCCGTGCTCCCTATGGCGTTGGTATTATTGGGAATTGGTGTGGAGTCGATGTTGTCAGAGCGCGATAGAAGAAATGAGGGTGCGTGACATTGGTGCAAGTCTGATGCAAGTCTGATGTAACTCTAACCTAAGTCTAACTTAACTCTAACTTTGTGGCGTTGGAAATAATCGTGAAGCCCTAAACAAGGTGATGCTTTGCTTTTGTCTTGAACGTTAGTCGATTATGTTGTAAAGGGGATAGGTTTGGGGCGGGGATGCAATTGCATTTCACTTTTCACATTCTACATTCTACGAATGGGGCAGGGGTGGTACATTTTTTCTTTTCTCTCGATAAAGGTGGAATTTTGCTTGCATTAGGTTACAGGCCTCAAAAGGGCGGTTGTTCATAACTTTATAAGGTATTATATCTTAATTTGTTGATAAATTACTTATCAACATTGGGGAAATAGTGTTGGACACTACGAAAGTTTTTGCTATCTTTGCACTTTATTAATAGAAATTAAATAATACAAATAATCAATAAAATGTCACAAGATCAAATAATTAATAAGGACGACATCGTTGTCCGATTTGCAGGTGACTCCGGCGACGGCATGCAGCTTTCAGGTACGCTGTTTTCCGATGCTTCGGCCCTCACGGGTAACGATATTGCCACCTTCCCCGACTATCCCGCTGAAATACGTGCGCCGCACAACACCATCGCTGGTGTGTCGGGTTACCAAGTCCACGTTGGCTCTCACATTTACAGCTCTGGCGACAAGTGTGATATTCTCGTAGCCATGAACCCTGCTTCGTTCAAGTCCAACTTGAAATGGGTCAAGAAGGGTGCCACGGTTATTGTGGATATTGATACCTTCACAGAGGAAGCTATGACAAAGGCCGGCTACGACTCTGACCCGTTTACCGACGAGCTGGAGCGTGCCTATACTATCATCAAGGCCCCGGTCACCTCGTTCACAAGTCGCATCGGCAGCGAGCAGGGTGCCGACAAGAAGACCGCCGACAAGTGCCGCAATATGTTTGCACTCGGCATCATCTTCTACATGACCCACAAAACGTTGAACCAGACGTTTGCCTATTTGGAGCGTAAGTTCGCCAAGAAACCCGATGTGGTCAAATTGAACAAGGCTGTGCTTTCGGCTGGTTACGAATTTGCTGATAAGTTGGAGGTCGTTCACTCCCATATAGTTGAAGTGGCTCATGCACAGATGCCCAAAGGCCGTTATCGCAACATTACGGGTAATGTGGCTACTGCATGGGGACTCATGGCTGCTATGGAGCGCAGCGGACGTCCGCTCTTCCTCGGTTCCTATCCCATTACTCCCGCTACCGATGTTATGGTGGAATTGTCCAAACACAAAGGTCTTGGCGTGAAAGTGTTTCAGGCCGAAGATGAGATTGCCGGCGTATGCTCGGCCATTGGTGCCTCCTATGCCGGTGCTCTGGCTTGCACCTCTACATCCGGTCCTGGTCTCTCGCTGAAAAGTGAGGCCTTGGGTCTGGCTGTTATGACGGAACTACCTCTCGTGGTTATCGACGTGCAGCGTGGCGGCCCCTCAACGGGTCTGCCCACCAAGACTGAACAGAGTGACCTTAACCAGGCCCTCTATGGTCGCAACGGTGAGGCTCCGTTGATTGTTGTGGCAGCTTCCAGTAGTGCCAACTGTTTCTACTGGGCCTATACGGCCGCCAAGCTGGCTCTTGAGCACATGACACCTGTTATCCTGCTCACCGACGGCTATCTCGGCAACGGCTCCCAGCTTTTCCGCATTCCCAAGGTGGCTGATTTGCCGGCTATCACGCCGCGTCTGGCCAAGCCCAACGACCCGAACTACCGTCCGTTCCATCGTGATCCCGAAACATTCGCACGCCAGTGGGCTCTTCCGGGCATGGAAGGCCTCAACCACCGAGTGGGCGGTTTGGAGAAATGCCCCGATGGTCCTCTTTCAACCGACCCAGAGAACCATGCTCTCATGGTATACAACCGTCAGGAAAAAGTGAACCGCGTAGCCAATTACATCCCTGACCAGGAAGTGACGGGCTGTGTCGACGGTGACTTGCTTGTAGTGGGATGGGGTGGCACCAGCGGTGCCCTTACCCTCGCGGTCGAGGAGATGAACAAGGAAGGCAAGAAAGTGGCTTACACTCACTTCAATTATATATGCCCGTTGCCCAAGAACACAGGTGATATCTTGCGTAAATACAAGAAAATTGTCGTGTGCGAGCTCAATGGTGGTCAGTTTGCCGGCTATCTCCGCACTCAATATCCCGAATGCCCCATGCGTCAGTACAACAAGATAATGGGATTGCCTTTCGAGGTAGGTGAATTAAAAGAAGCATTCAACAAAATATTAGGAGAATAAATCATGGCAGAAAGACATTTTGTCCCGAAAGCGGACGTTGAATATACAAAAGCTGATTTTACAAGCGATCAGATGGTGAAATGGTGCCCCGGTTGCGGCGACCACGCCATCCTTTCCTCGTTGTTGAACGTTTTCCCCAAGACCGGCCATAAGAAAGAATACATCTGCATGGTCAGCGGCATCGGCTGCTCCTCGCGTATTCCTTATTATGTGGACACCTATGGCTTCCATAGCATCCATGGTCGCGCTTGTGCTATAGCTTCTGGCGTTAAGTTGGCCAACCCAGCTCTCAGCGTATGGGTCAACATGGGCGATGGCGACTCTATGGCTATCGGCGGCAACCATCTTATCCATATGGTGCGTCGCAACATGGACGTCAATATCACCATCTTCAACAACGAAATCTACGGTCTCACCAAGGGTCAGTATAGCCCCACCACCAAGTTTGGCCAGGTTACGAAGACCTCTCCTTTTGGTACGATTGATTATCCCTTCAATCCGGGTGAACTCGTAATGGGAGCTCAGGGAACCTTCTTTGCCCGTGCGCTCGACTGCGTGCCTGCCCTTACCACCCAGATTATGGAGCATGGTGCCAAACACGATGGTACCAGCGTGGTGGAAGTGTTGCAGAATTGCATGATTTTTAACGATAAGACACATGCTGCAATCACCGACCGTGCTGTGCGCGACGACCGTACGATTGTCCTCGAACACGGAAAACCGATGATTTTTGGCAAGGAACGCAATAAGGGGCTCCGTTTTAACGGACGTTGCCTGGAAGCCGTCACCATCGGAGAAAACGGCGTTACGATGGACGACATCATGGTGCATGATGAGACCACAGAAGATACCGGCATCCACATGATGCTGGCTCGTATGCACGGCGACCTTCCTGTGGCTATCGGTGTCATACGCAACGTCAAGAAACCGACCTATACCCAGCTTTACGAAGACCAGATGGATGAGTGTAAATCCAATTGCAAATACAAATGCGTTGACGACCTGCTCAATAGTGGCGACACCTGGGAAGTCTGATAGGTTATTTAGATATTAAGAATTAGACAAAGAGAAGGGCGGTCAAATTGACCGCCCTTCTCTTTGTTGTGGAATCAGCAAATAGTATGCTCTATTATTTGTTTCAGGATGCTTGTTTCAAAGGATGCAATCCCTGTGTGTGAAATGATGGCAGATGGCTACTTGCTGTTGTCATCATTTGGTGCATTTTCGCTCTCCTTAAGGATGCGAAGTTTGGCTTCGAGAAGGGCAATTTGCTGACGAGTGCCCTGCATTTTCTTCTCAAATTCGTTCTTCAGTAGGTCGGCCTGTTTGGAACTGGAGAGGAATCCCAGGTTGTTTTCCCACAACTTGAGGTCGTTGTGTAGCTTCTCTATTCTGCTGTTTAACTCTTCTCTTTCATTATTGACAAATTTACGGGTGTCGCCTACAACATTGTTGATACGCTCACGGTAAGCGGCCTCTTCGGCTTCCCGTGCGCTTATCTTCAGTTTTTCAAATTGTGCGTCAATGGCATCGTGGTATTCTTTTCTGAGACGTTCTTTTTCTCCTGCGGGAACAAACCCAATCTCCATCCATTGGCGTTGGAAGTCTTTCAGCGCATTGAGGTTCTGCTCTTTGCTGTCGGTTCCTTCAAATGCCTTGATTTGTTCGATGAGATCTTTCTTCTTAGCAAGGTTGTCGGTCTCGTTTTCTTTCACGTGGCTGAAATACTCTCCCTTTTTGGTGAAGAATTCGTCGCAGGCAGCGCGGAAACGTTGCCATATTTTCTCATGAAACTTGCGGTTGACGGGGCCAATGGTTTTCCATTCGGCTTGGAGTTGCAGGAGCTCGTCGGTGGCTTTTTTCCAGTCTTCGCGTTTGGCAATGGCTTCAGCTTTGAGGCAGAGATCTATCTTCTTGTTGTAGTTCTCCGTCTGCATGTCCTTCACTTGGTCGAAATGGGCTTTCTTCTTGGTGAAGAATGCGTCAATCATGCCTTTGAACTGATTCCATATATCTTCATTCTGCTCACGCGGCACAGGGCCTATGGATTTCCATACTTTGAGCAGCTCGTCGAGTTGTTCGCATTTCTCAAGCCACACCTTACCGTTGGTGGGTGTTTCAGTGGTGATTTCGGTGGCTTGGGTTATGAGTGCTTGTTTGGCGAGAAGGTTTTTATCCATCTCCTCGCGTCGTTGCTCGAAAAATTGGCGGTGACGGTCGTTGATTTGGTCGGCGGCGGTGCAGAAGCGTGTCCATATCTCTTCATTCTGTTCCGGAGGTACGGGACCTATCTCTTTCCACTGTTCACGCAAACCTTGGAGTGTCTTGAATGCTTTGGTGACAGACGGGTCGACAATGAGTTCTTCCACTTTCTCGCAGATCTGGATTTTTTGCTCCAGGTTTTTCTTCATGTCGAGCATCTTGAGCTCTTTGTTGATTTTGATTTTGTTAAAGAATTGCTCAACAAGAAAATGGTAATTCTGCCACAAGTCGTTCATGGCTTCGCGCGGGATTTCACCGATGGTCTTCCAACGGTCCTGCAGCGCATTGAAGTCGTCGTATGCTTTCTTGAGCGAACTTTCGTTATCCACAAGGGTTCGGAGTTCCTCGATGATTTTTTTCTTCGCCTCAAGGTTCTGCTGTTTCTGGGCTTCGATTGCTTCGAGATGCTTTTGCCGACGTTCGCGGTATGTGGTGTAGAGTTTGTAGAATGTGTCGGCAACGGCGTCGTCGGCAGGTTGGTATTCGTCTTTGTTGCCACCTTCTGCGATAAATGCATCGAATGCGGCTTTTTGCAGTTCTTTGGTGGCGTTGGCAAAAGTGTTGCGTATAAGGGCGGCACGGTCGCGGATGGCGCTGATGTCTTCCTGAAGCAGTGCTTTCAGGTCTTCAACCAACTCTTCGCGACTATGGGAGGAATAGTCAATGGTGGGTTCCGGCGCTTCTTTTTCTGCAGCGGCTGTTTCTGTATCCGGTGTTTCGGTGGGAGTGTTTGTGGAGGACGGGATTTCCTCTGTAGGCGTATCCATCGTGACGGTAGGTTCCGAGGGTTCACTCACAGGGTTGTCGTGTTCAGTAGCGGAGGGGTTGCTTACGGTAGTGGTTGCAGCTGTAGAAGCGTTAGTTACGGTTTCTTCCGTGTTGACGGATTGCGGCTGCATTTCGTTCAGGTCTTCCATGATGGTGTGTCGTTTATTTTGTTTAGAGTTACTTCTGCATTGTTCTGATGCAGTGTTTGTTTGGTTTGCTATTCTTGTAAAAAGGAACTGCAAAAGTACGAAAAAAGTTTAATTCCACGTTATTTTGTGAAAAAATGCAAAGGCGGAGATGTTCCGGAGGTATTCTCTGCATATTGTATTGCGTTATTGTTGTATTGTTATGATGAGTTGTACCTGTTGTCCACGCCATTGTGATGTCGACCGTCGAGTGAAATTGGGGTTCTGTCACGCTTCAATGCTTCCCGAGATTGCCTCAGTGTCGGTACATAAAGGCGAGGAACCACCGATATCGGGCAAGAAAGGTATTGTTAATATATTCTTCGCCCACTGCAATCTACAGTGCTGTTTTTGTCAGAACAAGGAAATCAGCGGCGCTTCGGTGGAAAGCGACAAAGTGTTCTATCATTCGGCGGACGAAGTGGTGGGTCGTGTGGCCGAATTGCTGCCGCAGACCGAGAATGTGGTCGGTTTTGTTTCCCCGTCGCACTACGCATGGTTGGTTCCCGAGATGGTTGAGGCCTTTCATGCAAAAGGGATGTACCCGACAATAGTATATAATACCAATGGCTACGATACGGTAGATACTCTTCGCATGGTGGCTCCTTATGTTGATATATATTTGCCGGATTTCAAGTATATGGACGCCTCGTTGGCACAGCGATACTCTCATGCTGCCGACTATCCTCAGCGGGCACAGGAGGCCCTGATTGAAATGTTGGCACAAAAAGGTACAGGTCTGCCTACCGACGAAAACGATATAGCTTTCCGTGGCATCATCGTACGCCATTTGGTTCTGCCGGGTCAGGTGCAGAACTCGATAGCATGTCTTCAATGGATGGCCGACAATTTGTCCACGCGGTTGCATGTGTCGCTGATGGCGCAGTATTATCCTCCGCAAGACAACTTGCCCGACCAGCTTAACCGTACGCTGCTGCCCGAAGAGTACAATCAAGTGGTGGCGGCTTTCCATGATTTGGGGTTCACTCGTGGCTGGGTGCAGGAATTATCCGCTTCGGAGACTTACCGTCCCGATTTCTCTCGCCGTCAAAGTTTCTGAATTTCCTGCTGCTGACGCAATAATTATATATTTTCTGCGTATTTTAGAAGCTGTTTAAATTTGATTGGTGGAATTTGTTATGCATATAAACGAGGAGATTTTTATTCTTTCCGATGGCGCAATGGGGTTCCATTGTAACTGAGGGAAGAAGAAAAATATGCCGCTTAGATGCCTTAAGAAAACCATTGAATTAATTTTAAACAGCTTCTTATAAAAAAATAAGGCGCAGGCAGGTGCAGCACAAGGCAAAAACTTTACAACTGGAGACATTCACAGACAACATCATGGCCGATGTTGTGCTCGTTGCCATACGCACCTCCTTGCCGATTCACCAGTTTGTCTCTTACCTCAATGATTTGTTTCAGTTGTCTCTTTATCGCAAGAAAGACATAAACGTGGAGTCGCCAGTATCTGCAAAAAGTGCTGATAACTGCTGGCTGTTGCCGTTTTTCGTTTATGACGATGATCAGGAACGGTTGCGCTACGCAATGGTGACGCTCCCCATACCCGGCGACAAGACCGATGCCCTGTTTTTCAATTGCTATCTCTATATATCGGGCGAAAATGCTAGGAACAAGGCCTTGAACGTGTGGCGTAACCTGACGGAAGGAGACCACATTATGGAAGATGAGTCCAACAAATTGGAAACCGATCATGAGCAGTTGCGCAGGGAGCTGCGGGACCGCGTATTTAAGGCCGACTATTTCGATTTCCGTCAGCCGGATGCTCCCGATACTTCCTATTTCGGCACCGGTGCTCCCCGGCAGCGTGGTATTGCCAATTACCTGCGTTTGGTGTGCAAGTTCTCGAATAATGTCATTTATGCGCTGCTCTCCCTGATATGGGGTGAGGATGAGTCATTCTCGGCTCTGGATTCCTCCTGGGACAGCATGTTGGATGTAAAGTTGACCACGACAAAATAGAGGTTGTAAAGCTCATTTTTAGTGCACGGGGAAAAATAATTTTGTTATACGGAAAAAAATTAGTAATTTCGTACCCTCAAAACAATTACTAATTATAAACGAAAAATAAACACCATGTCAACAATCAAAGACTTAGAACCGAAAGAGTTATGGGGTAATTTCTATTCCCTTACCCGCTGTCCCCGTCCGTCAAAACATGAGGATGCTGTCCGCAAATTCCTTGTAGACTGGGCTAAAAAGAAGAAAATTGCTTGCCGTGTGGACAAAATCGGCAACGTTATTATGAAGGTGCCCGCCACCAAGGGGATGGAAAATCGTCAAGGGGTGGTGCTGCAGGCCCACATGGATATGGTGCCTCAGGCCCGTGCCGGCAAGAAGCACGACTTTACGAAAGACCCCATCGAGACGAAGATTGTTGGCGATTGGGTATATGCCTGCGACACTACTCTGGGTGCCGACGACGGTTTGGGTGTAGCAGCTGCTATGGCTGTTCTTGAGAGCAAGACCATCAAACACGGTCCGCTGGAAGCTTTGTTCACCACCGATGAGGAAACAGGTATGACCGGTGCCGAAGGTCTGGCCAAGGGTGAGCTCGAGGGCAAATATCTGCTCAATCTCGATTCCGAGACCGAGGGCGAACTCTATGTGGGTTGCGCCGGTGGTATCGACGCTACGCTTACCATTCCTTATAAGCTGGAGGCAGCTCCCAAGAACTATTGTGCCATGAAACTCACCATCGGAGGTCTGTTGGGTGGCCATTCCGGTATGGAAATCAACTCTGGCCGTGTCAACGCCAATAAGCTGATGTTCCGTCATCTCCGTTGGGTGGCTGAGTGCGGAATCCGTCTCTACTCCGTGGCAGGCGGCAATATGCGCAATGCTATCCCTCGCGACGCTGAAGTGGTGTTTGTTATGCCTAAAGAGCATAAGGAATGCATCCAAAAAGAGTTCGACAAGATGGCTGTTGCCGTCAAGAAAGAACTGGCATCTATCGAGCCCGACTTCTTCATGAAATACGAGGATGCCCGTATGCCGGCCAAGGTGATGACCGATGCCGATACACAGAAAATCATCAACACGATGATGGTGGCACCCAACGGTGTTATCCGCATGAGCGTCGATATGCCTGGCTTGGTGGAGACCTCTCTCAATCTCGCCATCGCTGAGACCGACGGCAAGAAGTTTGTCCTCAAAGCGTTGCTCCGCAGCTCGGTCGATACCGCCAAGGAAGCTCTTGCCGAGCGCCTCGTCTGTCTGGCAGAGATGGTGGGCGGCAAATGCCAACTCACAGGTGCCTATCCTGGCTGGAAGCCCAACATGAACAGCGGCTTGCTCAAGACCATGAAGGCCACCTACAAGAAGCTCTACAACAAGAATCCCAAGGTTATGGCCATCCATGCCGGTTTGGAGTGTGGCCTGCTGGGCGGTAAATATCCCGATATGGAGATGATCTCCTTCGGACCTACGCTCAACAGCCCTCACAGCCCGGACGAGCGTGCCAATATCCCCAGCACCAAGAAGTTCTTCGACTATCTGGTGGCTGCACTTGCTGCGATGCCTAAGAAATAATAATTGCATTTGAGCATATTCAAGGGCTACGGCTTTGCCCGTAGCCCTTTATTGTACTCTCTCCATTCATGCTGTCTCTCTCATGCGTATCAGCGTCATTATCCCGTGCTATAACCACAGCGACCTCCTTCATCGCTGCGTGATGTCCGTTTTGGACAATGGCGCTGCGGAAGGCGTGGAGGTGATTGTGGTGGATGATGGCTCCGAGGGTGGGGTGGGCTGTATGGAACAGTCGTTGACCACAGCGGCGAAGAACCGCCATATTCCGTTGCGTTTTCTTGGCCAACCTCACAAAGGCGCAAGTGCGGCGCGCAACTATGGGTTGGAGCAGGCCGAAGGTGATTATGTATGGTTTGTCGATGCCGATGATACCATTGAGAAGGGAGCCCTCTCTGTGCTGTTGGCCAGAATTGCTTCGGAGTGCGATATGGTACGGTTGGGCAATATGCGTCGGGCAAGCGACGGCAAGGTAGTCGGCAAATCGTCGTTGCTCGACCACACCACCTATCTCTATCGTCAGCAGTTCCTCCGTGAGCGGCAGCTCCGTTATCCGGAAGATATGCGCATCCTTGAAGACTCTATGTTTGTGTTGCGGTGCCTGCAATGCCGCCCCCGCATCCTCGACATCACGGATTGTCGGTTTTATCTGTTGGGCGACCGCCACAGTTCTACCGCAGGGGCCTGGACTGCCGCCCGCAGCGCACGCTTTGTGCCCGACATCCTACGCTTTTTTCTGTCATTCCGTCGCCTCGCCGATGCTGAAGACGGAGAGCCGCTGTCGTTGCGCGACCATTACGACCGCTATTTCTATGTCTATCTGCGGGTGTTGGCCGTCAAAGGGTGCCCTTGGCATTTGTTGGAACGCTTCCGTAACGAGGCGAGAACGCCGCAGTTCTACTACACATCGTCGCCCACCATCCCGATGCGACTGTTGCGTTGCAAGTCGGTTCACCAGTTGTTGGCTTTGTTCTGTCGAGTTTTCCGTCGATTATGTTAGTGGCATTGCTGAAATATGGCCTTTTTCATGGAGAGGAACCATCGCTTCCCCTCGCTGCCGACCAATGGGAGGTTCTGGTGGCGGATGCCAAACGTCACGCAGTCACGGCGTTGCTGTACGATGCTGTTTCCCGACTCTCGTTGGCTCACGGCGAAGCTGTACCCCGGGAGGTGCTGTTTCGTTTGCTCAGCAGCGTGGAAACCATCGAGAACGACAACCGTCGTCGTGAAGCGGCGTTGCAGCATTTTGCGCAAACCGTCCATACGGCCCTCGGCATAGACACCATCGTGGTCAAAGGCAGCTCGTTGGCCAGATGCTACCCACTGCCGCTGCATCGTGAATGTGGTGACAATGATGTCTATTTTCCTCGAGAATTGGGGCTCCAGGTCGACGCCCTCCTGCGTCAGCAGGGCATCGACATCGACACAAAGGACCCTCGCCATTCCTCTTTCCTTTTCGATGGCGTTCCCTTTGAGAGCCATCGCTATTTGCTTTATCCCACCTTGGAGGGCGACGACAGCGGGGAACCGCAGTGGCGCACTTGTCCGCTGTCGAACCATCTGTTGCAGCTGACACCGAGCCATGCCGCCCTCTTCACGGCGGCCCATCTGGAACATCATGCCGTCTTTTTTAACGAGCCGTTGCCGCTGGGCAAACTCATCGACTGGGCGTTGCTACTGCAAGCCGGGTTTGACTACGATGAGTTCAACAAAGTTAAGGTTGGCTACGATGTGGACCGTTTTGCCGACCTGCTTACACAGTATTGTGTAGCCGGATTCGGTATCGCCCCACCTCGTGGTTTCCGTCCTTTGAGTGACCATGCCTTGCGTGATTTTGATGCCATCTATTTGCGCCCGCAGCCCCGTCATCGATGGGCTCTGGTGCGGGTGATGCGGCGCTCGACCAAGTATATCCGCTACCGCCGTATCTATCGGGAAATCTACGGCAGCAGCCCATTCTCGCGCTTCTATTGGCGCAATCTCTTGCAGGCGCTGCACCAATTGTTTACGAGCAAGCCCCGCGCCCAAGGACGTGAGGTTTAGGAGTCAATTAGAAAGCATAGAAGCACCAAATGCTTTGACAATCGTTATAGTTCTTTCGGGTACATCGAGACGGTCCTCATCGGAAATTGTCACGATGGTGCCTGCCGAGAGATTGTACTGGTTCATGGCTTCGCGTTCTGCCGTTTTTCGTTGATGCGGCGGGCCAGGTAGATGACGGGCGTGTCGAGGATGCTGATGATAAAGTAGATGATGTAGGTCGACACCATGATGCTGATGAGTGTGTCGGTATCATAGATGCCATAGAAGGCCAGCAGCGTGAAGACTACGGTGTTGATGAGCTGCGATATCATGGTGCTGCCGTTGTTGCGTACCCAGAGCCATGATCTGTGCGACCCCGAATGGCGCTCCGTCAGCCTCCACCACTGGTGGTATATCCATACGTCGAACTGTTGCGACAGGATATAGACTGCCAGACTGGCACCGATGGTGCGCGGCGCAAAAGAGAAAAGCGTCTGTATCGACGGCATAGCCCAATCGCTCTCTGATGGCAGGTAACGCACCCATAGCTGTGTTAGGATGAGGAAGAAGATAAGGAATGCCACCCCTATCAGCACGGCACGACGGGCAGCTTTCTTGCCCGATGTCTCCGACAGGATGTCGGTGACGAGGAATGTGGTGGCGAAGAGCACGTTGCCCAGCGTCTGTTCGATGCCAAAGGCGTTGACAACCACCAGCACCTCGATATTGGCGAGTATGGTGATGACGGAGTTCATCACGTATAGCCCTGTGCCGCCAAAATAGCGGAACGTCAGCAGGATACTTCCGTAGGTCAGCAGCAATGTGGCGATAAGCAGTAGTTCGTTCATGGTGTTGTGCTATGCATTTATTTTGGCCAAGAGGTCTTCCACCTGGGCGCGTTTCCATGGTTTGTCGAGTTCAAGTACCTCGTCGACGGGACGGCTGAGCTTCTCGACGAGGAGGTGGGTGTTGTCCTGGTGTTCCATCTGTTCGAGTTCGGAGGCCACGCAGCTCCAGTCGTGGCTGGAGTACAGCAGCGGGGCGAAGTTGACGAGGTCGAAGTTGGAGATGACCATATTGTCAATTCCCTCTGTCTCGATGCGGCTATGGGCCCGTGCCAGCTTTATCTCGCCCACCTCCTCCAGCACGTGGAGGTATTTTTCGTAGAGCACGTACTCGTTCAGGAGAAAGGCCACAACGGTGTCGTTCAAGTGATTCCATACGGTGGAAGGAAGTGGTTTGGCGATAAAGCGTCCGAGCATGAAAGATCCGGCTTGGAGGCCTGAGAGTTTCTGGCGGATACAGGCATCGGTGACGCGGCGGAAGAAGTCGATTTTGCGCTTCTTGGTGAGCAGGTCGAAAACGCGCGAGAAGTCTTGGTGTGATCCCATCTTGCCTTGTAGCACCTGACGCACATAGAGGTCGGGATTGGCGTCGTACCAGTTGTTGACGATGCCTTTGGCTGTGTCGGGCTGACTCTGCAGGTCGCAGCGTATCAGGCGTGCGAGTTTGTCGAGATTGCTGACGAGTGAGGCCTCCTGCGAGGTGATGATTTCCTGGTAGCGTTCGTAGGCCGACTTCATGTCGTGGAAGAACTGCCGTTCCTGCGGGTCGAGAACGACGGGCTGGTTGTGCAGGTATTTAGTGAAGCGTGCGGGCTTGAAGTCGGCCACGCCGAGATAGATGGTCTGCTGCTTGGAGGAGATGGTGGCTTGGTCGCCTTCGTAGATGCGCAGGTCGTTTCTGTTGACGATATAACTGCGTCCGTCGTCGTCGGTATGCATATTGATGCCGTAGGACTGCAGATCCATAAAAGCGGGGATGCCGTAACCGCGGCAGGCGGTGACTACGTGGATGGCCGCAGGTGTCATACTGAATATGGCATCAATCTCGTTGAGGGTGATGGTGTCTTCGGGCACGAAGCGTTCTTGGCAGAGACATACGGACTGCCCCTTGGCTTTCAGCTCTCTGGCGTGTGCAACGCTGAAGCAGAGGGTGACAGTGATGGCGGTGCGGGGCAGGACGCTGAGGCCGTTGCCGAAGAATTGGAGACGTGACATGGAGGCGTCGTCGATAGCGGCACTCACTATTTGGCGCAGGTGGTATGGCTTGATGAGATCCACAACGTCGGCCTCGGTGATGCGTCCCTCCTTGAGCAGGTCGATGGCGGAGATGAGCGCCGCGCTGCCCGTCATTTCGCAGGCGTTGAGCTGGAGCACGGAGAAAAGACTGACCATGCGCGGTCGCGTCTCAACAGCAAATTCGATGGTGACGGGCGATTTGTAGCGGTGTTCGAGCAATGGCAACAGGGGGTCGAAGTGGAAGACGGCAGGGAAGTCGTCTTTGATTTCGTTGCGGTCGGTATAGCTGCGGTCCTCGGAGGTAACGTCGCCGGTCATGATTTCTTCGCCGAAGATGTTTCTGTAACTCTCGATCTGCCGACCTTTGCCACTGCGGCTGTGGCGACTGTAGAGCACGCCGGGGTAGGATTCGTTGTTACCGATGGTCCACACCATTCGCTGAAGGATAAACGAGGGATGTGCCCGCTTACCTTGCATAAATGTGAGGATGAGGTCCTGGTTCTGCAGGTAAAACTGCCGTACGTGTTCCACCAGGCAGAGCGCTTGGTAGTGCGCATCGGTGAGCAACCGTTTCCCGTCGGGACGCTGATGCTCGATGTCGGTTTCCATCTGACTGATGAGCTGCGACTGTATGTCGGTGTTGAGGTGCGTGTCGTTGCGGTCGTACTTCTTCTCAAGGCCCAGCATCTCGCAGAGGGCGTGCAGTGTACTCAGGTACACGCGGTTGGCCATAGTGTCGGCATAGTTGCGTTTTAGGGCTTGGTAGGATTGGCGGGTGCAGCCGATGTTGAGTAGCGTGGGCATGAGTCCCGGAATGTACTGCGGCATAGCGCAACGGATGGCGAACAGGAGCGGATTGCGGCTGCTTCCCAGGGTACAGTTCGTCATGATTTCGAGGTCGCGGATGGCCTCTTCAAGCAGCGTGGGCAGTTGGTCGGTGTGGTCGAAGGCCTCAGCGGTGAGAATGCAGAAGTCGGGAACGGGGAAACATTCGCGGGTGAGGTCAAGGAGCATGTGCCCTTTGTGGCTAATCTCCTCGTCGGAAAACTCTCCGCTGCTGAGTGTGGTGACAAGGCAACTGTTCTCGTACAGCGGGTTGGCGGCTACGTAGTCGGCGCATTCCCTACGAAAAGTGTCGCGTTCCTCCTGTAGACGATCGATGGCGTCAAGGTACTCCTGTTGTGTATAAAGTCCTTCGGTCACCCCGTGGAGCCCGTAACTCTCGATGATAAGCTGGATGAGGTATCTTTTCTGACGGTCGTCGCGGCTTTTGAGGAGATAGTACATATCGTACCAGCGGGGCGGATATTCGCGCATGGGACCGTCCTGTGGGTCGGTGTCGAGGAGGTATCGTACAGTGCCGGGCTTGTTGCCGAGAAGGCGGTTCTCTTTGTCGTCGATGTTGCGGTTGAATACGTCGCGTCCTTCGTCGGCATATTTCTTCACCATGAAGAAATTTGGATAGCTGGCGCGTATTCTGAATTTGGTGATGAGCATAGTGCTAGTGGGAAGTGACGTTTGTACGTTATTCATTTAATATGATTGCGATGGCGCGGTCGATAATATTGTCGTGTCCTTGTCGCGTGGCTATGGTGTCGAGGAAGAGGGTTTCGTCGGGAGGCACACCGTTCTCGTAGTTGCCACCGTCGGGTGCTATGGTGCGGGTGATGCTGAACCGGTAATACCAGCCGTTGGGCAGCTGACCTCCGTTGGGCAGGCCGAGTCCGCCACCGGTGGTGTCGCCCAATGTGGTGACATTGGGGTATGATTTGCAGCAGAGTGCAAAGAACGAGGTCGCGCTGTAGCTGCCGCGGTCGGTGAGCACTACCATGGGTTTGTCGTAGGGTTTGTAGTTGTCAAGGTTGTGCGGCGTCAAGACGCTCTCTAACGGGGAAAATTCGTTGTGTTTGGGTCCTGATTTTATCTGCGTTTCGTAGAGCTTGTTGCCTGAGTATGGCAGCATCCGCAGCAGGTTCCATACGTTCTCTATCATGCCGCCGCCGTTTTGTCGGAGATCCAGGACAAGCCCTTGTGCCTTAGGATAGTGATGCACGATGTAATCGAAATACTTGGGACTTGCGCTGCCCGAGAAAGAACTGTAGCGTACGTAGATGACGCTGTCGTGTCGTAGGCCATTGTGTCGGAATCCTCCGGTGGAATGGTAGTCGGGACCGAGATAGTGCAACGCGACAACGCGCGGATCGATTTGCATACGTTCGTACATGCGGGTGTAGACCGCCTCACAACGCGATACGTCGTAGCGAGAGGTGAGGTTGACGTGACCATCGTTGAGGCAGTTGAGCATAGCTGCGAGAACGGCAAAGGTGCTGTCGTTGCTGATGTCGTCTGTCACAAGAGGGGCATAGACGAGACGCACGCTGTCCCAGTTCACCGCTTTGACGTCGAAGAAAGCGTATTGCTCATCCACTTTCTGCCACAAATATTGGAATGTGCTGGTGGGAGTGCCTTCGGGATCTGACTCCATAAATATTTTCTCGCACGAGGAGCAGCATGTCGTGATGATTGCTGCCAGCAGTATGAGTCGGAATGGGTGTGGAATGTGTTTCATAGCTGGAAATCTAAACTGATGACGAGCAGGTGGGCTGCTTGTTCGAAACGTGAATAACAGGCATTACCGCTGCTGAGGTAGTACCAACGGTACGCCAGTCCCACGCGGTTGCCGTTGTGCAGCAGTCGTGTGACACCTATATCACTCTCAATGGCAGACAGAGGGGTCGCACTCCATGTGTAGGATGTCAGTACGGTGTGTATGACGCCCTCTTCGTTGCTGTTGTAATTGTCAAGGTATGCGTAACCAGGGCGATATACCAGGGCTATTGGAGCAATTGCTATCTCGCCGTGAGCCAGCCATCGTCCATGTGTGACTGTGGAGGAGTCGGCATTGTATCTTTTGCGTCCGAAGCGGAGCTCGGCACGACTGTGGATATGGATGGTTAAGAAGTCGGAGAGTCCAAAACTGGCGTTTTCGAGATTGGGGTTGTACGACATCCATAGCTGGTTGTTGGTTGACGCACCGACGCGGAAGCTCCATGGCGACGGTGTGTCCGTGATGGGATACGACAGAAGATGAGTGGCTTTGATGCGCAGTTGGGCGTGACCTCCGATGGTGCTGAAGTTGAACAAAGGTGTCGCAGCGTCTTCATATCCGCCTATAGCGGCTTGGGTTTGGAGAGAGAACTGCCAGCCCTTGGAGGTGTGAGGGGTGAAAACCAAATTGAGCGCAGGGGCGGTAGAAGCACCGTGGTATGAGAGTGGTGATACTCCTTGGTCGCGGAATAAAGCATATCCAGCGGCGTTCTGAAATTGTAATATCCACTGGGCTCTAAGTGGTGTAGCGACACTGGTGGTCAGGATAATTATCAACAATATTGAATGTTTCTTGTTCATATCTTTTTTACACCCATATATGGTGACCATAAAAAAGTTTGTACTTTTGCAACATCGTTTTGAATATTTTGCAAAGATAGCATTTTTCACGATAATAATAAAATAAATAGATAAATAAAAATGAAAATGACTACAACAAAGCGCTTTCTGACAGTTGTCTGCGTGGTGACAGCTGGAGTGTTCACTTTCCAGTCATGCAACAGCGACAGAGTATCGGATGAAGAAGTGGCCCAACTTCGTCAGCAGTACGACTCCATTATGACGAAGTATGCGAAGTTGAGAGACTCGAATGTAGAGTTTGACAAGCAGATGAGCGAGAAAGACAGTCTTATCAACATGCAGGCCGCAGAAATTCAAGACCTCATTGACCAGATGGGTGGCAAGAAACCTGCCGCACGTCCCGATGGCAATAGCGAAGAGGCCAAGCAGTTGAAAAAGGAAATCAAGGAGAAAGAAAATGCAATAGCCCAGCTGCAGAAAAAGCTCAACCAGCAATCCAAGGAATTGCAGAAACTGCAGAATAGCAACAATACGGCAGCGTCCAGCAATGAGGCAGCCAAGCTGAAGAAACAGATTGCCCAGCAGGAGTCGCAAATCAACAGTTTACGCAGCCAGGTGAATAGCTTGAACAGCAAGAACTCCTCGCTGACAACTGACAACACCAACCTCAACAAGAAAATCAATACCCTCAATGGGCAGATAAACAGTCTCAATGCCCAGGTGAAAAGTCTTCAAAGCAGCAACAACAATGGCAACAACGATGCCCAAATCAAGCAATACAAATCACAGATTTCAAAATTGCAGGGGCAGGTGGATAAACTAGAAGCCGAAGTCGCTGCCAACAAGAAAGCGGCTGCTGCAAACAGCAATTGTGAGTCACAGGTGGCAGGACTGAACAAACAGCTCAAGGCCTCCGAGGATAAGAATGCTTCGCTGAACCGTACCAACAGCGACCTTAACAAAAAGATTACGGCGCTGAACGATGAGGTGAGCCGTCTCAATGCCCAAGTGAAGACATTGCAGCAGAACAGCGCAAACAACAGCTCGAATTGCGATGCTCAGGTTAAACAATATCAGACACGCATAGACCAGCTGCAGGGACAGATAGAGTCGCTGCAAGCTGAACTGGAAGCCAACAAGAAGGCAGCCAGCGAAACTTCGGCTACCAACAGCGATAACGCCAAATATGAATCGCAGATTGCTTCTCTCAACAACCAGATTGCTTCTCTCAACAAGAAAGTGAGCGACCTGAACAGTCAGGTGAACGACCTTCAGAATAAAGAGGCCGCTTGCCAGAATAACAACAGGGAACAGGCCAAGCGTTATGAAAACCAAATTGGTGAACTCAACAACGAAAAAGCTCAGTTGCAGCAGCAGGTGAATGCTTTGCAGGCAAAAGTGAATGCTTTGGAGCAGACCGTCGGATCTCAGTCATCTGAATCGACTAGCAGCGCCGACGCTAAAACAATTGCTGATTTGAGAAGCCAGGTGGAAAACCAGAAGGAGGAGATTGCCGAGTTGCAACGTACGCTGAAGGCCAAGGAAGAAGAGTTGGCACAGGCCAAGAAGAACAGTACGTCAGGTACTGCCAATAAGACAACTGTCAACCAGAAGCTGGCCGAGTTGCAGGCACTCTGTGACAGCTATGCTGCCGAAATAGAGCGTCTCCGTGCGGAGAACGCCCAGTTGCGCAGCCAGAACGCCCAATTGCAGGAGCGTCTGGCAGACAGCGAGACCCTCTTCGCCGAAAATGAAAAACTGGCTCAGAAGGTAAAACTTGCCTCTGTGCTGGTGATGTCCGACCTCACCGCTACGCCGGGCAAGAGTGTGTTGGCTGGTAACATGGTGAAAGTAACCAACAAGGTCTCTAATATGGTGGCTGTTCGTATCAATGGTCAGATTATGCGCAACAATGTTATTGACCCGGGTACGATTACTATATATGCCCGCATCGCATCAGCCAACAACAGAGTGGTGTGCAACGGTACACCCGAAGAGTTTGACATGGATGGCGTGAATATGCAGTATACACTTAAACAAGATATAGAATACACAGGATTGAACCGTCCGCTCACCATGTTGTGGCGCAAGGCATCCGACTTGACGCTTGCTCCGGGACTCTACTGGGTGACGCTCTATGCCAATGGCTACGAAATCGGCAAGACCTCGTTCAAACTTGATTAAGTGGATGATTGAAAAGGCAGCCGCACGGCTGCCTTTTCATTTCCTAACAATTCGTATATATGTCCAAGCAGAGAAGCTTCAATACGTTCAGGGCTATGTTCCCTGAGTTTGTCTATGAGAGCTATCGCTATGAGGTGAAGGATGACGGTTTCCATCTCTCGTTTCTGTTCAGATTGGGCGACAAGATTGTGTTTGAGCCGACGGCTTTCTTTCCCTGTCGGTCATTTCTGAATTTTGACGTGCCTAAACCGTTGCTTGATGTACTGGTTTTCAATATTGGTATGATTGAGCTCATCAGCTATTGGAAGGCCTGTTGTCCGCCTACGGTGGTGGTGCGGTGCGCTCCGGTGGGATTTATGGATGTTCCAGGCGGTGGTGATGTGGCTTTTTGGAAAAAGATATACTTCAACGGTCTTGGTGAGTTTTTCTATGTCAACAAGATTGCCACCACCTACGACGAGTTTCTCAATATCAGGGTTGAACATTGCGAGATGTCCGCAGCATCGGCTTTGGGGCACATGCGTTTTGCCTTAAGCAACGGCTATTTGGTACCTATTGGTGGTGGCAAAGACTCTGTGGTGACATTAGAAGCGTTGAAGCATGCCAATTGTGACATACTTCCGCTGATTATGAATCCGCGCGAAGCAACAACGCTCTGTGCAGAGAAAGCGGGGTTCTCGTCTGATAATGTCTTGGAGATACGTCGTACGATACATCCCAAGCTGCTTGACCTCAACAAGCAAGGGTGTCTCAATGGTCATACCCCTTTCAGCGCCATGCTGGCTTTCTATACCCTTCTGGCAGCGGCTTTTAGTGGCAGAAGGAATATTGCGCTCTCCAATGAATCATCAGCCAACGAGAGTACGGTGGTGGGTACCCAGGTAAACCACCAGTACTCCAAATCATTGGAGTTTGAAAATGATTTCCGTCGGTATGTGCGTGATGTTATATGCGGTGGAGCGATAGCGCCGGAGACGTTCAACTATTTCAGCTTCCTGCGTCCGCTGAGCGAGTTGCAAATAGCCATGCTTTTTGCCCGCGAACCTAAATACTTCGATGTGTTCAAGAGTTGCAATGTTGGTAGCAAGAGCGACATTTGGTGCGGAAACTGTCCTAAGTGCCTCTTTGCCTATATTATATTGTCACCTTTCATTGCACCGGAACAGCTCAAACGGATATTTGGCAAGGACTTGTTGGACGATGTCTCCCTGCAGCTTTATTTCGATCAGTTGACGGGGCGCGAGGACGTAAAACCTTTTGAATGTGTAGGGACTATCAGTGAGGTAAACTCCGCATTGTCGATGGCCATCGAAAGATGGTATGGCGACAGCCGACCGGCGCTGCTGAAAGCATACCAGCCACAACCTCCAGTCACGCAACTGCACACGCTTGTTGCAGACCATAACCTTTCGGAACACGAACTTGCAATATTGGCATCATGTATAAAGAAGAACAGCTGACCTCGTTGTTGTGCGGACGTCGCATACTGATTGCCGGTTACGGGCGTGAGGGCAAAAGTACCGAGCGCTTGGTGAAAGGGTTGCTGCCGCATGCCGACATCACTATTGTGGAGGGCAACGACAATATACGGGGTGAGGCAACTCGTGGCTATGACATGATTATCAAGTCGCCAGGCATACCTATGTTTGTGTTCGAGGCAGGTAATGGTGAATGGCTCTGTCCGCCCGACCATATCACATCGCAGACAGACCTGTTCCTGCAGGTCTATGGCAGCCAAACGGTGGGCATTACCGGCACCAAGGGTAAAAGCACGACGACGACATTACTATATAGTATATTGCGTAAGGCGGCAGAAGAGAAGCTTGAGGGCACAGAGGTGCTGTTGGCGGGCAATATGGGTATACCGCTGTTTGACATCATCCCTCAGATTGATGGGAATACCACGATAGTGGCAGAGTTTTCCTGCCATCAGATGGAGAATATCCATCGTGCTCCACATACGGCAATATTGTTGAATCTGTTCCAAGAGCATCTTGACCACTACCATAGCTATTTAGATTACAAGATGGCCAAGATGCAGATAGCGTTGAAACAGCGTTCGGGTGATTATTTCTTCTACTGTGCAGATAATGCAGAGTTGGCGGAGCTGGTGGAGCTGCATCGGGGAGAAATGGCAGGTCATGTGTCGCCCTATACGTTGAGCAGCGAGCTGGGCACTCGGTTGAAGACCTTGCCGAGTCAGTTGTGTGGCGACCATAATATCAGTAATATGGAAGCGGCCTACCTTGCCGCTCGGAGTTTGGGTGCCAACGAACAGGTGGTTTTTGACACCATCGCCGCATTCAAGGGGTTGGAACACCGAATGGAATTGGTGGGTACTTATGCGGGGGTGACGTTCTACAACGATAGCATTTCCACGATACCTGCCGCCTGCATGGCTGCGGTTGTGGCGCTCAAAGAGGTGGACACATTGATACTCGGCGGCTTCGACCGAGGGATAGATTACGAAGAATTGGGACGGTTCCTCGCTCATTGCCCGATACGCAACCTTGTCTTCGTGGGTGCTGCCGGCGGACGCATCCGTGAGGCGTATGAAAAAGCCAAAGGAACAGGTAGGAATACATTGAGAGAGAATGACTATACTGCAATCGTGGAGTGGTGCTTCGCTCATACGCAAAAGGGCAAGATATGCCTGTTGTCGCCTGCTGCAGCCAGCTACGATGCCTTCAAGAACTTCGAAGAGAGGGGCCGCGTGTTCAAGCGGTTGGTATCGTCATATCATAGTTGATTTGCCATTATATAAATAGAATAAGCATTGACACCAATTGAGATACGCCACCATTTGCATCAGCATCCTGAGTTGTCGGGATGTGAGGTGCATACGCATGACTTCATCGTAGGCGAGTTGCGCAAGTGCCGTCCTGCGGTGATATATGAACATGTGGGTGCCGAGCCGGGCAATTCGTCGTATGGTGTAGTCGCTGTGTGGGGCGACGTGGCTTCCGGTAACCACAAGCCGTCGGCCATTGCTTTCCGTGCCGACATCGACGCGCTGCCCATCAACGAGACGTTGGCGCTGGATTATTGCTCACAGGTGCCTCATGTGGGACATAAATGTGGGCACGACGGTCATACTGCCATATTGTTGCGGTTGGCGCAGCTTCTGGGGGCGAGAGCCGACGTGCGCACGGCTGGCTGTCAGAGTGTGGTGATGGTGTTTCAGCCGGAAGAGGAAACAGGCACCGGCTCCAAGAAGATATTGCGCAGCGGCATCCTCCAGCAATACGACATCCGTGCCATATACGGCATTCATAATCTGCCAGGTTTCCTCACCAACCATGTGGTGTTGATACGGGGCACCTTTGCTGCCGCCTCCAGTGGTTTCATCGTTCGTCTGTATGGCCGTCAGACCCACGCTTCCACGCCCGAAAAGGGACTCAACCCCGGTTTGGCGGTGGCCGATCTGATAAAACGGTTCGACGCTTTCAATGCCGGTCATGAGGCCTTGGACGACACCTTTTGCATGTCTACGCTGATATGTGCAAGGGTGGGGGAGGAAGCTTTCGGCACCTCGGCAGGCGACGGCTATGTGGCTTTCACGCTGCGAGCTTTTTCCAACAAGACCATCATGGAGTTGCTGCAAAAGGCCGAAGAGACGGTTCGGGAGGTGGCGTCCCTGTATGGGTTGCAGTATGAGACAGAGCTGCGCGAGCCCTTCTATGCCACCGAGAACGATGGGGCGGTAGTCGATGCTCTGCACAAACGCTGCATCCGGCTGGAGCTGCCTGCCAACACGGTAAAGGTGCCGTTCCGCTGGTCGGAGGATTTTGCCGACTATCTGATGCAGTTCCCTGGAGCGATGTTCGGCATCGGTGCGGGCAGGTCGCATGTGGAGTTGCACCATCCTGACTACGATTTTCCCGACGAGATTATCGAGCCCACGGCTCAATTGTTCTACAAACTGATATTCTAAACAATGATGTATATGAAACGTTTGCTTTTTGTTTTGGTAATAGCGCTCTGCGCTACGACAGCGCAGGCACAGTACAGGGATCCCGATGCTTTCGACGGTCAGAACTGCACCTCCATCATGGTGGGCAAGCTGGCTTCGAAGGATGGCTCTGTCATCACCTCGCACACTTGCGACGGCCGCTACCGCACTTGGATGCGTGTGGAGCCCGCTGCCGACCATCCGGAGAAATCCAAGCACAAGGTCTACAGGGGCACGATGCACACGGTGTCGCCTACCGACACTACGGGGGTGCGTCTGGTGGGTGAAATCCCTGAGGTGTTGCACACCTATGCCTATCTGAACACGGCTTATCCGTGCCTCAACGAGAAACAGCTGGCTATTGGCGAGACCACTTTCAGCGGCCCCGATACGTTGGTCAACTCCAAGGGTATGTTCACCATCGAGGAGTTAGAGCGTGTGGCTCTGCAGCGTTGCGACAACGCACGCGACGCTATCCGCCTTATCGGCAAGCTGGTGAAAGAATACGGCTATGGCGATGGTGGTGAGTGCATCACGTTGGCCGACAAGCATGAGGTGTGGCAGATGGAGATTCTCGGAGAAGGACGTGACAAGATTGGCGGTGTGTGGGCAGCACAGCGTATTCCCGACGACCATGTGGGTGTGAGTGCCAACATCCCCCGCATCGGCAAGTTGCAGCGCGACAATGCTGACTATTTCATGTGCTCCGACAACTGCGAGAAGGTGGCCAAGAAGTATGGCCTCTGGGATGGCAAGGGCGACTTTGTGTTTTGGAAGGCGTTCAACAGCAGCTATGCCGCCGGCAAGAATTTCCGTGAGCGCGAATATTTCATCTTCAACGCCCTGGCTCCGTCGCTCCATCTTTCGATGGATATGGACGAACTGCCTTTCAGCGTGAAGCCAGACCGCAATGTGGACGTGCGCAGGGTCATAGAACTGTTCCGCTCCACCTACGAGGGTACCGACCTCGACATGTGCCGCAACGTGAAGATGCCGGCCAAGCGCAAGCGTGACGACGGCACGGTGTATACCGACACCATTGTCAGCCCGATAGCCAACCCCTGGCTGGGTGGCAACATGCAGAACACGCTCAACTACCTGGCTCCCGGTACGGTAACGTTCCGACGCACGGTCAGCGTGGCTTGGTGCTCCTATTCCTTCGTGGCACAGTTACGCGACTGGCTGCCCGATGCCATTGGCGGCGTCTGCTGGATGTCGGTCGACAACCCTGGTCAGTCGCCCCGTATCCCCATTTTCAGCGGCACCACGCGTCTGCCGCAGGCCTTTGCCGTCTGCGGGCAGAAGGGCTACAACGAGCGTGCGCTCATCTGGCAGTACCGCAAGGCCAACAAGCTGGCTACCGTCAGCTGGCAACGCACCAAGAAGGAGATGAACGCAGAGCTGAAGCGTCTGGAGGATGCCGCTTTTAGTGGACTTGCCGACATGGAGCGTTCGTTTACCTCCCAGTCGCTGGCCAACGATGTGAACAACTACACGTTCCAGGTCTACGACGAGACATCGGCCGCATGGAAACGCATGGAGGAGCGCTTCTGGCAGATGTTCGGGATGGGCTTCTGACCCTTTGACGTAGGTTTGATATGAATCACCGGCCCCGAAGACGCTTAGCGTCTTCGGGGCCGGTTCGTTTTCAGCTTCAATGCCCACTCTCTAATGGTGTGTTTTTGTCGCGCGGCAGCGGTCGAAGACGTTCTGGCGGAGGAAGTCCTTGTAGAGGGTAATCTCCAGCAGGTGGTAGTTGCCCATGGGGAAATATTGAGCCAGTTGAGGGATGAAGTATCGCTCGGGATCGATACCCGTGACGATGAGCACTTTATTGGCGGTGTCGACCGTCGCCGTGGTGCTGTCGTTGATGATGGCAGGCGTCGCGTCAGCGCTCCAGTTGACAGGATTGGTGCAGAAACGGCTGTCGTAGAGGAATCCAGGCATGGCGTCGCTGGTGGCCATCGAGTTGTAGCATATCAGCACCCCGAGGTCGGTAGCGCTGCGTGCCTCGCGGAGTGCAGGGCAGCTCGCGATGTCCTCCTGCGTAGCCATATATCCTATGGCATAGCCAGCCACCAGTTGTTTGCGTTGACTGTCGGTGAGACGTTTGCAGAGTTCCACGACGGCCTTGCCCCCCTGGCTGAAACCTGCCAGGATGAACGGATGCCCGTGGTTGTAGTGTTCCATATAGTAGTCGAAAGCCGCTGCAATGTCAACAAAGGCGGTGGCAAAAAGCGAGTCGATAAACTTGCGGTCGTGCGTCCACACCTCCATGCTCACCTGGCGGTAGTAGGGAGCGAAGAGGTTGCAGCTGTCGCCAAACACTTCGTCGGCCAGCTGGTAGGAGGGCAGCATACGGGCTCGCGACTCTTCGTCGTCTGTGTCGGCAAAGAATATGGTGTCGCCCTTCTCGTCAATTCGGGCGAAGACACAGGTGGGCAGCACATAGAAAACATCCGTACCGAACGCCCCGTCGCTTTCGGCGGCATACCAGTTGTCGCCCTTGGCATAGTCGAGCGGCGTGAAGTCGGCAGTCCTGTGGCATCCTGTCAGCAGGAGGGGCAGGAGGAGCGGGAAGGTCAAGGCCAAGGTCAGGTGTCTCATGGCTGGTGTTTTTGGGAAGAGTTGTCTACGGCGTTGGCTGATTTACAGTAAAGGAAATATACCAGCGCTCCCAGAGCCACGCCCACCACGGCGCCGCACAGCACGTCGCCCGGATAGTGTTTGCCCAGGTAGGGGCGGCTGTAGCATATCACCAGCGCCCATGCTGCCAGCACGACGGGCAGCACCCATCGGCGTCCCGATTGCCCGTTGCTCCTTTGCCGGGGGAAGCCAGCGGCGATGAGACCGAGGAACATAGCCACCGAGCAGCAGTTGGCTGCATGGGAGGAGATGAATCCGTAGGCACCACCGCAGGAGGTCTGGAACATGCGCACCTCCTCCAGCGCGTGGCAGGGACGCAGCCGTTGGACAACATCCTTGAAAGCCATAACCGAAATGCGGTCGCTCAACAGGAAGCAGAGCCCCACGCCGAGCAGCAGCAGCCACCAGCGGCGCCATCCGATGCGCGGCAGGAGCAACAGCATGACGGCCAGTATCACGATAGCCCACGACCATGCCTGGCTGGCTACCCACAGCACCCAGTCGCCCACGGCGCTGTGGTGCGAGTTGACCCACCAGAACAAGGTGGTGTCCCATTGGTTGAGCGTTTCTGTCATGACTGAGGTTCGTTAGGGGTTGCAGATGTATCCTCCTGGGGTGTGGCGGTAGGGGCAGTGTCGGGGTCGGCAGGTAGAGAGGGTGCTGCGGCGTTGGCTTCGTCCAGCTGAGCCACAATCATATCTTTCAGCTGCTGGATGTTGAGGCCGCTCACCGCGCTGATCATGATGGTCGGCACCGTGCGCGGCAGCGTCTTCTTCAGCTGTTTGAGCAGCGTCTCGTCGAGGATGTCGCATTTGGTCACCGCCAGGATGCGTCGCTTGTCGAGTAACTCAGGGTTGTATTTCTTCAGCTCGTTGAGCAGAATCTTGTATTCCTTTTTGACGTCAAGCGTCTCGCACGACACCATGAAGAGCAGGATGGCGTTGCGCTCAATGTGGCGCAGGAAACGCAGCCCGAGACCTTTGCCCTCGGAGGCACCCTCGATGATGCCCGGTATGTCGGCGATGCAGAAAGATCGGTCGTCGTGGTATTTCACGATGCCGAGGTTGGGCACCATGGTGGTGAAAGGGTAGTCGGCTATCTCAGGGCGAGCGGCGCTGACCACGCTGAGCAACGTGCTTTTGCCGGCATTGGGAAATCCCACGAGCCCGACATCGGCAAGCACCTTCAGTTCGATGATGACCCATCGCTCCACGCAAGGCCCTCCGGGTTGAGCATAGCGGGGTGTCTGGTTGGTGGCCGACTTGAAGTGGTCGTTGCCCAGCCCTCCTTGGCCGCCCTGCGCTATGATGAGCTCCTGGCCGTCCTCGGTCACCTCGCCCAGCGTCTCGCCCGTCTCGGCATCCCGGCACACGCATCCCAGCGGCACCTCCAGAATCTGGTCTTTGCCCATACGTCCGGTGCAGAGGTTGTCGCCGCCGTTCTGTCCGTTTTCGGCAAACACATGCTTGGTGTATTTTAGGTGGATGAGCGTCCATCGCTGGCTGTTGCCGCGCAGGATAACGTGACCACCACGGCCGCCGTCGCCACCGTCGGGACCGGCTTTTGGGTTGTATTTCACCCGTAGCAGATGAGCCGAGCCGGCACCTCCTTTGCCCGAGCGGACAAAGATTTTGACGTAATCAACAAAGTTCGAGTTCATGGTTTCGGTTGTTGTGATAATAAAGAAACCAAGGGGCGTAGGGCTCCTTGGTTTCTCAGGGTAAAGAGGGTGTTACTTCAGCTTCTCGATTTCTTTGACGATGTTGTTCGAGATTTCCTTTATGTCGCCGAAGCCGTTGACCTTCACGTGCTGACCTTTCTTCTCATAGTAGGCAGCCACGGGGAGGGTCTTGTTCTCGTATTCCTTCAGGCGGTTCTTGATGGTCTCCTCGTTGTCGTCGCTGCGTCCGCTGATTTTGGCACGCTCCAGCATGCGGCGGATAAGCTCCTCGCGAGGCACGTCGAGACTCACCATGCAGGTCAGCTTGCGGCCGTGTTTGGCCAGCAGGTTGTCGAGCACTTCGGCCTGAGCCACGTTGCGGGGGAAGCCGTCGAAGAGGATGCCTTTCGTATCGTTGGCAATGGCCTTGTCGATCATCTCCACGACGATGTCGTCGCTCACGAGCTGACCAGCGTCCATGATGCTCTTGATGCGTTTGCCCAGTTCCGTCTGGTCGGCAATCTCCTTGCGCAGCAGGTCGCCGGTGGAGATATGGTTGAGGTTGTATTTCTTAACGAGCAGGTCGCTCTGAGTGCCTTTGCCGGCACCCGGTGCGCCGAAAAGAACGATGTTTAGCATGTTGTGTAGTCGTTAAGTGTTGTTTGATAGTGTTGGGATGGGGTAGTTACTTGACCGACACGATTTCGAGGTCGAATACCAGCGGGCTGTAGGGAGGGATGGTGTTGGAAGCACCCTGAGAGCCATAGCCCAAGCTGGAGGGGATGATGAGGCGGAGCTGGGTACCGGCGGGCTGACCTTTGATACCTTCTTCCCAGCCGGGGATAAGCGACATCTGGCCCACCACATAGGTGAGGGGCTCATAGGGACGGCGGTCGTTGTAGATGTTGCCCTCTCTGGCATCCTTTTCCACGCTGGAGTCAAAGATGGTGCCGTCGAGCAGACGGCCGGTGTAGTTGATGGCCACTTCCTTGCCTACGGCCACTTTGGCGCCGTTGCCTTTCTTCTTCACGATGATGTAGAGACCATCGCTGGTAGGCGTGGTGGTGATGTTGTTTTCCTTGATGTATTTCTCCAGGGCAGCGGGCTCTTCGGCTTTCCGCTTCTCCATCTCTTCGGTGAAGTTGTTTTTCTCCTGCTCCAGCTCGTCGGCGGTCACGATGTCGGCCAACGCGATGTCGTAGTAGATTTTGTCACCGTTGCCAGGCACGTATTTTGGAGGCATCTGGTTGGGGAAGAACTTGGCCATGGTGTCGGCCGAGATGGCGAAACTGGCGATGTCGCCGGTGTGCAGCATCAGGAGTCCTTCGGGCAGGTCGCCGTCGAACAGGCCTTCGCTCACCTGCATGATGCGCTGGGGATTGCCGGCGTTGGAGAATATGGTGTCGTTGTTGAAGCGCATAGTCACTTCAGCCACGAGGACATCACCCTTCTGCACTTGCTGGCCTTTCTTGTTCTGTTTCACGAATTTGTAGTAGAGACCGGTTTTGGTCTGTTTGTACCCGGGCAGGTCTGACTTTTGACCGCACGATGCAACTACCATAGCTGCAATGGCCATCACGATGGCCAATCTGATTTGCTTTTTCATTTATTGTTGTGAATTAAGTTGTTGTTTATCTGTTTTGGTTAATATCTCCAAATCGTATATCAGCACGGCGCGGCTGGGCACACGGTCGCCGTCGCCCATCACGCCGTAGCCCAGTGCCGACGGCAGGATGAGGCGTGCCTTGCTGCCCCGTCGCAGCTGCATCACGGCATGGTCGAGCCCCACCACCGTCTGATGGCGGCCAGCCACAAAGGTCTCCTCCTGGCTGTCGTAGAACACAGAGCCGTTCAGGGCCTCCAGCCGGTAGCGCACGGTCACGCTGTCCTCGTAGCCCACGAAGGCGCCGCTGCCGGAGGCATACACCTGCAGGCGCTCGCCGTTGGCCAGCGTGCGCATCGACCAGTTGTGGCGGCGGATGTAGTTCTCTATCTCCGTGTCTTCGGCATTGGCAATGTACTTGTTGGCATTGATCATGTTCTCCTTGAGCGGGTCGCCGCCCTGGTGCGTCACATCGATGACGGGTGTACGGTCGCATGCTGCTGTGGTGAGCAGCAGGACGAAGAGCGCGGATATGGTCAGAGGGTGTCGCATGGGGGTAGGGGGTTAAGCCAGTTCGTGGAGCATGTTTTGTTCTAAATACTGTACTGTCTCGGTCAGGTTTTTGTAGGAAGTGGCGCCAGCGGCCTTGACGTGACCGCCGCCCTCGAAGTACTTCCGGGCAAAGGCGTTGACGTCGAAATCCCGCTTGGAGCGTAACGATATGCGAATGCGGTCGGGCTGCTCCTTGATGAGTGCCCCCACATATATCTGGTCCATCTTCATGGCGTAGTTGACAAAGCCCTCGGTGTCGGTGTCGCTGGCGTCGAAGCGCTTCTGGTCGTCCAGGGAGATGTAGATGTAGGCGAAATGCTGTTGCTCGAAGATACGCAAGCGTTCGTTGAGGCAGAAGACAAGGAACTGCATGCGGCTGACGCTGAAGTTGTTGAACGTGTAGTTGTATATGTCGGTCGCGTGGATAGGCAGCGCCACCATGTCGGCGGCGGCCTCATAAACCGATGGGCGTTCGTTGCTGAAGGCGAACGATCCCGTGTCGGAGCTGATGCCAGCGTAGAGGCATCGGGCCGAAGCCAGGTCGAGGCATCCTTTGCCCCAAGCGGCGCGAGCCACCCAGTAAACCAGCTCGCTGGCCGACGAGAGCTCCGGGTGGGAGCACACCAGGTTGAACTGGGTCGTCTCCGGTTGGGGGTGGTGGTCGATGAGAATCTTGGGCACCCGAGCCGCCGTCAGCAGCTCTTGCAGCCGTCCCACGCGCGGCGTGTTGTTGAAGTCCACGCCGATGATGAGGTCGGCCTCGTCGAAAGCTTTCCGGCAGCCCTCCATGTCCTTGGCGCCCGAGAGCAGTTTGTCGCTGCCTTTGAGGAAGAGGTAGCTCTCCGGGCAGTCGTCGGGCAGCATGGTGCTGACAGCCAAATGGGGACAATGCCTGTGGAGCAGGTGCGTCAAGCCGAGCGCCGACCCCACGGCGTCGCCGTCGGGGTGCATGTGCGACACAATAAGCACATGTTTGGCCGACTCCAGCATCTGCCGAAAAACGGCAATTGTTTTATTCTCAATAGCGAAAGGCATGTCTTCAGGCAATAGTCAAGTTGCAAATTTACAACTTTTATTTTAATTTTAATAGTAATAGTTATAATTAAAAATCGTAAGAGGATGTGTAGGTGCCGACGTGCATCATGGCGTAAGGAGGATCCATATCTGTTTCCAAGTTTCTAGCAACTGTTAAATCTTACCCCAAAGTATTCGTGGAAAATTAACATTTAGGCCCTCAAAACGCGAAAAAAGACCTACTGCTACGCTACTGCTTGGCTACTGCTACGCTACTACCAAGCTACTGTTTGGCTACTGATGAATAACTCATTATCTTAATATTCAGCAGGATAAATATTATATGTATAATTGTTAAAATTTAATGTTTTCGATAAGCCAAGAGCAGACAAACTTGTTTGTATGGCGAGGCGAGAAAACGACGGGCGCGGTCCGACCTTCACATGTTTTAAATGAATTATCATATAATTGACCATGGATTTATTATAAATCCCGCAGAAAGTGCGGAAATAGCAGAAACTGACCACTATGTTTCTACGTTTTCTGCCATATAAGTAACCGTACAAGCTTGCACCCACATGAGGCAGGTGTGATTAGTAGCATTTGGCAATACTAATATTAAATATTAATACAGAGACAATTGCAATTAATATTCAACACTTTTTATAGCCACTTTTGGAGCTAAAGCAACATTTTTCATAGCCACTTTGCGGCAATCTGCACTAGCTTGAAAAATGGACCGCCATTTCAGCGGGACACATTTACGCGATCAAAATTAATGGATAATTCACGGCAATTCGTGTTTAATATTCATCGGCACCACCATGCTTTATTGTCACGCGCACACGCACGATTTTTTTTGCGGATTCAAATAAAATTCATATCTTTGCATCGTCATTCATCGAAGCCCACAGGGGTGGAAATGGGTGGCAGACATATTGAAAAGACGTTGAGTTAGACGTTAGTCCTGCGGTCAACCGAACTTCGCAACTTCGACAAACCAACTGCATGATAACGCATGAACCGACGTCCATGAGTGTAATAATTATAGTATTCCTATTGTATTTTATTACAGCGTGGGCTTCGACATTGCTTATCCTCAGTTGGTGGGCAATGCGAAGGCCTCGGTTGACGGGATAAGCAAGACTGTTTGTACCCGCGCTCTTTTCGTTGTCCAAAACGAAAAAAGAGATACTATGGCACTGATACCCTGTCCTGAATGTGGCCGGATGGTCAGCCCCAACGCTGAGCAATGCCCCGGTTGCGGCGCGCCGATTAAGGAGTTGCTTGAACACATCGCAGAAACGTCATCTGAGAAACAAACTGATGTAACAACGAATCCACCAGATGTCGAGACCTCCAACGATGCACCCGAACCTGCCACACCAGCAATCGACAACACCGAAAACACTCCCATCAAGAAACAGCATGGAATCCTGACGGTGGTGATAGCCGTCGCCGTGGTGGCGGCAGCTGTGCTGATTGGCGTGTCCTTAATGAACGACCGTTCGCAATATGGCCACCGACATTATTCAACAGATAACTATAAAGAGGCACTCGAACCACCGGCAGGGGAAGCCACCATAGCAGTAGTCCCGTCCGTTGAGGAAGCACCCATAACAGAAGAATCACCGGCAGAAATTGTAGAGCCACCAGCCCGAGAAGAACCTGCCAGAGATATCGTCAACAGCGAGGATTGGAACAACCCAATGGACGACTGGTGGTAATTCACAGCATTTGTACCAGACGTATGTAATATAAACATTAAATCATATTAATTATGGCACTTACCCAATGTCCGCATTGCGGAAAAGAAATTTCGTCGCTTGCTAAGCGATGCCCCAGCTGTGGCACTGAATTAATTCAAACGCCAGCGCCCGCCACCAAAGAAGCTGTTTGCCCCGAATGTGGCACCCATTTCGAGCAATGCGCTGCCTCATGCCCCAACTGCGGCGAGCCGAATCCGCTGCTTTCGGCCTCCACCCCGGCCGACATTCCGGCGCAGAACATTGTCGTGGATTACGACAAAATCTTCAATACCGATATGGATGAGTTCGAAGATACCAAACGTATCTTTTCAGCGTACTGGATGAGCGGAAATCCTGAATTGGACAAACTGTCCGAGGAGGTGGGTGCACTAAAGCCATTCATTGATTTAGGACATATTACACGCGGCGATGGCGCCAGCTTCTGCATCCGATACGACGAGCGCCGCGTGTTCAAGGAGTTGCACGACAGTGGCACAGAGGATTTGCGAGGATTGGGCACCCCATGCAAAGGCATCATTATTAATGTTGACGGCACCGAGACCATCAAACTTAATGCTGTTTATTCTAACGAGGGACTCTCTGCTTTTCAAATCGAGCAGTCGCAGTTCCTTCGATGCTGTAATGCGCGCGACCTGGTATTTAAGGTTTTCCGAAAAGACGGAACCCCCATTGTCATCCATGGTACCAAGGAGGATGAGGAGCTGCTGATTGCATCGTTTCAAGCAATGTACAGTTACATCGTCGACAACACCATGTTCCCCCATGCGGCCGCCAAGGTGCAGCAATGGTATGACAAAACGATGACAACTATTGAGAAGGAGCGTCTTCGCGAAGAACAGCTGCTGCATGAGAAAGAACGGGAATTGCATGAGATAGAACTCGAAAGAGAGAACAAGAAAAAGAAAGAGATTGAAACTCTACGAGAAAAAGGAAAAACAAAACAACTAATAGGGGTATTACTCATTGTAGTGGGATTTATTTTATTCATTTCTTTAGGATCGGTGGACGATGAAAGCGGCATACTAGTAATACTAGTACTCGCAGCATTATCTTGTCTGGCAGTTGGCATTGTTTTGATATTTATTGGAATGGCTAACAAAAACGGCATTAAAGGAACGCTTAAAGGGGGAGAGGATATTACTGATTTGGATTAGCTTGAGAATATTGAAATATAAATAGAAATAATAACAAATGTAATCACTCTATGGCAAACATCACTGTTCCTTGCCACTGTTGTAGCAAACAATATCCTGTTCAATGGTCGTGGTACATCTGCGACAGTTGTGGTTACCGTGTTTGTGCCGCATGTCTGTGCCACCACCACGGTCCATACAACCCCAACGGCGGCAGCAAATGCAGCCAATGCATCAGCGGCACCCTAAGAAGTAAACACAATGCAAATGGATAAAAAGAATACAACCCAATACTTCCGTCCCGCATGGACGTGTGGCCGATACAGTGAACGGAATGTCTCTCTTGGAAAACGGCACGTGGCCATCATGTACAATCTCATTGAGGGCATTAGCAATTTCTTTGAAGACTACTCTGCCGATGTGATAAAACATGTACTTGCCGCAGGCCGGAATGGTGAGGTGGATGTGGATGGGGTTGCTACAGCTACGGGAATTGCCGAGGAATCAATCAGGGATTTCTTCCAATTGCTTGTAAGGAACGGCCTGCTATGCACCCATATTTTCACTAAAGAGGAAGAGCTGGCATACCGAAAAACAGTACATGAGAACAACATCCACAAACGGACGGCACCGCAAACGGTGAAAGAAAAACTGCCGATGGACGTGTCCAGTGCAGAGATGGATTATTTCGATGCCGTCGAGGACGAAGGTGTTGTGGCATCGGTCATGTTCGAGCTAACCTACAATTGCAGCGAGAAATGCATCCACTGCTACAACCCCGGTGCTACTCGCAACGATAGTGAGGTCTCGCACCGTGCCGACCGCAAAGAACTGCTATTAGATGACTACAAGCGCATCATCGACGAACTGGACGAGGCGGGTCTGGTAAAGGTATGCCTGTCGGGGGGCGACCCATTCTCAAAACCCTTTGTATGGGAAATAATTGATTACCTATATCAAAAAGAGATTGCTTTCGACATTTTCACCAATGGGCAACGCATCGTGAACGACGTCGACCGTCTGGCCAGTTACTATCCCCGGATAGTCGGTGTGAGTATCTACAGCGGTATTGCTGAAGACCATGATGCCATCACACGTGTACCAGGTTCATGGGAGAAGAGTATGGCCGTCGCACGCCGTCTGTCGGAATTGGCTGTACCCATGAACCTGAAATGTTGCGTGATGCAGCCCAATCTGCACAGCTATTACTTGGTGAACGACATTGCCCATTCCCTAGGTGCAGTGCCGCAATATGAACTCAACATCTCGGACAGTATCGATGGTGACCAATGCGCCAGGCAGTTACGGTTGACAGAAGAGCAGCTTCAGGTGGTGCTGCGTGACAGTAATGTGCCCATGTATGTCGGTCCCGAAGCACCCAACTATGGTGGTCAACCCCGACTTCTGGATAAAGTCCCGTGCGGGGCCGGCAAATATTCATTCTGTATCACTCCCGATGGCACTCTTCAACCCTGTTGCGCCCATCCGTTGTACTTTGGCAATCTGAAAGAAAAAAGCGTCGAGAATGTGATTACCAGAAACGACATGCTAAAAACATGGCAACATACCACTCTAAAGGACTATGATGAATGCGGTCGGCACGACTACTGCGATTATTGTAGCTTATGCGCAGGACGTGCACAGTCACAATATGGCGATTACCGAAAAGCCGCAGAGAACTGTTGCTTTATGGCAAAAGTGCGGCATCGGCTGGCGCATAGAATGATGGAGGGTTACGATCCTCTGAATGGCGAAGAATTTGCATCTGCGTTGCAGCGGCTACCCAAGGCCACGGTAGACCTGCATCGCATATATGATACAAAGGGATAAATGGTGTCTCCCTGTCAGCACACCTATAACCATCAAATCTTGAATCACTATGAAGATAGAATTGAACATCAGCAAGCAGTCACAAGATATCTGCCTGGGTCATTGCCCTGAGGGGTATGAATATGAGTGTGGCATCAACTACAGGATGTCATAAACTACTAAAAGAATATGCGAGCGGTGTAAGAGCTCACACCGCTCGTGTTTGCTATCACTAGTCAATTATTTAACATTAAAAGAAAAATGAGAGAAGAAAACAAAAAACAACTTAAACAGTGGGCTGATTTTAATAACGGCCATCCTTATGATGATGAACGTTTGTATGAAATTGTGATAAACACTATTGATGATGTCGCCTCTGAATCTGACTTTAAAGAAGTGATGGCAGAAGGTGATGCAGACAAGTATTTTAAGTTATATGAGCAGTTAATATGTTTTGCAATATATCTCCGCAAAAATGGTAAACTTAACTGCTAAATTAGCTATATACAGCGTTGTAAAGGAAATAGGGGGTAACATTAATTGTTACCCCCTATTGAGATACAGCAAAGGACACGAAGTGATGTACACAGTCAGTCCTTTACACGGCCGTAGTTTTGTTGTTGGACAGCACGATGACGGACGTTACATTGTGACCAAGGGTAACGGTCTGTGTTATTCGCAACGCCCATTTCTGTTTACTCCCGAAATGCCAACGGATGTATGGGGATTGTTGCTGATGGAGGATGCTTTGCGCGACTATTATTGCTGCCAAGATGTGCAAGCACTCGGCATTAAGACCAACCAGATGGAATGTGTGATGGAGCTTGACTATCCGATATACATAGCACAGACCGATACCACCATTAAGCCCGCCATCCTGCAATACAACGTGGAATGCCCTTACCGAATCTGCGACGCTGCGTTTATGGAACAGTCACAGATAGAGCAGGAGGTGGCAAAGTGGCAACAATACAACCGAAAAGGTCACTTACAAAACCACATGATTGCCGCCGAAGTGCTTATCAGCAACCTGCGCGTCATGCACGACCACGAAGTACTACATAATGCCATCCACGAACAAAACTACACTTGGGCGTTGGAGTTGCTTGACTTTGAACTATGCCGAACCCCACAACACCCTTACGAGAAAGCCGACTACGAGCGTCATGTGTCCAACCTATATAGCCGTGAGGTGATACAGACCTATGTCATCATCAACTACATAGCTGGTGTGTTGCGAGAGTCGCCTGATTATAAAACAATAGACGGTCTATTTAATGACTATGGTTTCAATATCGAAAAACTAAGAGTATGAATAGTAACATCTTTCTCTACGAAGAGGACAGCAATTTGACCATTCCGCTGGAAGGACGGTCTCTTAAAATCGATTATCGGGACGACATGGCAACAACGGTGTTGGACACTGGCGAGCAGCAGATTGTCCTTAACGGTAGGTCACTGAATGTCGCATACCAAAGCGTGCTTGACGAAACCTAAGCGGCGCATTCTACCTATTCAAAGGTAACCTGGATTTATTCCCTTATCTGCGCTATTAAACAATGTTAAATGTTTGGAAGGGAAAGAATCCTGATGTATTATTGCACTTGAAATTCAAAACATCTATTATGAAAAAGATTGTCTTTGTACTGTTGGCGCTCCTTGCGTCGTTTGTTTCACGCTCACAGGATGCGGAGGTTCCAAACCTCTATTTCTACATGGATGAGGATGGGTATCTTTCCGAATATATTGAGGTACGGAATCTGAGGATGGGTGACACGCTAATCGGAGTAAAAGTTACGTTTGAGTTTTTCTCGTCCAAGAGTGACACGAAACGCGGAAAGTACGATATTGTTCCGTTATATTCGGCTTTGACCGGCTGCCGATTTAAAGACGACAGAACTTGGTATAGTTTTGGGATGTCCAATGGAAAAGATGTTGTCACATGGGATTGGGTTAGAGCTCGTGAATATTCATGGAGGGTAAAGAGAGATGACGTGATTGGAGCGCGAATCCTGTCCGTGGAGTTCACATACAAGAGCGGGCACAAATCGTTTCTGAAGGACTGTCCGAAAAACTCAAGAATACGTAAGGGTGACGAGCACCCACCGTTCACATGTTAGCGGTTTGTCTTTGGAATGTCCGGCCGGATATTTATGGATAACATAATATCCAAAACCGTCCATTTCCATGGCAAACGAGAATTTGAAGAAGCGGTTGAAAGCCGCGAAGAAGGAACCTCCCCGAACAATAATACCAAACCAAAATACTACTGAAAGCAAAACAAATGACAGAAATCACGACATTCAAGGGTAATTGGGCTGAATTCCCTGGCGAACCCTCATTCTATGGGGCGAGATTGTCGAGGAAAGAAATGGGGAAGTTTGACCGCGCCTGCAATTTGGCAAGGAAGTTCCGCGAGAGAGCCCGACAAACGGGACTCGATTTCAACAAAAAATACATCGTGGCGAAGAACACGCGTCATGACCCCAGCGTGGACTACGACAAGATTGCCCAGAAATGGTCTGAAGGAAGATGGGACGAAGACCCTCTGTATCCGGTCGGCGGACGCGTGGGCGATATGGTCTATTTTGAGTGCGACATATATGCCTGCTCTTGTGTGGCCAGTTCCCGCAGAGATAAATTTCTCAATGCGGAAAAGACTATCGTGCAGATCAGTTTGTGCGACCGTTGGGAGTTTGACGGCATATCACTTCATTTTTCGATGTGCACCATCAGCAAGGATGGTCGACATCCCTGTGCCGGCCCTGACGATTGGTATCTCAGCAGCCAGTCTGAGCATAATAGTTCTTTTCTGGACAATATGTTCGATGAATTCTACCGTGATTTTATCGACGACGAGGGCTACCAGCTCCGCCCCCTTTCCGAAGAGGAAGAGCTGCTCTACCCCAACGTCGACAAAGATTTCGGCCTATCACATGTAATCCCATGTTAAGGGACACTGCCCTCTGCACCGATGGCATGAATAGCGGAAAAAGAATGTGAGAATGCACCCCATCTTTTTGCAGGGTTTCTCACAACTAGGGGTTGTCTGTTGTCGAATTGGCTTTTGTTGCTCCTCCCTCGACGCTTAAACCAACAAACCTGATGGCAACAGTTTCGCAAGGGTTTGGCAAGGGGTAGCCATAGTGATGCCATACTCTTGCCATACTGATGCCATACTTTAAAGTATGGCTACACTATGGCTACACTATGGCTACACTATGGCATCAGTATGGGTAGAGTATGGCTACCCCTTGCCAATGCCATGGCAACTCCTTGCGATTTGCCGATTTGGTTTGTCACATTTATGACTTGCGACTGAATCCGGTTGACGAAGTTATGGCCTATCGACTGCTTTGGGTTGTCACCCGTTGGCAATGCGATGGAACCCGTAGATCAATTCCATCATTAAAATATCAATGTATTCCAAAAAAACACCAAAAGTATAAAGTTTTTGGATTCTATTCCAAAAACTTTTGGTATTAAAAATAGGTGACGATATAAGTGTTGCCCGAAATTTCACCTTAGAGCATCCTGAGCAATCTGTATTATATACAGCATAGAGCTAATCTATATTTTGCCTGTTTGCTGTTGAATTATAATTTGTTATGTAGGTATAGGGTTGGCGGTCATATCATGGTCGTAAAAAAAGTTAAAAATGAACATATGTTCATCGGCTTACGAACATATGTTCATTGGCCGACGAACATATGTTCATTGACGCATGAACATAGGTTCCTGTTTTCCCGCAACCGGAGGGATTCTGCATTTCTTTTGCGTTCCCCCTTTGAATGTTTTATGGCTTTCGCGCTCCTTTTTTTTTTCACTAAAGTGTTGCATTTATTACTTGAACTTAGGCCGTTTTAGATAATAAATGACAAACATAAGGAGGATGCCTGTTAAGCTGTCGAACTAACAAACACTCCTGTAAAATGAAGGACGGAAATATATGCTGTAAGAATTTGGCTACGGGGCTACCAGGCGAGGCCGTTGCGCACCATCCATTGCTGCGCCTGCTTGTTGCCCAGCTTGGCGGCTTTCTTGTAGCTTGCCGTCTCGCGTGTCTTATTGCCCTGCTTGGCGTATAGTTTGGCTATGAGGCAGTAGGTTTCGTGGTCGTGGTCGTTGAGCTGCACGGCTTTCTGGTAGTTGCGCAGGGCTTTGACGTAGTCGCCTTTGTCGGTGTTGACCTTGCCCAGACATTTGTAGGGCTCGGGGTCTTGCGGGTCGATGCGGGCGGCTTTCTGGTGGTAGGCGATGGCTTTGTTGTAGTCGCCTTTCTTGCAATAGATGGCTCCCAGACGGTTGTAGGCGGGGGTGTAGAGACTGTCGATCTGCTGGATGATGGTCTCGTAGCAGAGTATGGCCTTGGGGTCGTCGCCGCGCTGCAGATAGGCGATGCCGAGGTAGTAGTAGAGGCGTACCGACTTGTTGTCGCGCTGGAGCCCTTTCTTCAGGTAGCTGATGGCGGTCTCGTGGTTCTCGCGCAGGGTGTACATCACGCCGAGGTTGTAGTAGCAGTCCTGGTTGTCGGGGTCGAGCTTGAGGGCTTTGCGGAACTGGGTGATGGCTTCGCTGTCGTTGCCTCGGTGGTAGTAGATGACGCCGAGGGTGTTGTAGGCGCGTGGGTAGTTGGGGTCGGCATCGATGGCGCGTTTGGCCCAGGTGATGGCGTTGGTGTAGTTCTTCTCTTCGCAGACGATGAGTGCCATGGAGGCGTAGCCGGAGGCGCTGGCGGGGTTCAGCTCGATGGCTTTCTCGGCGTAGGCCTTGAGCTGGTCGAGGTCGGTCATGTCCTCGTTCTCGATGATGCAGTAGGTGAGGTGCTCGTAGATGGTGGCTGCGAGGGCGCGGGTGGCGGAGTCGCTGACGGCGAGCGAGTCGGAGCTTACGAGGGTGGCGGCTTGGCGCAGCTGGTAGACGGCTTGGTTGAAGTGGCAGCGGCGTTCGGCCAGCAGTCCCAGCCGGAGATAGGGCAGGGGGGCAGCGGGGTCGGAGGCCTGTGCCTGCTGGTAGTAGCTCTGTGCCAAATCCAGCAGGTGGAGCGTTTCGGCGTTCTCGCCTTTGGCGATAAGTTCGGCGGCGTCGTTCTGTGCCTGTGCGGGCAGGAGGGCGGCGGCGAGCAGCAGGAGGAGTGCAAGACGTTTCATTGGGCGGTTAACTGATTTTGCCCCAGTTCTGTTTCGGAGCTTTGCGTTTGATGTATAGCGCCATGCAGGCGTTCTCGGTCTTCTGCAGGTTGGGGTCTTGGTCGAGGATGCTCTGCACGGTGTCGCGGGCGGCGCGGACGATGGGCTCGTCGTTGACGATGTCGGCCAGCTTGAGTTGCAGGATGCCGCTTTGCTGCAGCCCTTGCACGTCGCCGGGACCCCGCAGCTTCAGGTCGGCTTCGGCGATGCGGAAGCCGTCGGTGGAGTTGACCATGGTCATGATGCGCTCTTTGGCCGACGAGGAGAGCTTGTCGCTGGTCATCAGGATGCAGTAGGACTGTTCGCCGCCGCGTCCCACGCGACCGCGCAGCTGGTGCAGCTGCGACAGGCCGAAGCGTTCGGCGTTCTCTATCACCATCACGGTGGCGTTGGGCACATCGACGCCCACCTCTATCACCGTGGTGGAGACCATGATGTTGGTGATGCCGTCTTTGAACCGCTGCATCTCGTAGTCTTTGCTCTCGGAGGGCATCCTGCCGTGGACGATGCTGATCTGGTAGTCGGGCAGGGGGAAGGCGCGTGCGATGCTCTCGTAGCCGTCCATCAGGTCTTTGAGGTCGGATTTCTCCGATTCCTCTATCAGGGGGTATACAATATATATCTGTCGTCCCTGGGCCATCTGCTCGCGCATGAAGCCGAACAGCTTGAGCCGCTTGGCGTCGGTGGCATGGAGCGTCTTGATGGGTTTGCGTCCGGGAGGGAGCTCGTCGATGATGGAGCAATCCAGGTCGCCGTAGAGGGTCATGGCGAGGGTGCGCGGTATGGGGGTGGCTGTCATCACCAGCACATGCGGCGGGCATACGTCCTTGGTCCACAGCTTGGCGCGTTGCTCCACTCCGAAGCGGTGCTGCTCGTCGATGACGATGAAGCCCAGCCGCTGGAACTGCACGCTGTCTTCGATGAGGGCGTGGGTGCCGATGAGTATGTCGATTTCGCCAGCGGCGAGGCGTGTGCGTATCTTTTTCTTCTGTGACGGCTTGAGGGAGCCGGTGAGCAGCTCCACGTTGACATCCAGCCCTTCGAGGAAACGGCTGATGGTGGCGTAGTGCTGGTTGGCCAATATCTCGGTGGGTGCCATGAGGCAGGCCTGGCAGCCGTTGTCGATGGCGATGAGCATGCAGAGCAGGGCCACGAGGGTCTTGCCGCTGCCCACGTCGCCTTGCAGCAGGCGGTTCATCTGGTGGCCGCTTTTCATGTCGGCGCGTATCTCTTTGATGACGCGTTTCTGGGCGCCCGTCAACTCGAAGGGGAGCTTCTCGCTGTAGAAACGGTTGAACTTCTCGCCAACGATGCCGAACACGCGGCCTTGGCTGACGTTGCGGCGCTGGTATTTGGCGTATTGGTAGTCGAGTTGCAGCATGAACAGTTCCTCGAACTTCATGCGCTGGGTGGCGATGCTCATCTCGCGGCTGTTGGTGGGGAAGTGTATCATGCGCAGGGCCTCTTCGCGGGAGGGGAGGTGATAGTGCTGTATCACGTTGAGGGGCAGCACTTCGGGTATCTTGCCTTCACCTTGGCGCAGGATGCTCTCCGTGAGCTTGGAGATGCCTTTGGAGGAGAGCCCTTTGGCTTTGAGTTTCTCGGTGGAGGGATAGACGGGGATGTAGAGGTGGCTTGACGGCTGGTCGCCGTATTGCACCAGCTCCAGGTCGGGATGGGCTATGTTGATGTGGCCGTTGTACAGGGATGGGCGGCCCATGACCACATATTCGGCATTGGGCTTGAGGGAGTCCATCACCCACTTGACGCCCTGAAACCACACCAGCTCCAGCGTGCCGGTGCCGTCGCTGAAGAGGGCCGACAGGCGTGCCGTACGGCCAGAGTTGACGCTATGGACGTTGTTGATGATGCCTTTCAGAACCACATAGGGCGATTCGACGCTGATTTGGCTTATGGTGCTGATTTGCGACCTGTCCACATAGCGGAAGGGGAAGTGCATCAGCATATCCTCGTAGGTGAACACCTCCAGCTCGCGCTGCAGCAGCTGTGCTCTTGCAGGGCCGACGCCTTTCAGGTATTCTATGGGGGTTTCGAGGAATGTCAAGGCAGTGGGGGGGCTTAGCGTTCTATGTGTATGGCTGCGGGGATGTAGGGTGTCACGTCCTTGCCGAAGGTCAGCAGTTCGCGCACCATGGTGCTGCTCACCACTTCGGTGCCGGCATCGGGCAGCAGGAAGACGCTCTCCACGTCGGGGGCTATCTCTTTGTTGATGCGTGCAATCTCCTGCTCATAGCCGAAGTCGATGCCGTTGCGCACCCCGCGGATGATGTATCGGGCGCCCACCTCGTGGCAGTAGTCGACCGTGAGCCCGTGGTGGCAGGCCACCTCTATCTGTGGTGTGTCGGCAAACGTCTGGCGTACCCACAGCAGGCGCTGCTCCAAGGGAAACATGGTGTGCTTCCGGGTGTTGTCGCCTATGACGACAATAATCTTGTCGAACAGCGGCAACGCTTTCCGTATCAGGGCTTCGTGTCCACGGGTGATAGGGTCGAACGACCCGGGGAAAAGGGCAATCTTCGGCATGAGGAGGGTAGATGTTATCTTCGTTTGTGTTTCTTCAGTTTGTAGCTCTCGTCGCCAAACACATACAACAATCTGACCGCCACCGAGGAGTTGTAGCATTTGTTGCTCCAAGTTTCGCCCGGCTCGTTGGCCTTGTGAAACTCGGTGAAGGTCATGTCGTTCTTTATGGGTATGATGGAGCGTTGGTAGCGCATGTTGAGTTTGAGGCCGCGCCAGATGGTGAAGCGCATATCGATGACCACGGCAAGGTCGTTCTTCAGGAACACCATATTCGCGGAGTCGGGTACGAAATAGGTGGGGGAATAGTAAACGTGCCCACCATGCGGCTGTTGCACCAAGCGGCTGTAGCAGAGTCCCAGACCTACATTCATGCCGCCGTAGGGGTCTTGGTAGTGGAACATCAAGGGGATGTCCACATAGTTGAGGGTAAAGCCCGTAATGCTGTAAGGGTCGCCGGAGGTGTTGCGGGCGCCACGTTGGGCGAAGTCGGCCTCCAACGACAGCTGCGTCTGCTCCTTGCCGCCAAAGGCAGCCACGGCACCTACGCCGGCGGTGAGTCCCGCTTTCTTGAAACCCTTAAGCTCGTCGCCCTCTATCTGCGAGAAGGTCATGCCCACCACGGGGAAAGCGTGGAAGACGGTGCTGTTGACTCTCCGCTGGGCGCGGGCAGGCGTGGCAAGGAGGACGATGGCGGATAGCAGTATGGCGGTCAGGTGTTTCATTGTGTTTCGAGTGGGCTTCGGGTGCGTCGGGTTGCGGGCTTAGTGTCGGAGGGTCGGGAGGGACCTGTTAGTTCTATGATACTTTGTATATAATAACAACAAACGTCAAGGGTCGAAAAAAATTGTTAGTAACTTTCTTTTGTGATACAAAAAAAACAACTTAACTTTGCAGTCCCATTTTGGAAAGGTTCATTCTCCCGCAAGATTATTAGAAAAGAAACGATTATGCCAGCCACAGACGCCACATCCCGCACACCTGTTCGCAGAAAGGAGCGTATCAGCTACGAAAATGTTTTCAGTATAAATGGCAAGACCCCGCCGCAGGCCGTTGAGATAGAACAGGCCGTGTTGGGTGCCCTGATGCTTGACCAGTTTGCCCTCTCTTCGTCGATAGAGAACTTGCGTACCGAGTATTTCTACAAACCTGAACATCAGGCCATCTTCTCGGCTATACGCGAACTGTTTGAGAAGTCGCAGCAGGTGGACATCCTTACTGTCACGCACCAGCTGCAGCTTGACGGTCGTTTAGAAGAGGCGGGTGGTGCCTATTATGTGGCTCAGCTCACCAACCATGTGGTCTCGGCGGCACATATAGAATACCATGCCCGCATCCTGGGTGAGAAGTTCATCCAGCGGGAGCTCATCCGCATCTCCACGGAGACGATAACGTCGGCCTATGATGAATCGACCGACGTCATCACACTTCTTGACAGCACGGAGCAACGGTTGCTCGACATCAACGACAAGAACTTCCGCTCCGACTATCGTATGATGGACGACGTGGTGAGGCAGGCCTTCGAGCAGATAGAGGCGGCACAGGACAGCGACGGCAACCCGTTGGGCACCCTGACGGGCTTTACAGATTTGGACCGCCTGACGGCTGGCTTCCAACCGGGCACGCTTCTCATCCTGGCCGCCCGACCGGCCATGGGTAAGACGGCTTTTGCACTCACGATGGCTCGTAACATGGCGGTTGACCTCAAGAAACATGTGGCTGTGTTCTCGCTCGAAATGACAGCCGTGGAGCTTGTGATGCGACTCATATCCGCAGAGGCAGGCATCAACGGCGAGAAGCTGAAGAAAGGCGAGAAGCTGGGCGATGCGGAGAAGGAACAGCTCTATAGGGCGACGCAGACCCTCAGCGGCGCCAATCTTTATATTGACGACACGCCGCAGCTCACAATCTTCGAGCTCCGGGCCAAGTGCCGTCGTCTGAAGCAGAGCAAGGGTCTCGACATGGTGTATATCGACTACCTCCAGCTGATGCAAGGCAATACGGACCAAAACCGTAATGGTAACCGAGAGCAGGAAATCAGCTATATCTCACGCCAGCTCAAGGCACTGGCCAAGGAACTGGAAATACCCGTGATGGCTCTCTCCCAGCTGAGCCGTGCTGTGGAGACGCGTGGCGGTAGCAAGGAACCTATGCTGTCCGACTTGCGTGAATCGGGCGCCATTGAGCAGGATGCCGATATTGTAATGTTTATTTATCGACCTGAGTACTATGGTATTGACGAGGATGATAAAGGGTCTACCCGTGGCAAGGCCTATATCAATGTGGCCAAGCACCGTTCGGGCGCAACGGACAAAATCCGCCTGAATTTTGTGCGTGAGTTTGCCAAGTTCTCCAACGACGACAATATCACATTTGGCGACACACCGTATACGCTGCCCGTCAATACCGGCTTTGACTCGAATGGGCCCATGAACACCATTATCCGTGATTCGAGCATCAACTGGGATGAAGGTCTTTCGTCGGGTGGCAATGGCGACAATACCTTCCCGCCGGCTATTGATGACAACAATCCTGATACGCCGTTCTAACCAAGAAACAAGGTTGGAGTAACTTTCGTTGATTGTCAGCTTGTTTTTAAATCGGTCAACCATGTGCCCACACATGGTATGACTATATGCCTGCACATAGTTCAACCATGTGCCCATACATAGTGCGACTATGTGCCCACACGTGGTGCGATGTCCGTGCGACAGATGTTTTTTTATGTGCCCGTGGCATAAAATGCGTTCACCACGACCGTTGCGTCGAATTGCAGGGAACGTTGATAAAGTTTTGGTGTCGGGAGGTGCATTATTATAAAAATATTACTATCTTTGCAATTCACGATGACACCGTTGGTTGTCATTATTGTAATGATATATAATAAAATATACTAATATGGAAAAGAAAGACCTTCTGAAAGAAACCGTCCAACACATCGACATTAAGAGCTACGACTCCACCCAACTTATCGACGCTATGCGTCACATGTCTTTCACCTCGCGCGACACGGCACGTGCTGCCGACATCCTGATGATGATGTGCGCCGAGAAAGAATGCACCAACATCCTTACCATCGCCGGCTCCACCTCGGCAGCAGGGTGCATGCAGGTGTATGTGGACATGGTGAAGAACAAGATGGTCGACGTGGTGGTCTCCACCGGCGCTTCCATCATCGACATGGACCTCTTTGAGGCACTCGGTTTCAAACACTATATCGGCACCAAGGAGAATGTGATTCCCGACACCACCCTCCGTGAGCTTTACATCGACCGCATATACGACACCTTTATCGACGAGGAGGAGCTGCAGGCATGTGACAACGCAACCTTCGAGTTGGCCAATATGCTGGAAGCCCGTCCCTACAGCTCTCGCGAGTTTATCTATGAACTTGGAAAGTGGCTGCACAACGGTCGCGCCGTGAAGAAAGAGAGCTTGATACAGACCTGCTACGAATGCGGTGTGCCTATCTTCTGCCCCGCATTCAGCGACAGTAGTGCCGGCTTTGGCATAGGCAAACACCAGTGGGTGCGTGCCCAGGAGGGCAAGCCCTATCTGAGCATCGACTCGGTGTGCGATTTCATCGAGTTGACCAAGATTAAGATGCAGGCCCCCGAGACAGGTCTTTTCATGGTCGGCGGCGGCACGCCCAAGAACTTTGCCCAGGACACCGTGGTATGTGCCGAGATTCTCGGCCACGAGGTGCCCATGCACAAATACGCCATCCAGATTACCGTGGCCGACGTGCGCGACGGCGCATGCTCCAGCAGCACGCTGCTTGAAGCCGGCTCATGGGGCAAGGTGAGCGAACAACTGCAACAGATGGTGTATGCCGAAGGTACGACGGTCATCCCGCTCATCGCCTCCTACGTCTACCACAACGGCGACTGGAAGAACCGTGAATACAAAAACTGGCAGAAGCTATACGCCAAATAAGACAACGACACGCCAAGAGCCAACGGATTACCGATAGCCAAAACATGCCCATGACCCAGGAAGAAAGACATCAGATACGCGAACTTATACGTCAGGAAGTGGTGCTGGCTACGGGCTGCACTGAACCCGGCGCTGTGGCATTGTGTGTCGCTAAAGCCCGCGAGACATTGGGCGGCATGCCCGACAAGGTGGACATCCTTCTCAGCAAAAACGTGTTCAAGAATGCGATGGGTGTCGGTATACCTGGCACAGGCATGATAGGCCTCCCCATAGCGGTGGCTATGGCCGTGACAGCAGGTGACTCCCGTCGTCAACTGGAGGTGCTCACACTTCCGGAGGACAAGGTGGAGGAGGCCAAGCAATGGCTGGATGCACATGGCGACGCTGTGGGCATCGGTGTCAAAGAGACGGACGACAAACTCTATATCGAATGCACCTGCCACAAAGGCGACTCCTACGCCAAGGCGGTGATTAGCAAGCGCCACGTTAATTTTGTACTGATAGAGAAAAACGGCGAGACGCTGCTGGATGCCCAAGGGTGCGTGGACAAGAGCAACGACGACTGCAAAGGTAAATCGTTGGCAGATTGCCTGACGGCTCGCATGGTATACGACTATGCCACCACGGCGCCTATAGAGGAACTGGAATTCATCAAGGAAACGGTGACCTACAACCACGCCGCTTCGGAGGAAGGGTTGCACGGCTATGGGCTCAACGTGGGACGCATTCTGATGGAGAACGCCGACGGAGATATCGTGCATACTGTGGTGGCTCGTACGGTGGCGGCTTCCGACGCACGCATGGATGGCTGCACGTTGCCTATATACAGCAACAGCGGCAGTGGCAACCAAGGAATTGCCTGCACCTTGCCCATCTACGAATACGGCAAGGCCAAAGGATGCAGCGACGAGAGTATTGTGAGGGCGCTCATCATGAGCCACCTGACATCCATCTATATCAAGCGTGGTATCGGCCGATTGTCGGCGCTGTGCGGATTGGTCAACGCCTCGATAGGCGTGGCCAGCGGTATGGTGTACCTGCATGGTGGCGGCTTTGAGCAGGTTTGTTATGCAATCAAGAACATGATAAATACCGTGGCAGGCATGGTGTGCGACGGTGCCAAACCCAGCTGCGCACTCAAGATGTCGACGGGCTTGTATAGTGCCTTTGTGAGTACGGAGCTGGCTTGCCAGAACAGGGTGGTGGATGCCAGCGACGGGTTGTCGGAGCGCGACATCGACAGTTCGATACACAATCTGGGCCGCTTGGGACATGACGGCATGAACCAAACCGACGACATGGTACTGGACATTATGACACACAAGCAGATGTAGGACACCAACAAAACCATGTTGATAAAATACTCCTGCTATCGGATATGAAAAAAAGTATAAGTGGTATTTTTGCAAAACGAGTTTAAACTGAAAATATTAAGTTATGGAATTTAACAACAAAGCGAAAGAAGAGCTGTATTCTCAGCAGATTAGTGCGGGTAAGCGCAAATACTTCTTCGATGTGAAAGCTACCAAAGGCGGTGACAAGTTTATCACCATCGCCGAAAGCCGTAAGATTTTTGACAACAACACAGGCAATTTCTATTACGAAAAGAACAAAATGTTCCTCTATAAGGAAGACTTTGAGAAGTTCAAGAAAGGTTTGGAGAATGCTTTCCATTTCATAGAGACGGGCGAAATGCCATTGGTGGATGTGAACGCTGAGTATGGCCACGACAATGAGTTCCACCATGCCGACGCTCCTGCCTCTACTGGTGACATCGATCTCAGCGGTAGCGCGATACTCGATGATATGAATTTGAAATTTTAACGTGGCCGACGGCATGATGCCGTCTGCATCTTGATACATACAACTATGGGAAAAATCATCTCAATTGCCAATCAGAAAGGCGGTGTCGGCAAGACGACTACGGCCGTCAATTTGAGTGCCTCGTTGGCTGTGCTGGAATATAAGGTACTCCTTGTTGACGCCGACCCGCAGGCCAATGCCACTTCGGGATTGGGTGTGGATCCAGAGCATCTGGAGAGTAGCGCTTATGAATGTTTCTTGGGACAAGCCGGAATTGAGGACTGCATCGTTGAGACGGATACCCCAAATCTCTATCTGCTGCCTACGAGAATCGACTTGGTGGGAGCAGAGTTGGAACTTGTTAACGAGAAGAAGCGCGAATACTACGTAGCCAAGGCCTTGGAGCCGGTCAAGGACAAGTACGATTTCATCATTATTGACTGTTCGCCGTCGTTAGGCCTCATTACGGTCAACGCTTTGACGGCCTCCGATTCGGTGATTATACCCATCCAGAGCGAGTATTTTGCCCTTGAAGGTTTAGGCAAGCTGCTCAACACGGTACGCATTGTCCAAACCCACCTCAACCCCAATCTGAGTATTGAGGGTCTTTTGATAACGATGTACGACGCGCGTCTGCGTCTGGCACGCCAGGTGGTGGAAGATGTGCGACAGCACTTCAAACAGATGGTGTTCGATACGCTCATCTATCGCAATACCAAATTGGCAGAGGCCCCCAGTTACGGCAAGTCCATCATTATGCACGACGCCAGCTGCTCGGGCGCCATCAACTATCTGAATCTTGCCAACGAGATTCTGAAAAGAAACGGATTGAAATAAAGCTTTGGCTTTATTAGTGAAGTAATTAAACAAGAAACAAATGGCAACTAAAAAAAGTGGCGGCTTGGGTCGCGGTTTGGGTTCCATACTCCCTGAAGTGGATATCGATGTGACAATGGGCAACAACGCCACGGTGACAACCTCTGTAGCCACCATACCTCTTGACAAGATTGAGGCCAACCCGTTCCAACCCCGTAAAGAGTTTGACGAGGCGGCATTGAAAGACCTGTCCGACTCTATCGTCCAGCAGGGAGTCATCACGCCTATCACGGTGCGCAAGATGCCGGGTGGCAAGTATCAGATTATTGCTGGTGAACGTCGTTGGCGTGCTTCGCAAATGGCTGGATTGAAGGATATACCCGCCTACATCCGAGTGGCTACCGATGGTCAGATGATGGAGATGGCTCTGGTGGAGAATATCCAGCGTGAAAACCTGAACGCGATGGAGATTGCCTTCTCCTATAGTGCTTTGATTGAGGAGTGCAAGTTGAGTCATGAGGAACTCAGCAAAAGGGTGGGCAAGGACCGCTCCACGATCACCAACTACTTGCGCCTTCTCAATCTCCCGTCAGAGACTCAGATTGCCTTGAACGAGGAGAAGATAACCATGGCACATGCTCGTTGCCTGGTCAATGTCACCGACATAGAGGAGCATAGGAGTGTACTCCGCGCTATTATCGACCGAGGCCTCTCGGTGCGGCAGACAGAGCAGATGGTGAAAGACCTGAACAAGCCGAAGACATCTTATTCCCGCAAGAAAAGCGACGACCTTCCCGAACTTCAGGCGGCAGGGCGCAGCGCGCTCAAACAACGGTTGCAGTCGGAAGTTGATATTGTGCGTAGCCGCAGAGGCAAGGGCACTATCACTATCCATTACAACAACGATAGCGACTTTGAGCGTCTCATGAAGCTCATCAACAAATAGGCATTCAGATTTGACGTCAGTACTGCATAATATAGAAAGAAGGGCAAAGGCGTGTGCTTTTGCTCTTTTTGCTATGGCTGCTTTGGTGTGCCAGGCACAGACGGTTGAGACGGGCACGGAAACATCTCAAACGCAACAGGGGAGAGGATTCAATCAGTCAACGTCGGGCATGCCAAAGCCAACGGTGCCGACAGCCGTGGTGGAACCGCATAATCCCAACAAAGCGTTGTTGTTGTCGGCGTTGCTTCCCGGTGCAGGTCAGGTGTACAATCACCAGGCGTGGAAAATCCCCATCATATATGCCGGCATGGGCGGTGTGGGGTATCTTATCCACACCAACTACACAAAGATGGCGATGTTCAAGAAGGAGTACATCTATCGTGTGAACAACAATGACACGCCCCAATTGGACAAGTATGCCACCTATCCGACAGCGAATATCTACAATTTATACCAGTCATACAATAAGGACTTCCAGCTGTATATCATCGTCGAGGTGGCGGTTTACGGACTCAATCTGCTGGATGCCTATGTCTTTGGCCATTTGTTTGACTTTGAAATCAACGACGATTTGTCGTTGCAACTCTACCCGGCGTTGCAGTGCCAGCAGCAAACAACGCTGGGTATGACTCCGTGTCTTGGAATCAGTCTGCAGTTTTAGCGTTGCTTTTTAGGGAAACAGTGTTGTCGCTCGCTATGTTGCAATATGGGGGCGTCTACCGAGTGACGTTGACGTTGCCCGTGAGGTCAATGTCGCCCCAGATGCCGTGGCCGATGAAGTGCCAGTAGTATCTTCCAGCACGGATGTCGCTCTTTTGGGGGATCCAGAAATCTTCCTCTTTGGAGATGTCCTCGGCGGTGAATACTTTCTTTCCTTTGTCGTCGTACACTATAAAGATATTGTTTTGGTAGCCCTTGCCTTCAAGGAGGTTTTGGATTACGAAGCGTTGTTGTTCGCCTTTGTTGTTCAACTTGATAGTGGCAGGGAAAATAAGAGTGTCGATGGATGATGTGGTCTCGTCAGAATCTTTGTCCACGATTGCGCTCTTTGTCGGTGTGGCGGGATGTTGTGCGACGGGGGCTTTCTTTACGTATAGTTGCAGCGTGCTTATGATTTCGCATCCATTCAGCGATGATGAGGTGTCGTAATAGGTACCGCTTTCGGTGTAATATTTTCCGCACCACATGTAGGGCGTTTCGGTGGTGTCAAGGTATGGTGGCTTTCGTAGAGACAGGGGGATGGTGACGGTGTTGCCGGCGGCCATGGCCTCGTTGCGGCGTTTGTGGCGGCCAGGATTGTTGACGGCAATAGTGACGGTGGTGATACCCTCGTGGCACAGGCGTTTGATGAGGTTGTTGGGGAGGTCGATATATTGTGTGGTGCAGCTGTCGGCAGGCAGGTTTTCGCCGACGGTGTTGACGGAGCGCAACGAGCCGCGTTTTCCGCCTTCGTAGAGAGATATGTCGTAGGGGGCTTGGAGTGTATGGCTGTCGTAGTTGCAGTAGGACACGGAGATCTTGGTGAGGTTATTGTCGGCACTGGGAGCGGGCGCGGTAGTGGCTTTGAATGTCAGGGAGGGTGTATGTAGGGGTGCCGTGGTGCATGGATGTTCGATGGCGGCAGGAGCGGGCTGGGATGTGGGCTTCTCTTCTTGTGGCGCCGGCGGCACGGAGATGCCCACTATGTTTTTGAAGCGTCCCCAATAGGGATTGTGTCGGTAGAGGTTGACGCTCTGCTGTGGCACGCGTAGGATGCACGATTTGAAATCGGTGCCTACGAATGGGCTGATGTGTGTTGTGGTGTTCAGGTCTGTGTGAAATATGGTAGGTGGTGTTTCGGCCAGCACGGTGATGGTGTCTAGTCGGGTGCCGAAGAACGACAGGAATCCGATGAGAGACACATTCCGTGGCAGGACGATGGTGTGCAGGGAGGTGTTGTGGCTGAAGGCGGCGCGGCCGATGCTGACAATGGTGGCGGGCAGGATGATGGAGTCGAACTCGTCGTCGTAGCCGTGGAAGGCCATGTTGCCTATGCTGGCGACGGTGTAGGTGGTGCCGTTGTGTACCACGTGGTCGGGGATGCGAATCACCCGTTTGTAGAAAAGATGCCGTGGGTTGTATGCTACCTCCACGTTATGCGATGTCAGTATGTCGTAGTAGAGGATTTCGCCATCAGCGGTGGGCGCATAGAACGTCTGTGCGGCTGTCGGCAGCGATACGGATAGGAGTGTGACTGTCAGTAAGAGGGGAAACCAGGTGTGTGTGGGGCGTTTTTGCATGTGAAAGTATGCGCAGGTGTGCGTTATCGTTTTGTTAGCTAGTGTGTTGTTTTTATGATACGCTGCAAAATGGTATGGCAAAAATACGGAAAACCACGGGTCTGATGTTGTTGCCGGCAGATAGTTATCAACTGCGTTTTGTCATTATTTCGGCGGCCTTTGGGCATGGATTGGTTTTTTGGCAGATGGGCTCGCGCGGATTCAGCCGCGCAGGCCCCATCGGCTGTCGGCGTCACTGCCATAATGTCATGTTTCTTTTTTTTAGGAGCGGTTGGGAGCGGGAAGAATGGAAAGTGAACGTGTTTTTAATGTCTCTGGCATTCTCGTCACGGATAAACTGCCAACTAGAGGTGTCATGACGCGGCAATATTGTCCAAAAAAGTGACATTTTGTCACTCTCAAGTGCCATCGGCAAGTTTGGCACAACTTTCGATGCTCTCTTGAACCGAAACGGTGAAAACCGTGGGCAAGATTAATCAAAAAAACAAATCAATAAAAACAAACACCATGAACATTCAACCATTAGCAGACCGCGTCCTGATTCAGCCCGCCGAGGCCGAACAGAAGACCGCTTCCGGAATCATTATCCCCGACACCGCCAAGGAAAAACCGCAGCGCGGTAAAGTCATTGCCGTCGGCAAAGGCACCAAAGACCACGAGATGACCGTCAAGGTGGGCGACCAAGTGCTCTATGGCAAGTACAGCGGCACCGAAATACAGCTCGATGGTGAGCAGTATATGATTATGAAAGAATCAGACATCTACGCAATTATCTAAAATTCCACAGCCGCAGGTCGCAGTTCCTCGGCCAAATCAACCAACCACATTTAAATCTTAGAAATCATGGCAAAAGAAATAGTATTCAACAATGACGCTCGCGAACAGCTTCGCAAAGGTGTCGACGCATTGGCAAACGCAGTTAAGGTAACCCTCGGTCCCAAAGGCCGCAATGTGGTTATCGACAAAAAATTCGGTGCTCCTCAGGTGACTAAGGACGGTGTGACCGTAGCCAAGGAAATTGAACTGGAAGACAGCATCGAGAACATGGGTGCCCAGATGGTCAAAGAGGTCGCCTCCAAGACCAACGACCAGGCCGGCGACGGTACCACCACCGCCACAGTGCTCGCCCAAGCCATCGTGAACACAGGACTCAAGAACGTGGCTGCCGGTGCCAACCCCATGGACCTCAAACGCGGCATCGATAAAGCTGTCGCCGCCATCGTGGCCGACATTAAGAAACAGTCCCAGGAAGTGGGTGGCGACATCAAGAAGATTCGCCAAGTGGCTACCATCAGCGCCAACAACGACAGCCAGATTGGCGACATCATCGCCGAGGCAATGGAGAAAGTGACCAAGGACGGCGTCATCACCATTGAGGATGCCAAGGGTATCGACACCACCGTCAAGGTCGTCGAAGGTATGCAGTTCGACCGCGGCTACATCAGCCCCTACTTCGCTACCGACACCGAGAAGATGGAATGCACCTACGACAACCCTTACATTCTCATCTTCGACAAGAAGATAAGCATCATGAAGGATCTCCTTCCCGTGCTCGAGAAAGTCGTGCAGACAGGCCGTCCGCTCCTCATCATCGCTGAAGATGTGGAGAGCGAAGCTTTGGCTACCCTCGTTGTCAACCGCCTGCGTGGCAGTTTGAAGATTGTCGCCGTCAAGGCCCCCGGCTTCGGTGACCGTCGTAAAGAAATGCTCGAGGACATTGCCATCCTCACCGGCGGTACTGTCATCAGCGAAGAAAAGGGTTACAAACTCGAAGACGCCGACCTCAGCATGCTGGGCCAGTCCGAGAAGATTACCATCGACAAGGACAACACCACCATCGTCAGCGGCAAGGGTTCCAGCGACATGATCAAGGCCCGCGTCAACCAGATTAAGGCCCAGATAGAGAAAACCACCAGCGACTACGACCGCGAGAAACTCCAGGAGCGTCTCGCCAAGCTGTCGGGCGGCGTGGCCGTCATCTATGTCGGCGCAGCTTCCGAGGTGGAAATGAAGGAAAAGAAAGACCGCTTCGACGACGCTCTGCACGCCACCCGCGCAGCCGTTGAAGAAGGCATCATCCCTGGCGGCGGCACTGCTTTCATCCGCGCTGCCCAGCATCTGGATGCCGTTAAGCCCGAGAACGAAGACGAGAAACTCGGTGTCGAGATTATCCGTCGCGCCATCGAGGAACCTCTGCGCATGATTGTTGAGAACGCCGGCCTCGAAGGCAGCGTGGTGGTCAACGAAGTGCGCAACGGCAAGGCCGACTACGGCTACAACGCTCGCACGGAGAAATACGAGAATCTCTTTGCCAGCGGCGTCATCGACCCCGCCAAGGTGGCACGTGTGGCTTTGGAGAACGCCGCTTCGATCGCCGGTATGCTCCTCACCACCGAGTGCGTGCTCTGCGACATCAAGGAACCTGCCCCCGCAGCTCCCGCCAATCCCGGCATGGGCGGCATGGGTGGCATGTACTAAACCACCGCGTGTTCGCGGAAAGCTAAATAAGTAAGAAGAGGGTGTGCCATATGTTTTGGGACACCCTCTTCGGTTTGTTAATCGGTGGTAATGCTATTCCGATAATGCTTGACGTATTTTCTCTTTTGTAAGCTCCGATATTTTGCAACCAAACCAAACGTTATCGTACTTGTCCCATCCTAGATAAGCCGAACGTCGCTGCATTTCGGCAATGAATTGGTAGCTGAATACTTCCCAGAGAGGATCGTTGTTTGGCTCGTCGGCCAACGGATGTAGAAACAGGTAGCCATCGAAATTGTCCTGATAATTGCCAGTTTTGGCTTCGTATTTCATTTCGTATATGCCGTCGAAAGGTTCTATGCCAAATGGAGATCCTTTTAGAGCGAATCCCAGGGGACGGTTGCCAATATCAGCAAATGCTTGGTCGAAAATGCCGCCACGGATGGACGACCGATGCCCGCCCATATTGTCACGTGGTATGGCGTGCTGGAATACCGTAAACACATTCTCTGCACCAAACCGCTCTGCCAACTGACCTCCTGCCACCTTTATCTCTTTTATGTCGCCATCTGCTGTTACGATGGTTTCCAAACCAGACTTGCAGGCGTGGGCGCATCCGACGAGGAATAGAGAGTTTCGCGGATCGCTCTTGGTTTTGATGTATTGTTCTATGACATCTGCCATATGGGTATTGCGTTCTACCGCTATTGAATCTTCGATGCGGTATTCTTCAGCAGTATGTATTTTCGAGAGGGGTATTTGATAATCAGCCAAGCGAATCTTGATGCGCTCTCCTATGGGCAAACGTTGGTTGAGCCGCCACACGTCACAAATAAATTCATATTCGCCTTTGTCCCACCAGCCATTAACCTGCTCATCGCGGAAGATGTCTAAAATTAATTCTCCGTTCAAAGTGTCAGCTGACAAAAACTTATCCATTGTCGTCTGTTTCCACGACGGAAGTTCCATAAAGATTGTACCACATTCTTTTGGAAAATTGGGCAAGGAAACTAAACGCCTAAGCATATCCCACGATACTTTCCGACGGTGATACTCACCGTTGATTACAAGTGTGTGTGTGGCTATTTGTTGCAGAATGAAATCTTCGGGGGAGAGCGTTTGTTTCATGAGATAATCAGTAAAAGACTTAATATCGGTTGGCAGAGAACGCACCTTTTCTATTCGAGGTATATTGCTGCATAGTTTTGGCAACCTCTCTTTCATTATCTTGTTAGCATCCTCCATATTTCCAGCCATATCTTGGCCAGCATTCACCCATTTGCCGTTTTCAATCCACGTCTGATTGAGCATTAGTCTGCCGGAGGAACCCTCAGTAACAATTACAGCTACAGAGTCTTTGTAGATAATCATCTTGACTATTTTTTCATTAAGAAAACGCTGGCGGGCTTTTTCATTCACTGGTTTGTCGGCCACAGAAGTATCCATCTCAAACTTTGCCGTCGACATTTTGGCCAACTGTCCCCATTTCCCCTCCGACAGGACATGAGCACGGGAGATGTAGTATTTTATCGGTGACGACTGGTCAATACCTTCATAGTTATACTCTGAAACCTGCCGTTCAATCTGTTCTGTCTTGAAATAATCAACATTTTTGCATGAAACAGCAAGAACACAAAATGAGGCAATTGCATATCTCCAAAAGTGATTTGTAATTTTATACTTCTTCATAATATTAATGCTTAATCGTTGATATTTAATTCACTGTGTATAAGAATATGCACATAAAAAGAGCGTGGCACTTGTTAGTCTTCATCGGTTATCCTGAGGTCTTCGACTACCTACCATTTCCAATTACAACGTTATAAGCCCACGCTCAAAAGCGGGCGACGTTGCCTTCTTCTGGAAATGGTTTTTGAAAGTTGTCGAAGTTTTCAGGGTAACCAGAGTTCAGCTATTTCGCTATTTTCTATTCTATGATGTGCATACTAAACTATGCGCTATTGCATCATTGGCATTTGTATTCGTTAATATTCCGTTTGAAATCGGCTGCAAATTTACACAAAATAATCCACATACATAGATTCTTTTTCGCGCATGTCGTGTAGCCCTTGTGATTTATGGTTTGTCAACCACGGTTCTTGATAATCTGTGTTTATCGTTTTTCAATATGGTGTTTATTGAAAAACGATAATCTTTTTCTTGTTGAAGAAAGAAAAAATCGTATCTTTGCATTTGAAATATCTCTGGTGAGAGGGATAAGAAGGGTGAGGTATCAGCAAGAGAATATGTGAATTATTCATGCAAGGAAAGTAAAACAAACAATCTATATTCAATGAAAAAAACATTTCTTACCATTATGAGTATTGCACTCTTCGCTTCTTGCGGACATAAGCAGGAGCTCGTTTCAGGTATTGACCTGAGCAATCTCGACACCACGGCCAACCCCGTGGAGGATTTCTACCAGTATGCCTGCGGTGGCTGGATAGCAGCCAATCCCCTTGATGCAGAACACAGCCGCTATGGTGCGTTTGACAAATTGGCTGACAACAACCGTGAGCAGTTAAAGTCGCTCATCGACTCTTTGGCTGCTGCCAAGAACGAGAAGGGCAGCGTGGCCGACAAGATTGCCACTCTATATAATGTAGGTATGGACAGCGTGACTTTGCAGGAGCAGGGCAACGCACCCGTGCAGCCGTTGTTGAATGAGGTGGCCGCACTTAAGTCGCGCGAAGACCTTAAGAAAGAATTGGTGGCTCTTCACCTCCAAGGTATCGACCCGTTCTTCGGATTGTTCAACGAGGCAGACTATACCAACAGCAAAATGCAGCTGGCATGGATCTACCAGACAGGTTTGGGCATGGGCGAACGTGACTACTATCTCACCTCGGACAACGCCAAACTGCGCGCCGCATATATGGACTTGATGAAGAAAGAGTTCGCTATGGCTGGCTATGACAAGATTTCCGGTATGTCGGCTGACAAATTGGCAGATTTGGTCATGAAACTGGAGACTCGTCTGGCTAAAGCCCAGTACGATCGCGAGACGAATCGCGACCCTCACAAGACCTTCCATAAGATGACGCTCGCCGATGCTGACAAGCAGGCAGCTGCTGTCGACTTTAAGGGCTATTTCGCCGGTATGGGTCTTCCCAAACTGGAGCAGTTCAATATGGCTCAGCCCGAGTACATAGCCGAGGTGTCCAAAGTCCTTGCATCTGAGAATATCGATGCGGTGAAGGCCTATTATGCCTGGAATGTGATTAATACCGCTGCCGCCTACCTGAGCGACGATTTTGTAAATGCCAATTTCGATTTCTATGGCCGTGAGATGAGCGGCAAGGAAGAGAACCAGCCCCGCTGGAAACGTGTGACAAATACCCTCAATGGAGCTCTCTCCGAAGCCATTGGCCAGATGTATGTGGCCAAATACTTCCCTCCCGAGGCCAAGCAGCGTATGATTACCCTTGTCGACAACTTGAAGGATGCTTTTGGCCAGCGTATCGAGGATGCCACTTGGATGGATCGTGCCACCAAAGACAAAGCCAAAGAAAAACTGGCCGCCATCCTGGTCAAGGTTGGTTATCCCGACAAATGGCGTGACTACAGCGGATTGGAAATCAAGAACGACAGCTATTTTGCAAATGTGCTGCGTTCCAATCGCTTCGATGTGGCTTACATGGTCAGCAAGATAGACAAGCCCACCGACCGTGACGAATGGCAGATGCCTCCTCAGATGGTTAACGCCTACTATAACCCTACTACCAATGAAATATGCTTTCCTGCCGCTATCCTGCAGCCGCCGTTCTTCAATCTCAACGCTGACGATGCCGTCAACTATGGCGCTATCGGTGTAGTGATTGGTCATGAGATGACTCATGGCTTCGACGACCAGGGGCGTCAGTACGACAAGGATGGCAATCTTAATGACTGGTGGAACGAGCAGGATGCCGAGAAGTTCAAAGCCAATGCCCAGGTGCTGATCGACCACTTCAATGGTATCAAGGTGCTTGACAATCCTGAGACTTATGCCAACGGCAAATACACGCTGGGTGAGAATATTGCTGACAACGGTGGCCTCCACATTTCCTATCTGGCTATGCGCAACGCCATTGCCAACGGCCAGGTGCGCGATGCCGAGATGGACGGATTTACCGCTGCGCAACGCTTCTTCCTGGCTTATGCTGGAGTGTGGGCAGGTAACATTCGTGACAAAGAGATTCAGCGTCTCACCACTGAGGATGTCCATTCCCTGTCGCGCTGGCGCGTCAATGGCACCTTGCCCCATATCGGCGAGTTTATCGACGCTTGGGGTGTGAAGGAGGGCAACGCCATGTACTTGGCTCCCGAAAAGCGTGTGACGCTCTGGTAACAAACAATGCATTCGTATAACCAAACAAAAATTTACAAACATGAAAAAAGGCACTATAGCACTTATCGCCATCCTAGCCGCCGTGGCCATCTTCTTTATGTGGTACTTTGGCGTACGCAACAAACTTGTCGCTGCTGAAGAAAATGTCAACAATGCGTGGGGCAACGTGGAGACTGTCTATCAGCGCAGAGCTGACCTTATTCCTCAGCTGGTCAACACCGTGAAAGGCGCTTCGAACTATGAACAGGAGACATTCCTCGCTGTTACCGAAGCACGTTCCAAGGCCGTGAATCTTACCCTTACCGGCGACCAATTGACGGAGGAGAATGTGGCCAACTTCCAGAAAGTGCAAGACGAGTTGAAGAATGAGCTCACCAAGGCCATCAACCTTACCGTCGAACGTTATCCTGAGTTGACGGCGACGGAGTCTTACAAGAACTTGATGACGCAACTCGAAGGCACGGAGAACCGCATATCGGTGGAGCGCAAGAACTTCAACGATGCTGTGAAGGATTACAACAAGAGCATCCGCATGTTCCCCGCTAGCATCGTGGCCAATATGAGCGGTTTCGAGAAGAAAGGGTACTTTGCTGCCAGTCAAGGTGCTGATCAAGCTCCTGTGGTCAACTTTGAATAAACAACAATTGCTCCAGATTTATTCATTGTCCGCCCATGAAATACTTTTCCAAGGATGAGGAGTCCAGAATACTCCAGGCGATCCGCGATGCGGAAAACCAGACCTCAGGCGAGATACGGGTTCATGTAGAATCGGTATGCGAGGAGGATGATATCCTCGATCGGGCCGCCTGGGTATTCAAGGAGCTCCACATGGAACAGACGGCTCTCCGCAACGGTGTGCTCATATATGTGGCTCTGAAATCCAAACGATTTGCCATTATTGGTGATGCGGGTATCAATCGTCTGGTGCCTGCTGGATTTTGGGATTCGTCACGCGATGCTATGCTGACTTTCCTGACACAGGGTGATACAGCCGGCGGCATCGTTGCGGCCATCGGAAGGGTGGGGGAATTGCTGCATGAGTATTTCCCCCGTCAGGACGACGATGTCAATGAGCTGCCCGACACCATCAGCACGGGCAGGTAGCTCTCTGTCAGCGAAGAATCATATAATACGATGAATCCATGAACCGACTCAAACGTATATTCCTCCTTTTGATGCTTGCCTTTACCGCAACGGCGATGGCTGAGCATGAGACAGGATGGATTCCCCAGAAGACCAACCAGCTGGTCAACGACCTGACAGGAACGCTCTCTTCCGAACAACAGCAGTCGCTAGAACAGCGTCTGGTGGCTTTCGACGACTCTACCTCCAATCAGATTATGGTGCTCATCACCCCTGACTTCGGTGGCGACGAGATTGCCAGCTTCACTCAGAACGTGTGGCGGGAGTTTGGTATTGGTTCCAAGGAATACAACAACGGGGTCCTCATCGTTGTCAAGCCCAAGCAGCTGTTCAGCGATGGCGAGGTGCGCATACAGGTGGGCTATGGTCTTGAGGGGGCGCTGCCCGATGTCTTCTGCCACGAGATTATTGAGGATTACATGATTCCCCGATTCAAGGATGGCGACTATTACGGCGGCATACTGAAGGCGGTGAAGATTATCGAGAAGGTCTGCGTGGGCGAGTACAGCTATGCCCGTCACCAGACGAGAAAACTTCGTGCCGCCTTACTGTCGCTGGGATTCTCGGTGTTGTTTCTTGTATTGTTCATCGTGTTTTTCCATCGTTATGCCAAGAAGCATCCCGAAGTCTTTGCCGCCACGGGTGCGTCGCGACCCTATATGGGCAGTTCCTTGGGGCGCAGCACCGGCTATTGGGGTGATTTTTCCAGAGACAGGGGCAGTTTTGGTGGCCTCGGCGGATTCGGTGGCGGGTCTGGCGGTGGCTTTGGTGGTTTTGGCGGCGGCTTTTCGGGCGGCGGCGGTGCCAGTGGCCGTTGGTAAAGTGTTGATTGTGATATAACGTGCGGGATGCCTTGGGGCGTCCCGCACGTGTTTCTGTGAGTATGGCGTCGTGGTGCCGAAAAAGCACGTACGTGGTTTGGCAAAAGTACGTACGTGGTTTTTGGGAAGTGCGTACGTGCTTTTTTCCAGACAGGGGAATTAGTCGAAAAATTTCCAGACAAGGCCGTAGTAGATGCCGAAGTCCTCGCCAGGGTAGTGTGGTAGGAGGAAGTATGAGGGCTGCTGATCGAAGGGAGCGTCGAAGTGCGACACCTTGGCGTAGATGCACGCTTGGCGAATCTTGATGGTGAGGAAGAAATCGGCCCACAGGTAGTTGCCCACCTGTGTCTGCCGCTGGTGATAGAATGCACCTAGGGCGGGAGCGTATCCGTCGGCGTAGAAGGGGGTGTGGTAGCGCAAATCGAATCCGGTCTGCATCCGCAGCGTTTTACGGAACATGGCGAAGTCTGCGTAGATGGAGTTCTTGCAGGCGTAGAGCGGCACGCTCACCACGGCATCGTTGGAGGAGTGCTGCACGAAATGTTGCATATCGTAGTGGAACCATCCCAGCCGCAGCTGTGCCGATGCCGTCGCTTGCAGCAAGTCAGCACTGAGGTTGGTCTGATATGGGTGGAGCGTCTCGTCGAACCATACATTGTTGCCTATCCGTGACCAGCCCATGCGGAGCGACCCCGTGAAGTGGTTGCTGTCGGTCTGCCCCACAGTCCAATGGTAGTCCATATAAGCCCGCCGGGTCTGTATTTTCTTGTAGCCCATGGTATCCCAGCGGTAGTTGTTGGATAGGTAGTGATGGAACAGCCACTGTGGTGCCTGAGCGTCCATCTCGGTAGCGATGCTGATGCGGCTGTGAGAGGCCTCATGGCTGACCGAGGCGACGCATTTCCAGTCGCCGTATTCATATTCTCCCGCCATCATCCGTTCCGCACCCATTGAGAGGCGTTCATTGTTGAAACTTACAGTGGCATTGGCATAGCCGGCCATGTTACCCCAACGGGTATAGCGGTCGGCCATTGTCACGGAGCGCATTTGTGGTCGCAGGCCAACAGTGACCTTGAGCGGGTTGAGCCACCGATGGTCCATATAGGCGTCGTTGGTCCAGTAGAGTTGGGCAGTAAGGTTGTACGCCGTAGTGGAGTCGAACGTTTGGGAGGTGTCGGCATAGGCGATAGCATATCCTGTCGAATCCATGTCGATATAGTTACGTCGCCATTTTGACAGCGATGCGTTGAGTCCCCATACACCAGAGTTCAGGCAATGGGGCTTGCGTGGCGACACGGTGTCGTATCCCACCTGTTCATAGCGTTGCAGATGCAGGGTGTCATAAACGATGGCAGCCGCGGTGCCGGAGGTGTCCTTGCGAGCCACAATGCTGTCGTGAGGCATCATGGCGTGGCGGGGAATCAGCTTGTCGAATTGGCGCACAGTGTTGAACGTCTGGTGAACAAAGAGGTCGTAGGTCCGCCATTGGTTGCTGGCACCGTATCGGTTCACCTCTATGCCGGAGCGAGTACTGGCGGTGCCGTCACGGAACTGCTGGTCGTCGACAATGCCTCCGTTTTCCTGCAGGTATTCGTTTTTGCGGATGAATCCGGCTTGCAGCTGGTAGCGGGAGTCACGCGAGTAGTAGTTGGTTGTGGCATCAAGGTAATGGCTCTTTAGCGCACTTTGTGTGTACTCTCCATCGCGGCGTATAAGGTCATAGTCGAACGAAAAGTTCCATCGTGGAGTGATGTTCTGCGTATGCGTGATGTTGACCTGATGGTCCTTGTTGAGCGAGCTGGTGTATTGGAGCGCAGTGTAGGGGCGGCGCGTCTGGTAGAGGTCTACATCGGCGATGGTTTTACCGTATGCAGGGGTGACGAAACCCGTCAGCCACCCGAACGATGACGTTTTTTCCTCTCCAAACCACAACGATATATGCGGATGCCCTAGTCCGCCAGCCGAGAGATAGAATTGGTCGTTGAACGCATCCTGACGGTCGATGAATGACAACCCAGATGGCTCCAGCGTGGGCGGCTTTACCGACAGCACCTTGGGCAGGCCTGCATGCGAATGGAACATACGTACATACTCAATGAGTGCTGAATCGGTTTCTTCGGCATGGTCGTAGTCAATGCCTTGCGGCATGGTGTCCGTTTCGGTGGAGTCAATCTCCATGGGACGGAAACCATTGGCATCAGTTTTTGCTTTGTCAGTACTGATTTTGTTTGTGTTGACTTTGATAGGTATGTTCGCATTGACGCGTCCCGTCCCTACATGCTGTGCCTGTGCTGTAACGCTGAACAGCAACAGGAGAAGTAGCAGATAGAATCGGGCGGTCATGGAACAATATGTTATTGGTGCAGGAAACGTTCAACATCGATGGCAGCCACGCATCCTCTGCCGGCGGCCACCACGGCTTGGCGATAGCGGGGGTCGCACACATCGCCAGCTGCAAAAACTCCAGGGACACTGGTGGCACAACTCGGATCCTGTACATGAATGTAGCCCTCCGCATCAAGTTCCAGCTGCCCGTTGAGAAAGTCGGTGTTGGGTTTATGTCCGATGGCGACAAAGAAACCAGCAATGTCGATATGCTTCATTTCGCCAGTCTTTACATTTTTAAGGTCGGCGCCAGTAACCCCATCGAGGTCGTTGCCGCATATCTCTTGTGTTACGCTGTTCCAGAGTACTTCGATTTTGGGGTTTTCGAGTACCTTGTGTTGCATGGCTTTGGATGCACGCAGCTCATCGCGGCGGACTATCTGGTATACTTTGTTGCATAGCGTGGCGAGGTAGCAGGCCTCTTCGCATGCCGTATCGCCGCCACCTACTACAGCGACATCAAGATTCTTGTAAAAATATCCATCGCAAGTAGCGCAGGCCGACACTCCCTGACCATAGAGTCGTTTCTCGCTTTCCAATCCCAGCCAGCGAGCCGATGCTCCTGTGGCTATGATGACGGTTTCGGCTTCGATGGCGTTGCCGTTGTCGGCTTTGGCTTTGAATGGGCGGGATGATAGGTCTATTTCTGCGATAGCGCCAGTACGTATATCAGCCCCGAAACGCAAGGCCTGTTTGCGTAGGTCTGACATCATCTCTGTACCTCCGATGCCTTCAGGGTAACCGGGAAAGTTTTCTATCTCGGTGGTGATGGTGAGTTGGCCGCCGGGTTGCATGCCTTCGTACAATACAGGGTGCAGGTCGGCACGTCCGGTATAGATGGCTGCCGTATAGCCGGCAGGTCCAGAACCGATAATCAAGCAACGTGTGTGTTCCATGGGTTGTTTTTATTACTTAGAATTGATATGAAATACAGAAAGAGAGAAGTCGGTTGAAAGCCCCGCTGTTTTTGCGTACAATGCGGTATGCTCCGTTTTTTGTCTCGTTGACTGACAACAGGGAGTTGTAGTAGCGCACGCCTACGCCAATATGGGACGGAAACCGATATTGCAAATCAGCACAAAAAGGTAGGGGGTCGGTCTTCTTGTAGCGTTGCTCCACTTCAGGCAGTTCGGTGCCCGACTCTATGGCTCGTGCCTTTCCCAATACGGCAGGGGCGACACCGGCCCCAAGGCGTATTACAGCTCCGTCGTTGGTTCCGATATTATATGTCAGCAACAATGGCATCTCTATATATGTCAATGAGATGGTACGGTCGAGTCCCTTGACGTAGGCCCCCTTTTCGCTCACCCCTATTTCCACCAGCATACGCCAATTTCCTTGCCCTAAGGGAAACGTGGTGTTTGCTCCTACATTGTATCCCGCTTTATTGTAACTTCCGCTCTGGTCGCCGTCGATTTGGCAGAGATTGATGCCTCCCTTCACACTGAAATCAAAGGTCGACTGTGCGGCAACTTCTGTTATAAGAAGCATGATGGCTATGGCAGCGATGATGCGTTTCATGACTTATTGTTTTGACTGATTTTGGACACGATATCGGTAGTTGAAAAACCGGGCAAGAAGTCGATAGTAACGACTTGTCCGCCTTTGGCTTGAACAATTTCGTGGCCTACAATATTGTCAATTTTGTAGTCACCGCCTTTTACCAGCACGTCGGGTTGTATGGCAGCAATGAGTTGTTGTGGGGTATCCTCGTCAAAAAATACGACATAATCGACAAACTCGAAAGCGGCCAGCAATATGGCGCGGCTCTCTTGTCCAATAATGGGTCGGGAAGGACCTTTAAGACGTTTGACAGAGGCGTCGCTGTTGAGACCAATGATGAGAATGTCACCCATATCGCGGGCTTTGGATAGATAATCCACATGACCTTGGTGCACCAAGTCGAAACATCCGTTGGTGAAAACGACTTTCTTGTCGCGAAGGGTGGCTAATTGAAGCAACAGTTCCGGCAGCGTGACAATCTTGGCGCGTATATGTTCGAGGTGTGTCATGGTGTCGGTATGTTGGTGACGGACTTCTTTTTCTGGATGGAGAAGTATATGAGGAAAACCATTCCCACTGTGATGACAACGACTTGTTGTGACCCCCAGAGAAGCCAGCCGCAAGCGGTGCCCACTTCGAGGGATATGCCGTAGATGGCGAGGGCGGTTTGTACCAGTACAGGGTAAACCCCCAGTCCGCCTTGTGACAGACCCATACCTACAGATCCAAATAGGTAGAGTACGAAGGCGGCTTCAAATGTAAGGTCTTGCGTTTCTTTGAAGGCCTGAAAGATAATCACTCCACCCAGGATGTACAGGAAATATATCAGGAAGCTGTAGAATACAAACAACCAGGTGTTCTTCTTCCCCATGTGCAATATGCTCTTTACGCCCTCAATACACCCTTTCAACAGCTCGTCGATTTTATGGAAGAAATTGATGTGAAGAAGTTTGTGCCAGAAGTATTTATAGAAAACAATACCCCCGATGAGGAGTATTATGCCTATCACTAGGAGAACGGCCATACTGGGGAGCGTATGCACTTTGTCGACCAGTCCGTTGTATATCCAGTCCTTGACGGTTGAAAACATGACAAGAATGCCTACGGCAACGATAAGTAGGAAAAGAAGCACATCGATGACACGTTCTGTGACTACGGTGCCGAGGGATTGTTGAATAGGTATCTTTTCGCTGGTGCGTAACACGGCGCAACGCAATACTTCGCCCAGTCGCGGAAATGCCAGATTGGCCATATATGCTACGACTACAGCGCCAAAGGTATTGACAATGCCAGGGTTTTGCCCCAAAGGTTTGAAAAGTAGTTGCCACCGAAGTGCCCTTACTAAGTGGCTGCATAGACAGCATAACATGGCAACGCCCACCCACCAGTAGTTGGCACCTAAAAACGATTGCCAGATGGCGTGTTTTTGCTCGGGGGAGAGTTTGATGAGAAACCAATAGATGAAGAAAATGCCTATACCTATAAAGATGATGAACTTTAGGATGTCACCGATTTTCTTCTTCATGTGGTGTGATGTTGGAATCCTTTAGGCGGTTCGTTCGTCGTAAGGTTATAGTTTGTTTTCTTTAGGGAAAACGACTGTGGGATGCCACGTCTTGGCTTCCTCAAAATCCATGGAGGCATAGGAAGCGATAATAATTAGGTCACCTATCTTGGCTTTATGTGCTGCAGCACCGTTGATGCCGATTACTCCCGTGTTGCGCTCACCTTTGATTACGTAGGTGCTGAAGCGTTCACCATTTGTAATGTTGTAGATATCGACCCTTTCGTTCTCAATCATGTTGGCAGCATCCATCAGCGCTTCGTCAATGGTGATGCTTCCAATGTATCCCAGGTCAGCTTCTGTAACGGTAACTCTATGTATCTTAGATTTTAAAACCTCTATAAACATGAGCAAATATTTTTGCAAAGATACGCTTTTTTACAAAAGTATCCAAAGTAAAAGGAGAAATGCAACGATGACGTACATGATTATCTTTCCGCCGGATATCGGCTTGAAATAGTCGACATCGTCCATGTCGAAGCGTCGCGACATCTTGCGCTTGCGCATCCGCTGCATGATGGCTGCGCCTTCTGCGCTGATAGAGGAGGATGTTGCATCGGTTGGGTTTTCTTCTGTGGCGGCAGTATCGAATCGTGGCTGGTAGTTGAACTTGGGCATCTCGCGTTTGCGAAAGATGTCTAGTAGCGTGAATTGCGACGATTTCTGGCGTTCTTGCCTGTCCATGTCGCGCACCTTCCGCTCAAAATACTCCAGATTGTCATTGGTAGGAGTACTGTTGGCCTCTCTTTTAGCTTCCACCTCTTTCTTCAATGCGTATTTTGCCTTCAATTTTTCCCATTCCTCTTTTTCAGGGTCGTAGAATCGCGGCTCATAGTGGAATTGACGCGGTTTTGGGGTGTAGAACATGGGCGTGGTTTTGTGGTTTTGGGTTACTGTTTTATTCGCTGACAACTTTGTCCATGGGTACGTCAAACGATTCTACGGGAATCTCGTCAAATAGCTGGAAATTGAATGCCACTCCCACCTTGAAGGCATTTGGGGTAGACTTTAAAAGACGGTCGTAGAATCCCCGTCCTCGCCCCATCCGGTTGTTGTGTATGTCAAAAGCCACACCGGGAACGACAATCATCTCCACTTTGTTCAGATCGGTAAACTCTGGCCCCGTGGGCTCATCAATGCCGAACTGAGGACCACTCTGTAGGCATTCAGGTCCTGTATATTGGCGCAAACGTAGGTCGTTTCCGTCGACGCAGGGCAGCAGAATCGTTTTCTCTTTGTACCAGCGGTTGACAAATTCGTGTGTGTACACTTCGTCGTCCATGGACCAATAGAGTAATACGATGTTTGCTCGCTGGAACTGGGCAAGCTGTTCCACTTGTGCCATGACGCCTTGCGAACGGGCAATCTTTTCATCAAGAAGGACGGCTCGTTTGGCCGTCCTTACTATCCTGCGTAATTCTGATTTTTCCAAAACAGAATGGTATTGTCAGTTAGAATGGCAGGTCGTCGCTGCTGTCGGTAGGCATTGCTGTTGATGCGGGTGGCTGTGCGAATGGAACGGCAGGTTGTGCAGGTTGTGTGGGTTGTGCCGCCATCGACTGAGCAGGCATCTGTCCTGCCATAAGCGATTGCACGCGGATGCAGCGCAGATCGGTGTACCAGCGTTCGTTATATTCACGGCTTTCAGGGGAGAATGTGACCTGTACCATGCTGTTCATTGCCAATCCTGTGAGCATTGCCAATCGGTCTTCGCCAAAGAGGGTGAACGCCACCTGTCTTGGATAAGTGTCGTCGGTTTCGATGACAAAACCGCCACGTACGAATGGACGGCCACTCTGCGATTCACCTCTTACTTCAGGCATAATCTTGATTAATTTTCCTGTGATATCCATATTGTAATGTATTATATTTTGTTAATTATCAAAAATTATTTACGGTAACATCCATGATGGGGTGTTGTATATTGATTGCAAAAATACGCAAAAAGAGTGGAAATGACTGTTGCAGTAGCGCTAAGTTTTCAACATTTTGTCAAATGGTTGACTACTTGCATAATACGTTTTCTGTCTATTCTTCGGTAAAGAATTTTTGAATAGCACTAGCTTTGCTTGCACCAACGACTTTTGTCAGGTCTTCGAGGGATTGAAGGCGCACCCCTTTGACCGAACCGAATTTGAGTAGCAGTTTGCGGGCGGTATTTTCCCCGATGCCGGGTATATCTGTGAGTTGTGTCTTTAATAGTCCTTTGGAACGTTTGTTGCGGTGGAAGGTGATTGCAAAACGGTGCACTTCGTCCTGGATGCGTTCCAGCAGGTGAAACAGCGGGTCGGTGGGTTTCATTCCAATGACCTGAGGAGGGAATCCGTAGAGGAGTTCCGAGGTGTGGTGCTTGTCGTCTTTTGCAAGTCCCGCGATAGGTATGTCCAATTGCAGTTCATCGACAATTACTTGTCGGGCTACCTCCATCTGCCCTTTGCCACCATCCACAATCAGCAGTTGGGGTAGGGGCTTGTTTTCGTCGTGCAGTCGCTTGTAGCGGCGGTATATCACCTCTGCCATAGAGGCATAGTCGTCGGGTCCTTCGATTGTCTTGATGTTGAATTTTCGATATTCCTTTCGATTGGGTTTTCCGTTGGTGAATCTCACCATTGCCGCAACGGGATATGCTCCTTGTATGTTGGAGTTGTCGAAACACTCAATGTTAATGGGGGGCTCCTTTAGATGCAGTTCCTTTTGTATCCGTTCAATAAGTGCAGTCTCTTTGCGTGATGCTTCTCGTCGGCTTTCATCGGGGTCGACGAGTGCACGTTGATGGGCACATTGTTTTTGGTACGATTGCACGTTGCGTTGCGACAGTTCGAGGAGCTGTTTTCTGTCGCCGCGGGTGGGTACGGTTTGTATCAGGTACGCTTCTGGCAGTTCGTCAATATGAAACGGCACGATGGCCTCTTTAGCGGTGCTCTCTATGCGTTCGTGCAGCGTGGGAATAGCTGTGGCCAATATCTCTGCATCACTCTCATCCAGCAACTTCCGTATCTCCGATGTGTATGAGTAGATGATGCTTCCGTTCTTTATGCGTAATATGTTGACGTAAGCGAAACGGTTGTCGGAGAGTATGCTGTATACATCAACATCTTTGACATTCGTGTTTACGATAGTGGATTTGGCTTGATATTCTTCAAGTAACCTTATTTTGCGTCGCAGGATTTCGGCTTCTTCAAAACGCAGTTTATCCGATAGTGCGAACATTTGCCGCTTCATATCCTCCAGAATCTCATTGAAGTCGCCTTTCAATATACTCCGGATGTTGTTGATGGTCTGCATGTATTCTTCGTGACTTTGCAATCCGGCGCAAGGAGCTTTGCAGAGTCCGATTTGATGATTGACACAGGGCCGTGAGGGCTTTTGGAGGATGGTGGCTTCTGAGAGACGCTGTCGGCAGGTGCGGTAGCTGAATAGATTGCGAATGATATCCTGAAGTTCACGGAGAATGCGCTGATTGGGGTAGGGACCGAAGAATTGCCCTTTCACCCGTGTTCGGTCGCGTGTAAACAGCACTTGCGGATATTCTTCGGCTGTAATGCAGAGATAGGGGTATGTTTTGTCGTCTTTGAGCAGACTGTTGTATTTGGGTTGGAATTCTTTGATTAGGTTGTTTTCCAGCAGGAGAGCGTCTACTTCGGTGGCCACTACGGTGATGTGGATGTCGTAGATATGACGCACCAGCATTTTGATTTTGGATGAGTGGTCGTTGTAGCGTGTAAAATAGGAACTGACGCGTCGTTGCAGATTACGCGCTTTGCCGACATATATTACCGTTCCCGAAGCGTCAATGTAGCGATACACACCGGGGGTCTCCGGTATGGTTTTCAGCCGCAGGGTGATGCGGTCTATGTTTTTATTGACGGATTTGTCTATCAAAGCATCTCGTTATTCAGGAAGCCGCATGCTGGCCTTCTCTACTTTAAGTCCAAAACTCACCACGCCAGGTAGCTCGTACTTCGATGTCCCCTGTTTCACTTCTACGGTCTGTTCGCCGGAGGTGTTGAAGAACACATATTCGCGCATCTTGGTCGTGACGGTCTGATAGCAACCGATGGTTTCCCCTTGTCGTTTGCCGCTTTTGTCGATAAGGGCGACGTGCGAATAAAACATACGCTGGTCGCCGTTCGCGCTGTTCATGTTGACCACTAAGGGCAAATCCTTGTAGAAAAACTGATTGGTGTCCACTTTAAGGGTTGCAATAATATCGTAGCAGTCGTCGATGTTGCGGATATTAAACTGGTATGATTCCGGCTCAAAACGCATCCATGTATTGTTCTCGAAGGTGTGAGTCTCGTCGAGAACTACCTTGTTGCACGAACAAAAAAGCAGAGTTGCCAATATGACGGGTACAAGATGTTTCATCTGAGGGCTGTTTAGAAATTGTTTTGATTTTATTGATGAGAATTATTGGGCATATAGACGAAGGATTTTTTTGCAGCCCTGAAGGAGCAATGGGGGGTCATTTCGACTGAAGGGGTGTGAAAAAAGCGTCGTTTAGATGGCATAAGAAAATTATTGAATAAATTCAAAACAGTTTCTTAGTGCGTTTGGCAATTAGGTGTTGCATAATTTCAACGGCATTGGTAGCGGCACCCTTGCGCAGGTTGTCGGCTACCACCCAAAGGTTGAGCGTGCGGGGTTGTGAGGGGTCGCGTCGCACTCGTCCTACGAAAACGTCGTCTTTCCCTTCAGCCAGGATAGGCATTGGATATTTGATGGCGGCAGGGTCGTCGTAGAGTATCACACCTTCTGTATTGGCGATGATGCGTCGGGCTTCGTCGATGTCGTATTCTTTCTCAAACTCCACGTTGACCGATTCGCTGTGTCCACCCAACACGGGCACTCTTGCCACAGTGGCGCTGACCATGATGTTGGGGTTGCGCAGTATTTTCCGAGTCTCATCCACCAGTTTCTGCTCCTCGGTGGTATATCCGTCGGGAAGGAAATCTCCACCGTGGGGAAACAGGTTGCGGTGTATTTTGTAAGGATAGGCGTGTTCGGAATCCTCGCCACGTTCCTCAGCTTCGAGTTGCCGGATGGCTTTGATACCGGTGCCGGTGATGCTTTGATAGGTGGAAACCACGATGCGACGTATGCCGTAATGGTTGTAGAGTTGCGACAACGCGAGTACCATTTGTATGGTGGAGCAATTGGGATTGGCGATGATTCGGTCGCTGTCTTTGACCACGTCGATGTTGATTTCAGGAACCACCAGCGGTTTGTCGTTGTCTTTCCGCCAGGCGGACGAGTTATCGATTACCGTCGTACCCACTTCGGCAAACATGGGGGCATATTCCTTCGATGCCGCTGCGCCGGCAGAGAATATGGCGTAGTCGGGATGTTGGTTGATGACCTCTTCCACAGGTTGCACGGTGAGCTCCCTACCGGCAAAAGCGATGCGTTTGCCTACTGATTTGGGCGATGCGGCAACGAGTATCTCGCAGGAGGCAAAACCTCTTTCTTCAAGCACTTTCAACATTACGCCACCTACCAACCCGGTGGCACCTACAACAGCAATTTTCATAGTCGGTTTTTATTGCAACAACAAAGATTCGTGTTTTTATAAAAAGAAACGTTTATTTGTTCTAATTATTATGATTCAGGTTTCAAATATGACTCGTTTTTATGTGGGAGCATTTATAGTGGTTACTCATCGGCGATAGTGGAGTTTCAGAAAACAAAAAAAAGCCCCAAGGGAATTGGGGCTTTTCGTTGGATATTCCGTATCTTATTGTATTAAGATTAGAATGTCGTTGTGTTGACCTTTGACCACGCCCGCGTTAATCTCAAACAGTCGCTCGCCTTCTTCGCACACGAGGCGGATTTTGCCTGGCGCGAGTGCCGAGATGATGGGTGCGTGGTTGTTCATGATTTCGAACAATCCGCTGGTCCCGGGCAGCTGCACAAGTGAGGCAGCGCCTTCGAACACGGTGGTATCGGGTTTAATAATCTTGACGTTCATTGTTGGTCGCTCTTATCGGACTGTTGCTGATACTTTTACTTGCTGGTCTCAGCCAGAATCTTCTCGCCCTTCTCAATGGCTTCTTCGATGGTGCCGACGAGCATGAATGCTGCCTCAGGCAGGTAGTCGACGTCGCCGTTCAGAATCATGTTGAAGCCCTTGATGGTGTCTTCTATATTGACAAACTTGCCTTCCAAGCCGGTAAATGCGGTGGCTACGAAGAACGGCTGGCTCAGGAAGCGTTGCACACGGCGTGCGCGGCTCACCACGAGACGGTCGGCTTCCGAAAGCTCCTCGATACCGAGGATGGCGATAATATCCTGAAGTTCGTTGTAGCGTTGCAGAATCTCTTTCACTCTCTGGGCTGTCTCGTAGTGCTCCTTGCCCACTACGTCGGGCGAGAGGATGCGCGAGGTGGAATCCAGCGGGTCGACGGCAGGGTAGATACCCAGCTCCGAAATCTTACGGCTCAACACCGTCTGGGCGTCCAAGTGGGCGAAAGTGGTGGCGGGTGCCGGGTCGGTCAAGTCGTCGGCAGGCACGTACACAGCTTGCACAGAGGTGATGGAACCACGCTTGGTGGAGGTGATGCGTTCCTGCATCAGACCCATCTCGGTGGCCAGGGTGGGCTGGTAACCCACAGCCGAAGGCATACGTCCCAGCAGAGCGGACACCTCGGAACCGGCCTGGGTGAAACGGAAGATGTTGTCGATGAAAAGCAGAATGTCGCGTCCGCCAGTCTTCTCGTCGCCGTCACGGTAGTACTCAGCCAGCGTCAGGCCGGAGAGAGCCACACGGGCACGGGCACCGGGGGTCTCGTTCATCTGGCCGAACACCATGGTGCACTTGGAATCCTTCACGGCCTCTTTGTCGATTTTGCTGAGGTCCCAGCTGCCGGCAGCCATGCTCTCTTCAAATTCCTTGCCGTATTTGATAACACCGCTCTCAATCATTTCGCGGAGCAGGTCGTTACCCTCGCGGGTACGCTCACCGACACCGGTGAACACCGACATACCGCTGTATTTTTTGGCGATGTTGTTGATAAGCTCTTGGATAAGAACGGTCTTGCCCACACCGGCGCCGCCGAAGAGGCCAATCTTACCACCCTTGAGGAAGGGCTGGATCAGGTCGATGACCTTGATACCGGTATAGAGTATCTCCTGGGTAGTGGAGAGGTTCTCGAATTTTGGGGGCTCGCGGTGGATGCTGTAGCGCTTGTCGGCCCTGGGGTTGGGCATACCGTCGATGGTGTTGCCAATCACGTTGAACAGACGGCCGTTGATGTCATCGCCCACAGGCATGGAAATAGGACCTCCGAGAGAGACGACCTCCATACCACGCTGCAGACCGTCGGTGCTGTCCATAGCAATAGTACGCATGGTGTTTTCTCCTGTGTCTTGCTGGCACTCGAGGATGATTTCGGTGCCGTCGGGACGTTTGACAGAGAGAGCGTCATAAATGTCGGGCAGCTGGACATCGTCGTCAAACGTTACGTCAACAACTGCGCCAATAATCTGGGAGATTCTTCCTTTGCTGTTGGATTCCATATAGTTTAAGTTGTTATATTAATCTGCTTTTGAAAGTGCGAAATTACGCTTTTTTTTTCAAATGACAACCATTTTATGAAAAAAAACATAAACCGTTTCTCTAAGATGCTGATGTTTTGCGTGTTGAAAAGTTGATATTCTTTATTAAAATTCCGAATAATAATAAAATGTTAAGGAGAACGGCAGCGCAATTCGCCTCAACTACGCACCTTCCACCAAAGCCGAATGCCGATATTGTTTCTAAAAATGTTAAATCCACCATTGGTGAATCCAAAATATTTTAATATTTTCCAACTCTGATGTAACTCTGACCTAACGCTAACTTAACTTTGACATAACTCTAATGTGGCACAAAAAGAGGGCTGGATGTAGTTTTGTGGAGTGTGAATTATATTGAAATCAATAAGTTGTAAGGATTGTTGTGGCGTTTTGGTCGCAAAGTTGCAAATGTTAAAATTTAACATATATTTGCAAGAGAACAAGCCCCATCTTCAATTGCTCGTCTATTTGCATATATATATTTTTATTGCGAATAAAAACTATTTTTTTACTGGCAATAAAAACTTAATGGGAGATAGAGGTGCGTTCTGATGTAGGGTATGCTTTCTGAGTTTTCAGCAGTTTCTGCGGGATGCATATATTATATGAATAAGTACATTTGTAATTCGTGTTCTCTCATAACCCAAACGGCATTTATGCTTCAAGACCCAGAAACGTGAAACTTGAAACATGCAACCTGAAACTAGTAACACCAGCACGATTCGTGTTGCCTATCTCACGCAGTTATGCACCCTATCTCTCTGTTCCATACCGCTATATCCCGTCAGGTGGAGTGCGTTCTGCCATTTTCCGTATCTCAAAGGGTTGTATTCCTTATACTTGCAAGGAACTTTATCCACAAAGGCGTCAGTATCGGAAAAAATGTTTACTTTTGCACCCGATTTCAGCAAGAGTTAGCTGGGTCATTGCAATAAAAGCATTCGTGAAAGTCTATCACAGAAATTGCCCGTTTCTAATTAGATAACAGACTTGATACTGGTGTCTTTTGCTCGTTTGGTATGTTGTCGCCTTTGGCGTTGGCATATTGACAGCATGTGGGATAAAGTTCAACGGTTTCATGTTATCTAAGGTCGGGCAAAACCTCTGTGATTTGAAACTAACGACAGATGTCTCCATGCTTTTTTATTGAGTGTATAATCCGCCAATCAGGGAGACAGTTCGGCGACAAAAAAGTGAGAAACCGCGCATGGACTATGTCTCGGAGGGCGAGCGACAGAAACTTTACTATTGTGGTCTGAAGAAGGCGAGTGAATACCACCTGCCCAACGAAGTGTTGTCCGCGATACGGGACAACCTCGCCGACCCGAGGTTCGGTGCGGTCTACCAGGAGACGGTCTCGCTTAATTGTAACGTTATTGCTCCGCTGCATTGTGTGATTTCGTTCATTATCAACAATCGTTTGATACATGAGTATATGGACGAGATTCTTGGGCAGGCCAATGAGAACAATGTACTGTGTACTGCCGAAGAGATTTTCCGTTCGCTGTACAGCGTGGAGCCATACATGGCAGAAGAGATAATCCGCACAATTGACGCCGACTCTGTTACACTGGAACGTCTGCGACAATGCTATCAAAACCATGACCGTCAGGCATTCGCAGCTACTATGAATGAGAATCGTTGCGGCTTGCAGTCGATAAGCTGGATTTGCAGGAATATTTGGCCAGACACATCTTCCATTTTCAGCCAGCAGGCAGAAGCTATATTCACGACGATGGATGCTCTGGCGCTGACTAATGTCGAGGGTCAGGATGACAGCGCACAAACGCTGCTGCGCTCCGGTGAGCGTGTGGCTGACGAGGCATTGAAGGTAATGCATGGCGATGGCGGTGACGCACAGCGATACTTCACCGCACAGTATGAGAACGCGAAGAACACCCTCGTATGGCTTCGCGGGCTATATACCGACAATATCAAGTCCTTCAAGCTGCGCGAGCGTAGAATCATCGAGGCTCTGCTTGCTCGTCCGGAAGCCGCAGCCATACCTGCAACGCAGAAGGTCGACGGTGACGGGTTCACACTGCCTTCCGACTATTTCTCGCAGACGAATGGTTTGGGCCATGCCGACGAGCACTTCAATCTGCGTCACGAGGTAATTACGGCTGGCCAGGAACGGTTTACAGAACTAATCAATTACCTCTCCGAAAGCGGTTATATTGATAACAGCCTTGCCGTGAAGCAGCTCTTTGCCTATCGATTCTCCGGCCGTATGCGCCCCGAAAGGGTTGTCCCTCTGGAATGGAATGGCCGCAACGGCAAGAGCTACGAACTCATCTACCTCGTCAAAATGCTAACCGACCGCGGCGACTACCGCAAAATGCGACGTTTCTTTATTTGTCCACAATGGGTCAAAGATAGAGATAGCAGCTATGCGAAGAATGCCAACTATGAGTTCAAAATATTTCTAAATCAATTGTATCCAGTGATCGAAAAATAAGACTAGAATCATGATTTCATTAGATAGACTTATCTATAAGTATCGACAATCTTTTTTTACAAAGAGAAGGTTCTTTACCGATAAAATGGTTGCTATAGTTGCAACAGGGCCATCCTTTCATTCATATTCACAAGGCCATTCTGGATTGATTAAATCTGGAAACAATAAGATAGGTGATTTCAATCATGCACCCGAGTTGAAGAAAAAACTAGAATCTCTATCAAAAACAGGACAAATCGGGGGAGAAAGCATTCATCGTACAAGTATTCCAATAGGCAATTGCGCTGAAGATATGGCAGCTTTGAGGCTCATGATTAAATCAAATAATCGGATTCCATTAAAGAATATTATCTTCAGCAAAGCCGTTAGGATACAAACATTTGAAACAATACGGCCTTGTTGTAATTGTAAATCAACATTTCCTTCTTTGTAGTATGGCAAAATATAAAAAATACTATCAGCACACGCATGATATAGCATGGTTCTGCAAGATTGGAAAATATTATTGTCATTTTGCATCATATGGTGCACTTCTGCCTGATTTTGCCAATGACAGTCGGCGAAACAAAGAATTGCAGAAATATGTATTGACAGAACTGGTTCCAAAAATATCAAGTTCTTCGGTTTACATAAATGAAGAGTATGTAAAACAAAGGGTGGAAAAATGTTATACACAATGGGATAAATCATTACGAATAAATCCAAGAGAAGAATATATTAGATGCTTTGTAGAAATGGCCATTCGTGGCTTTTGGTCATATGACAGAGATGTTCTTCTAGAAACAGAATCACATGAAAACAAAATGTTTAATAAGTATGTATTGATAGCCAGACCAAAGAAGACACCCCATGCTTTTGTAAAAGATTATATGTTTCCTGTATATCAAAAGCTTCAAATGCCAAACAATACTCTAAACTTTGAGCAAGATATATCATTATAATGATAGATAGCTATAATTGGCTATAATTGATAAAGGAATGGTGCAAACTTAGTAAATTTGCACTTTGATGTGAAATGATAGCTGAGCTTAACACAAAACATATAATTCATGTCTGTTCCATAAAGAATCATCCAATTATGGAACTACCCTCTGCTTTTAGGGAGAGATATGCGGCTGGGTTAAGTGCTATAATGGCTGAAATTGGAAGAGGGAATTTATACCTGAAAATGATATGCAATGTTTGGTGCGAGTCAATAGTTGGACATTCATATACATCGTTTAAAAAAGATCCTGACAAGGTGAAAGAGGCATTGTCCGTCCAAAGGATAAAACTTCGCTTCTTCCGGATGAACTATATGTTTTTGTTTGATTGCTATTATTTGGTAGAGACATGGGATCGCAATAAGGTTAGTAGATTAAACATTCTTCTACGAGAGAATTATTGCAAGCGTTTTCTTAAGAAATCGCATCATGCCATTCATCAATATTATACAAAAAATGTCGAAAACAAAAAGATTCCGAGTGTCTTGATTGAGCACCGACGGCGAAATCTTCGTTTCGAAAACAAACCATTGAAACGAGTTCTTGTCGTTGCCAACATTTCTTCAGGAAAATCATCCCTGATAAATGCATTGGTCGGAAAGAATGTCTGTAAGTCCGCAAATATGGCATGTACAGATGCTTTGAGATTCATATTCAACAAACATGATTCGGATGGTTTCTCAATGGTAAATCCACAAAATCAAACTATCTGCCATTGTCCAAACCATGATGACAAGCTCTTTGAAGCCGAATACGTAGCATTTCATTTTAATTCAGTATTATCCGATGTGAATATTTGTTTAATAGATACCCCTGGCGCCAATAATAGTGAGATACAAAGACATGGAGAAATAACGATAAATGCTATTAAAAGCAATTATTACGACATCCTGTTGTTCATTTCAAATAGTAGGTACTATGGAACAAACGATGACAAAGTACTTCTAGATATTATTGCAAAATACTGCAAAAAGCCGGTGATATTTGCTTTAAATCAATTGGATGTCTTTAAGCCAAAAGAAGATTCCGTTGAAAGGATGCTGTCATATTTTAAGTCAGACCTTCAAAAGCTTGGTATAAGGGCTCCCGTTCTATGTCCAATTTCTGCAAAAGCAGGATTTTTGATGAAACAGGCAGAGTCGGCATTAGATGAGGAAGACAAAGAGGATGTGTCTAATTATAGAGAAAAGTTTTCCCGTCCTTTCTTTGATTTGCCGTCCTATATAACACATAATAGGTCAAAAAACACATTTGAGGCAACAGGTATTAGTTATCTTGAAAAAATATTAAAATCAATATAATATTATGAAGAAGATTGAAATAAAGTACAACCCGTACAAAGTTAGTAGTTCCATCAGTATTGATGGGAAAGAACCCGTAAAAGGAAGCTCCATAAAAGATATGGAGAAACGCCGACTGCAGGAATGGATTGAGACCTTCCCTTCTGTTTTAGTGAAAGAATATCGTGACACGAATTTTGAAATATCGTTTACGGGCACCCAAATGGATTACGAAGACGTTGTCGCTGCCTTTGATACGGCGAAAGATAAAGTTGTAGTAACCAATTGGAACTTTATTAATAAGGCGGAGCCATCAGAGGCGGAGGCCTTAATTGATGGTATTTTTACTGATATTCAAAATGGCCCAATTAAGGAGTTAAAAGACCAGCGAATTATTGAGGCCTTTGAAAAAGCCAAGAATTCAAAATTTGAAATCAATGTCATAGCGACTATGAGTTCTGGCAAATCGACCTTGATAAACGCATTGTTGGGTAAACGACTGATGCCTGCTGCAAATGAAGCTACTACCGCAACTATTGTTAAAATTATTGATACTAAGAAGGATGGTGATGAATTCGATGCAAAAGCGTATGACAAATCCAACAATCTTGTTGAGTCAATAGAAAACATCACTCTGCAACAGATGGCAGAACTTAACAAGAATGAAACAGTTTCTACGATAGAATTGTTTGGGAAAATACCGTTTGTAAAATCTGTCGGCATGAAGCTTGTTCTTGTTGATACCCCGGGTCCCAACAATTCCAGAGATGTAACTCACAAGGAAATGACATATAGAATGCTTCAGAACTCTGACAAGACATTGGTTCTATATGTGATGAATGGAACGCAACTTGGAATTAATGATGAAAAAATGTTTTTGGATGATGTGAGTCGAGTGATGAGAGAAGGTGGAAAGCAAAGTAGGGAACGTTTCATATTTGCAGTTAATAAGATGGACTCATTCAAGCCCAAGGATGAAGGTGAAGATTGTATAATCCGTGCTTTGGAGAATGTAAGGAGCGGACTTGAGGAGAGAGAGATTTTCCAACCTAATATTTTCCCGGTATCATCATTGTCTGCTCTGGAAAAAAGGTCAGAGGATGATGAACCCATGGCTATCGATAATTTTAAAAGAGGAATAAAAAAATACCCATGTTTACATTTTGACAATTACTACCAATTTTCACATCAAGATAGTTCAATCCAAAACCATATGTCGACGGTATTGAATGAAGCCGACGAGATGACGGCAGTGGAACTCCATTCCGGAATAGTAAATATAGAAATGGCCATCAATCAATATGTGAACAAGTATGCCAAAACGCTAAAGGTGACTGATTTGGTTCTGTCGTTCAACGGGAATTTAAAAGAATTGGCTGCCGTAGCACGTTTAGAGGATGAAATTCGCAATAACAAAGACAAAAAAGCCGAACTTGAACGTCAAATCGCAAAGATAAGAAGTAACATAAAAGCAGCTAAGGACGCAAAAATATTGAGTGGCCGTATTGATAAGCTTGATCTTACAAAGGAAGCGATCTCCGAGATTCAGTCCTATATGTCTGTAATATCGAATAAAATTAACAAACTACGTGTTGGACAGACCGAATTAGAGAAAAGTGAAGCTGTAAAAAGATGCAATGGTATTGAGAAAGAATGTCAAGAATTGATGATTCAAGTAAAGGTGAAAATTGAGCAAATAATACAACAGTCGTATAAGCGTACCGTTTCAAGCATTCTTGAAGAATACAAAAGATACTTGGGCGAGTTAAACCTCGGCATAAAAGGGAGAGGATTGGAAATTAACCCCATTGATTTTGTTGCGCCCCGACTCAGCAACATCAATTCAATTATGGATGAAAGTGCATTCTCTAGGGATGAGGGGCATTATGTGAAACAATCATATACAGTAGAAAAGGAAGGATTCGGATGGGATTTGCTTAGGGGTGTTGATATTTTTGATTTGTTCGAGGATAGCACTCACGAAACAAGATATAGAGAGAAATGGGTGTCAAATAATGTAGACTATGTTGACATGAGAAAGGTTGATGAGGAGTATCTGCAACCAATAGAAATTAATATTCAAAAAATGACAGGCAAAGCCGTTGAGTTTATCCATAAAGAAACGGAGAAAATAAAATCCACCCTGAAGGAAGATATTGGTAGGATTGACGATGTACTTGGATCAAAACTGGAAAATTTGAAGAATACGGAATCAGATACGAAAGCAACGGAACAACAAATTAAGAAGAAAGAAGAAGACCTCAATTGGCTTCAGGGTATCCAGAGGAGGGTTGATGAAATTATTGAATTCTGATAAATGAAGTAAAAATTATTCGAATATGAAACCAAAATTCAAAAACGCAGTTGATGAACACGATGTTATCAGTGTCAGGATTGCCTTGGCAAGCGAGTTGATGATGGACCCTAGAGGTACATCGTTCCACGAGATGCTTCAATATGCAGAAGCCCATGTAAAAGACCTTTATGAAGAGGATGATGGCGAATCTTTGGAAAAACCAATAGAGGAATGGAACCATGACTATCTTTTTTCAATAAAGAATAAGTTGGACTTCAACTTCTCAAAACAGAAACTATTGCTATATGAGCGTGTCGCAAAGGAGGTTTTGAAAGAAAAAGCCCATCAGAAAGAGCGAGACGAACAGAGAAAAGAAGAGCATGCTAACGAACAGAACCGTGGATTTTCAGAGGCGGATATAAATCACTTCGGTAGAGACAATGTTTACAAAGGAGTTGCTGTTGGTGGTGCTGCTCTTGCTGTTGTCGGTCTGTGCGCTTCAAAAACAATTTTGACAGTTGTCGGTTTGGGTGCTGCGGCATTTGGCGGTTATAAACTTTATAAGGAATATAAAAAATGAGTACAATATACGATAATATGGGAGCAGAAGCTACCCACAACCATGACAATACAGGGAATGAATCTGGCAATGTCTTGTCTGTTGCCAAGCCCGAGCAAAATGATATGTCCCCGATATCTAGCGAGATTACACCATATCAGGAAAAGTCTAATAATGCTCTCGCGCTTGTGAATGATGTAGTACTGAAAAACTACGTCACAAAGCTGGAATCAATGGATGTAGTTCCGATTGATGACGTAAAAGATGTGGACAATATAATCATGTATCGTATCAACAAAATGGTATATGAGAAAGACGAATATGCCACGGACAAGTTTTTTAGTGTGATAGGGTCAATGACGCATGCCGACAATTCTGTTTTTTTAATCGTGGATGGCAAAGGCAATCATACTGACTTTTATATTGGAATCAAGTCTTACGACGAAAAACGAGTTGGCAGTGACGTTGCGGAGGCATTGGTTTCTTCATTAAAAGGTCAATTTCCTGGGGTGGAAACGGAAGAATTATCCACAATACCGATAGGAGAAGACAAAGCTCCGCAAACTAAGATATTGAATAAGCTTCGTTATGATGCCAATTGCATAAGTTCATACGTTGGCGTTCCGGCTTTGAAAAACGAAAAAGGAGAGTATACAAATGCTACTTTTATCCAGGGTCTGGAGAAATTTGCATCGGCCATGCATGGTAAGAAGTATACGGCAATTATCCTTGCCACCCATAACTCGCAGGAAGAAATATGCCAGATTCGGAGTGGGTATGAAGCTATATATACAGACTTATCGGCTATGGCCACCCAACAACTGGCCTATTCCACAAATGAATCAATGGCAAACGCCATAAGTAGAACCCAGGGGCATTCGGATTCATTAGGAAAAACAACAACAATAGGTATTTCGGATAGCCATACTGAAAACGAGGGTGTCTCAGAAAGTAAGAATTGGAGCAAGGGGGAAAGCCATGAAAACAAATGGGCAAAGATTTCACATACTTTGTCAGGTGTTAGTATGGCACTCGGCACAGCTCTGTCCGCCACCGGAATTGGAATTCCTGCTGGAGTGGCTTTGTTGGGATTAAGTGGTGCTGCGTATGCTACAGGTCTAAAAGCTGGGACGGAGAACAGTTCGGAAGGCGGAAGTATGACCAAACAACACGGCACGTCTGACACGCATGGTACCAACAAAAGTGAGAGTGATCAAAAAACACATACGGATCAATTCAGTACAACTGATGGTAAAACTGCCACAATTGGGCAGTCGAAGAACTTTACAATTACAATCCAAAACAAGCATTATCAAGATGCCATGAAGCGGATTGATAAGCAGCTTGAACGGCTGGAATTGTGTGAAGGGACAGGGTTGTGGTCTACGGGCGCATATTTCATTTCATATGATACCGATAGGGCAACGGCAGAGATGGCTTCCAGCGTGTTTCGCTCCATAATGCAAGGAGAAAAATCCGGAGTGGAGATGTCAGCATTGAATACATGGACAAAGGATGACCCGGAAAAGTTTGATAACATTGTAAGATATGTGTCAGGGCTAGATCATCCGATGTTCTCGTACAGCAATCCTTTGCTCAAAAGTGATATGATTTTAACGTCAACGGCATCACTTAACAGTAGGGAAGTGGCAATGATGATAAACCTTCCCAGAAAATCGGTCCCAGGTTTACCTGTCTCAGAACATATCTCTTTGGCTAAGGATGTTGTACGGCTTGATGGTGGACAATCAGGCGAAAGTCTTCTTCTAGGCAATATTTATGATAAAGGGTATGTGTACAAGGACAACCCTGTAGAACTTAATGTAAAGAGTTTGACACAGCACACGTTTGTAACGGGATCTACGGGGTGCGGTAAGAGCAATACTATCTATTATTTAATTGACCAAATTCGAAAGCAAAGGTCAGTTGTGTCGCCAAGATTTTTGATAATAGAACCCGCAAAAGGAGAGTATAAAGATGTTTTTGGTAATGAACACGTATATGGTACAAACCCATTGCGGTCACGGTTGTTGCGGATTAATCCATTCAAGTTTCCAGAGGGTGTTCATGTATCGGAACATATTGAGCGCTTGATTGAGATTTTCAATGTCTGTTGGCCGATGTATGCAGCTATGCCGGCTGTGTTGAAGGCCGCCACCATCGCAGCATACGAGAATTGTGGTTGGGATTTGTATAAATCGCAAAATAAGTATTCAAATGAGCTCTTCCCCAATTTTAACGACTTATTAAGCGCATTAGAGGCAACAATTGCCAGGTCGGCCTATTCCGAAGAGGTTAAGAGTAACTATACAGGGTCGTTGGTCACACGGGTAAAATCGCTTACCAATGGCATTAACAAAGACATCTTTACAGGCAATGAACTTGGGGATGCTGCCTTGTTTGATGAAAATGTGATTGTTGACTTGAGTAGGGTCGGTTCACAAGAGACGAAGTCTTTGTTGATGGGCATTTTGATAATGAGACTCTCGGAATATCGTTCGAGTCAGGATATTGAACCGAATAGCGGATTGAGGCATATTACTATATTAGAGGAGGCTCATAATATCTTGAAGCGTTGTTCTCACGAGCAAGATATGGAAGGTTCCAATATCACAGGCAAAAGTGTTGAAATGATTTCAAATGCAATTGCCGAGATGAGAACCTACGGAGAAGGTTTTGTGATTGTTGACCAATCACCAAGTTCGGTTGATATATCAGCCATAAAGAATACCAACACAAAGATTGTCATGCGTCTTCCTGAAGAAAATGACAGAAGAATTGCAGGGAAGTCGGCTGCTATGAAAGATACCCAACTGGATGAAATTGCGAAACTTCCAACAGGGATAGCTGTGGTATATCAGAACAACTGGGAGGATCCTGTTTTGTGTAAAATCGGAGAATATACAGGTAAGCCCGTAAAACATCATTTCGACCAGACCATTGACACTCCAAAGCAATTTACTTCTGTCAAACAGGAAGTGGTTAAATTGCTGTTAAAAGGCAGGGTGTCGGAGGATGTCCAACCAGATATTATTGTGATTACTAAAGGACTTGACTATACAGACTTGCCAACATTTTGCAAAGTGTCGGTTTACGAAGCAGTCTGTGAATATGAGCAGTCCCGAAGGGTTTCTCTCTGGAAAGACATTAATTTTGACAAATTATCATATGTTGTTTCATGCATTATTGAATCCAATGATGAGGTTGCACAGCTGGCGGACAGGAGCACCAATTTTACTGAACTGACACGAAGTCTTATTGGATTAATTCATGGGAAATTTGACAGCTGTCCGCAAGCGTTAGAAAAAGAACTTTGCCATTGTATGATGCATACTTATGGACTTTCTAATGAAGTGGCCAAAAAAGTTTATAATGCATGGTGTTCATCTCAAAAAAACATTAAACATGAGTAGTTTTGAATTACCACGTGGTTTAAACGAGTTAGCCCAGAGGGCAACAGACCTCGAAAGATTGTCTGGAGAATATCCTGTATTGAGTGATAAAGAACTTAGAGCACCGATAGATTCTCAAGACACGAACAGGGTTCGTGACTATCTGTGTGAAATATTACCTAACAAAGAGAACGGTCTTAGACGAGAGGTCGAAGTAGAGGCAAGTTTGCAAAAGAAGTACCCCAGAATAGACAATTGTAAAATAGTGCGTGAAGCATATCTTAGAGATGAAAATGGAAATATAGTCAAAGATCCAGTGTCAAACACTGCTAGAAGAATTGACTTTGTAGTTATTAAAGACGGATGTGTCGTTGAAGCCGTTGAGGTTACTTCTCCGACGGCAGATAAGACTGAACAATTGGCAAAAGAAAGTAGAATACGTGAAAATGGAGGCAATTATATCAGAATTGAGAATGGAGAACTAGTAAGATTGCCCAGTGACGTTCATACAAAAATAGAAAGAAGAGCATAATGGTTATGAAGATTTACGATAAGGCATCTTGGCATATAGACGCCAATGAACAGAAAAAAAATGTCGTTGAAAGATTTAACAAAATAATGCAGTGGTGCAGCACCCACGATCTTTTAAACGAAGAGGGAAGAGAAATAGTAGCGTCAGGAATTGATGATTCAATCTCTTTGCACTCGCAAATGTTTACCATAGACGGTAATAACTTCATGTGTTGGCTGTTCGAGTCGACCCAAAATCCATATATTGTTTCTCCTAAAGAAATGGAGAGTGCACTTTCAAAAATAATCGTTAAATGACAGCATTTCTTTTTACGGCAAAAAGTGATATTTATCTCGGAGGGGATAATGTTGTAAGAAAAGGAGAAAACATCAGATTGGATTTACGCTCCTCGTCTGTTCAGCCGTACAATGTTTTCTCCAATACAGAGAATCGGAAACAGGTTGTTCAACAATTGTTAAGCAGAGGTGGCCTAAATCTTGACATGAATAGTCCTTTGCTTAATAATGGGCGTTGGGATGTAAAAAAAATACCCAATACAACTTTCTCTAAAACCCTTGCTGGGGAAAGAATCGATGGAGGGATTGAGAAAAATCATTTCCCTTGGCAAGAGACAGCTGAGGTTAAAAAGATTGACGATGTTGAAATGAAGAAAAACTGCATAGAAACTGTCGCTGATTTTTATAGGGAAGGGTTGGATGAGAAGTATGCAGAAGAAGGTTTGTCAGGAAGATGCGAAATGTGTATGGATTTCTATGAAAACATCAAAGAACATATGGGTATTGATGCAGAACTCACATTCAAAGACATGCCCGAAGGTAATTTGGGCGGTTTTGTCCCGAAAGGCGGCAAGATAGAGTTGAACGCAAAAATGTTAGAAGATCCGTCTTGTGAAGAGCTTCTGAACACTCTGTTACATGAGTCAAGGCACGCATTTCAAGAGTGTGCGATTCTTGAGCCGGAATCTGTGACCGTGAGCGATAAGGTGATTGCTGCATGGAAAGAGAATATGGACAATTACATCCTTTCAAAATTCGATTTTGAGGCATATGAGAATCAGGAGATAGAGAAGGATGCAAACTATTATGCTGATAGCGTAATGAAAAAAGGAATGGAAAAAGCTTTATATGCATGATTATGAAAAAAGAACAGATTGAACAAATCCTGAAAGATGAAGGTTATCCTGCATTTATGGTGGAAAAAACCATTGTCAAAATTGAAAACTTCTGTCCGCTTATAAAGTCAACTTTTGAAAAGTGGGCAAGGACTAGCGAATGTGAAAATATTGCCGTAGAAGGTTATTCATTCTCCAGTTTGATAGATAAATATGGAATGACTCCAGTTGGAGCATTTATTACTCTTGATTGGCTAAGCCGCGAACCGGAATGTGCAAAGACGAGTTTGATAAGAGGTGCAAAATAGGATATGAGTGGCACGATTAACTGTCCTCGCTGCGGAGCAGTAGCGTCCAAAATCACCCTCAAAGACAAACTCATTGGAGCTGTGGCCCAAACGTTAGGTTTTATATAAGACATTTATTCAAGAATGACTACCGCTGTTCGAATTGTGGTCACGAATGGACGGAATAGAAAACCAACAACAAACATGAAAAAAGAAGATGAAGTATGCGTCAATGACGTTGATGGTTTGGGTGAATATCTATCCAAGCAGGGTATAGAGATTCCCTCTGACAACACCCCAGAGTCGGATGCTGCAAAAGTGGTCAAACGTTTGCTTAAGGAACTGGACTCTTGGGATGGGTCCAGCGTCTCCGACCGTCTTGGTGATGAAATAGGAATGGACGAATTGGATATACTCGAGTTTCTTCTGAAACTTGAAGAAGAGATTGATATTCAGATTGAAGAAAGTCTTTTTCTTTCAGAACAAAATGAGACAGGGGATTATTCAGACGATGAAGAGGATGACGATGAAGAGGATGACGATGAAGAGGATGACGACGATGTGTTTGATGTAGAGTCGTATGCTGATAGTACGGTAAGCGACACCTGTTCAACACCATCCCCCACCGTCGGCGAAGTTATTGCATACGTGGAATGGCTGGCAAAGAACAAAAATTAGTCGCCAGAATAGTTTTCCGACCATAATTGTAATTCAAAGACAAACTCATTGGAGCTGTGGCCAAAATGGTAGTATGTGTGGATCCGGCACCAGCAATAGATGTTGGTGAGATTATAAACCACTTAATCAAGAATGTGTACCACTGTCCGAGTTGTGGCCACGAATGGACGGAATAGCTATCATGCGGCATCAACAAGGTTAATCTTTAATATCTTGTCAAGTTGTCCAACATAGTAGAAGGGAATATTTATCAGCCGATATGGTTTGCATTCTGGAGCCGGTGTCTCTATTTCCTGTACGCTGTACTCTCCACTCCAAATTCTTATGGCTGTGACATGGCGGTCTTCCTGATTGATGAAGCCATGAAGCGAACGTAGATGTGAGTTCGTTCCTGCTTTGACCTCAATAGGAATAATACTGCTGTCCTGCTGCCAAATAAAATCTACTTCGGCAGAAGCCCCTTTTTTGTCACGAATCCAAAAGTACTGGTTGTCTTTCATGTGGTTGTCAAGTAGTACTCTCAATTCTTGCGCCACAATCTGTTCGGCCGATCGGCCTCTCCAGGTATCCATCAAATCCTTGTTCTGTAAATACTCAATCTGCACTCCTGCAGCAAAGTTAGCGATGCCCAAATCTACCATTATCAGTTTCGGTGACCGCCTCTTGGCCGGAAGTGCGGGTGCCATAGTTGATGTGACAGGATAGTCGAGAGAAAGAAGATATGCTCGCTGCAGACAGTCCATGGCATCGTGTATCTGGGTGCTGGTGTAACTGCTGGCTCCAAATCCGGCAAATGTTATTGTTTCACCAACGGAAAACCATGCCGTGTCAAGTATGTGCCGCAAGATACGCACCTGCTCCTCATTTTTGGCATAGCGTTCCACGTCTTCATTATAACCTTTCAGCAAGGAGTTGAATATGGGCGACAGACTTTCGAAGTCTTGTGTATCTGCGTATGTGGCAACGGCCTCCGGCATGCCACCGACGAGCGCATAGCGGTTGAACAATTTCATCATCTCGGGGTGCATCAATGGTGTCACTGCTATGTTTTTCAAATAATCGGCCCAGTCGTTACCGACTAAGGCGGCAACAAATTCGACAAAAGTAAATGGGCGCAGATTCAGATATTCCACTCGGGACACGGGGAAAGAGATTTTCGTTTTCAGGAGACTCTGCAAGCGGCTTCCCGCGGTGATGACATACAACCATGACATTTTTTCATAGAAGTATCTCAATAAGCTGACAGCAATGGGTTCCTCTTGAATCTCATCAATAAAAAGAAGCATTTTTTTGTCAGAATTGGACACAACATGGTTCCGCAAACAGAGATATCGCCATATCTCCTCGACATCATCTGTGCGTCGGAATATTTCGGCATCGGCATTGAGTTCCAGATTGACCTCAATATAGGCATCGAACTCCTTTCCGAATTCGCGCACCAGCGTGCTCTTCCCAACTTGACGTGCACCACGAATCACTAATGGTTTACGTGATGGTTTGTTTTTCCATGCTCTTAATTTGTTTATAAGTAGTCGATTATACATATTTTACTTGTTGATTTTCTAATGCAAATATACAAATAATTTCTAAAACATAGGCAAGATTATACAAAAATCTTTCTAAAGCATAGGCAAGATTACATTAAAATCTTTCTAAAACATAGGCAACTTTGTGTGTAAATTCTTCTAAAGTATAGGCAAGAGTTAAAATATCCCTCTTTTTGGTGGCGGATTTCAATCGGAAATATGCGGATAGTGGTTCCGTTTTGGCAAAAAAAATGCCTTTTCGGAAGTGCTATCGCGATTTTTTGCAATTTTTCCCGGCTCTATTCCTCTCGGTTTTGTCAAGAAGTGCCCGTTATTCCTCTCGGTTTTATCAAAAATCTGGGTATTATTCCTCTCGGTTTTGTCAAAAAGTTGTATTTTAGACCTTGTTTTGTCTAATGCAAACATACAAGTTGTTTCTAAAACATAGGCAAGGATAAAACCGTATCTCTCTTTGTGTCGCTTGGTGACGAGTAGCGTCGGCTGTAGTTACCGATATCTGTGGTTGACAACCGAAAACAGTCTATAGTTATTAACCTGTCAACCGGATTCAGTCGCAAGTCACAAAAGTGACAACCTAAATCAGCAAACCACATATGGATAGTATTTGGCAAGGACTTGGCAAGGATATGGCAAGGATATGGCAAGGACTTGGCAAGCTCATGGGCTTGCCATATACTTGCCAAGGGCTATGGAACCATTTGGCAATGACTTTTCAAGGGTATGGCAAGCACTTGCTAAGAGTATGTCTGTAGGGGAGCTTGTCCGAAAGTGTCGATGCACTCTTGCACCCACTATTGTGCTGGGCGCAGTAGTGGTGTGAATTATTTGTCGCCGTGTGTGTTATGCGAGTTTGTATACCTTTCCAGGGAGGCATTTGCAGATGCCCTTGAGTTCCAGTCCCAACAGTTCGGTGGCTATCTTGGGCAGGGGCAGGTCGCAGAAATGGGCCATCTCCTCTATGGGCATCGGTCCTTGGGCTGACAGGATGTTGTAGATGGTTGTCTGGTCGCCGGTGAGGTCGAGGACGAGGCGCTGTTGGCGGGCTGCCGGCGACGACTTTCGCTCCCATCCCATGATGGCAAACAGCTCGTCGCTGTCCTGCACCAGCGTGGCTTTCCCGTTGCTGATAATGCGGTTGCACCCTTCCGAATATTTGTCGCTCACACGTCCCGGAAAGGCCAGTACGTCGCGATGATATCCGTTGGCCAGATTGGCGGTGATAAGGGCTCCGCCTTTGACGCCGGCTTCCACCACGACCACTGCGTCGCTTAGAGCGGCGATAATGCGGTTGCGGGCGGGGAAATAGGAGGGATGTATGGCTGTGCGGCTCGGATATTCGGTGATGAGACCTCCGTTGCTGCTGGCCATTTCTTTGGCGAGAGAGCGGTTCTGAGGGGGATAGAGCGTGTCCAGACCGTGGGCCACCACGCCTATCGTGGGCAATCCGAACTCCCGTGCCGCTTTGTGGCTGGCGGTGTCGATGCCATAGGCCAATCCGCTTACCACCAATATGCCTTCCTGCTGCAGTCCTTTCACCATGAGCCGGGTCATCTCTTTGCCGTATTCGGTGGCGCGACGGGTGCCCACGATGGACACCACTTTCTGGGCGTTCAGGTCGGCGTCGCCTATGTAGTAGAGCAGGGGAGGCGTGTCCTCGCAGTCGGGCCGGTTGAGCCGTTGCGGATAGTTGGCATCGGTGAACCAGAGTATTTTGATGTGGTGTTTCTCCGCAAAAGCCAGCTCTTCTTCGGCGCGGGCAAAGGTGGTCTTGTGCTCAATGGCATCGATGATGTCCGTATGGTTGCCGAAAATCTGCACCAGGTCGTTGTGCTTGAGTTCGAACACTTTCTCGGCGCTGCCGGTGATGTCGATCAGCTGACGCAAACTTTTGCATCCTACTTTGGGAATGAATGTTAGGGCTAATTTCTCAAGCATGGCGGCGGGTTGTTAATGGGAATCTGCGGCTGTCGTCGTTGCAGTAGGTGTCGGCAATGAGTGCCATCATGGAATACGACCCTTCCAGGCGTTTCTGCCATTCGTCGCGGGGACACCATTCGGCTGTGCTTATGCCCTCTTCCTCTTGTGGGACAATGGGATTCTTGCCGCTGTCCTGCATCTCGAACCAGGAGGTCTGTTTGAGGTGCCAGCCGCCGTAGAGGTCATATATGTGGTAGGTCTTGATGACGAGGCACCCTTCCGATGCGATGGAGAGCCCTGTCTCTTCGGTCACCTCGCGAATGGCGGCTTGTCGCAGCGTCTCTCCCTGCTCGACTTTTCCTTTGGCCATATCCCAGTGGCCGTTACGGTTGATGAGCAGTATTCGGTCGTCGGGGGTAGCGGTGGCTTCCGTTGGCGTTTCGGTGTTTTGTCCGGCATTTGAAGGTGATGGTGCACAGTGTACGATGCCGCCGGCTGCCTTTATATATATGTAGTGCGACATCATATATTCCACTATGCGGCGCATATCCTGTCGACACCACACCCACACGTTGCACCGGTTGTCGGTCAGCTCGCGTAGGCAGTTCTCCACCGAGCTGTCGTCCATGATTTTATAGCCCGTGGGCACAATGTCTGTATCTGGCTTCGAACGGCTGTCGCTGAAGATGATGGACCAGTACTGGTAGGCGATAATCCACTGTTGCATATTCTTGGAAATGGCCAATTGCTATATCGGCATCTATGGATGGTTGTTTCTCAATTCTTTGTTGATGGAATAACGAGGGTTGTTTATAAATATTTTTTGCCGTACCGTTTTTTCTTCGTACTTTTGCAACATGAAAAATCTGAATGAGACAGCTGCACGTACCGCCAAGTTTCTCCTGCAAGTCAAAGCGGTAAAGCTTAACAACGACCATCCGTTTACTTGGGCATCGGGTCGGAAATCGCCTATCTATTGCGACAATCGCGTCACTCTTTCCTATCCGGAGATACGCACCTTTATCCGCCAACGTTTTGTTGACATCATCAACGAGAACTTTGGCGAGGTGGACGTCATTGCCGGTGTTGCCACAGGTGGTATCGCCCAGGGGGCATTGGTGGCACAGGAGTTGGGTAAACCTTTCGTCTATGTCCGTTCGGAAGAGAAGAAGCACGGTCTCACCAATCAGATCGAGGGTGAGGTTCATGAAGGTCAGGTGGTTGTGGTGATTGAAGACCTCGTCTCCACGGGTAAGAGCAGTCTTATCGCTGTCCACGCGCTGCGTGAGAAGGGCTGTGTCGTCAAGGGAATGGCGGCTATCTTTACTTATGGGTTGGAAGTGGCTCGCAAGAACTTTGAAGACGCTATGGTTGAGCTCTATACGCTCACTGACTACGACTCGTTGGTTCAAGTGGCCCGCGAGGAGGAATACATTCTTCCGGAGCAGATGGACAGTCTCTCCGCCTGGCGTCACAACCCTGAGAAGTGGTCGGACGAACACATGAACTAAGAAGCTGTTTTGAGTTTATTCAATAATCTTCTTATGCCATCTAAACGGTGCTTTTCTTACGGTCTTTCGGTTACAATGGAGCCCCATTGCGCCCTCAATACCGTAAAAAAATCCCTCGTTTATATGACCAATAATTCTTATCAGTAAAATCAAAACAGTTTCTAAAATTGTTGTTATGACCGTTGAAAGCAAATCGGTGGTGGCACAGTGCCCCCAAGAGAAGTTGTACGATTTTCTTAGCGATTTCAATAATATTGCACCTTTGGCGCCCGCTGGTGCTATAGAGCAGTGTACCGCAGACAGTTGCACAGTGAAAGTGGGTGGGTTTATTCAGCTTACTATCACTTGTTTGGAGCGTGTCCCCTATAGCCGCATCGTGGTGGGTCCGGCAGCCAACAGCTCCTCGCCGGTGCCTTTCCGTATGGAGGTGGGACTACAGCCCGAAGGTGTGGATGCCACCCGTGTGGGAATCACCGTCAATATCGATGGGGGTAACCCGATGATGACGATGATGCTCAAACCCAAACTCAAGGATGCTGTCGATATGATGGCTGACAAACTGCAGTATTTCGCCAGCGGGATACAATGATTTGGGGCTCTGGAGTCCTCGGATGACGGGGCTCTTAAATTTATGAATCCTTAATATTTAATGACCTTCTGAGTGCCTCTGGTACTTGGGTGTCAGGGTTTGTCGCTTAATTCCCAGAAAGCTACAGCTGCTGCCGCCGCTACGTTGAGTGAGTCTACTCCGTTCTGCATAGGGATGCGTACCACATAGTCGGCTTGCATGATGACCTGTTGAGGTAGACCGTTACCTTCGGCTCCCAACACTATGGCCAAACGCGGCTCGTGTCGCAGGGTGTCGTCGTCGATGCTTACTGAGTTGTCGCTCAGAGCCATTGCGGCGATGCGGAAACCTTGCTTCCGCAGGTCGTTGTAGAGTTGTTCGCCGACGGACTCTACGCGGGTCCACGGTACCATGAAGACGGTCCCCATAGAGACTCGCAAGCTGCGTCGGTTCAAAGGGTCGCACGAGGTGGATGTGACCAGTACCCCATCCATACCCAGCGCAGCAGCAGCCCGGAAGATGGCTCCGATATTAGCTGCATTCGACACGCTGTCGGCCACTACGATGCGCCGGGATTTGCGGCAAACGTCGTCGAGTGTCGGCGGTGCGGGACGACGCATAGCGCACAGCACACCGCGTGTGAGTGTGTAGCCCGTAAGCGTAGCCAGCAAGGTTCGGTCGCCTGTGTAGACGGGGATGTCCCCGCAACGTGCGATGATGCCGGAGGCGTCACCGTCGATGTGTCGACGCTCGCAGAGAAGTGCTGTCGGCTGGCATCCGGCGTCGAGAGCAGCGTCGATAACCTTGGGGCTTTCGGCGATAAAGATGCCCTGCTCCGGCTCCAAACGGTTGCGTAGTTGTGGCTCGGTTAGAGCCCCAAACACTTCCACTCCCGGATGGGTTAGCGAGTCAATTTCGATAACAGGCATAGTTTTTTTTAGTTGACTATTTGTGTGGTGATTATAAATGTTTATATAATGTATTACTTTGGCTATAGGCGGACATTCAATCGCAATAGCCCGACACACTTTGTTGCGCCGTCGGTGGTGATGATATGCAACACGGGTTGGAGGGACAGTTGGTCGAGAAACGCGATGTCGCAGGTCAGCTCGTTGGCCCATTCCTCGATGCCGTCTATGCGGGTGTAATTGGAAAAGGCGCCCAATGTTGTTATGCCGAAAGCGAGTGTCGCCCCGATTCCACAGTAATCGTGACAAGGGTTGTCGGCACTGAATGCGTGGCTGTAGGCGGCAATCAGGGTGAGGTCGCTGGATATTGCCTGCTCTATGTAAGCCCACGCTGCGGGGCGGGGTTTCCGTTGGGCAGTTCCCCACAAGTCGCTGTAATGCACACTTGTTCCGAGGAAATAGCGACTACCGTTGTGCCGGTATTCCGCCTGTCCCAGAGCAAACACTCCGTCGTCTACGGGACTAATGCGATAGATATTCTCGCGGCCGGCAAACTTGTTGTGTCCTGTGCCGTTGTAGAGAGATGCCTGCAGTCGTATGTTCTCGTTCTCGTAGCTGTAGTGTAGTCCCATTGCGGCTTTAGGGTAGATGGCAATATCGTAGTTGGCAGAGAGGGTGGGGAAGACGCCGCACGACGAGTTGGTGAACAGTCCGAGTCCGTCGCTGCTGAAGTAGTCTTCGTCCATCCTCCGTAGGCCGGCAAAGAGCGAGTGGTGTTCGTTCGGTCGCCATACAAAGTCCGCTACAGCGAGTGCAAATAGCAGATTATCAGCATCGAGATTGGAGTAACTTTGCAAGTCGTCAACCAGTCGTTCTCCTCCGATACATGCAACGCTGATGGACGCTGCCTCGAAGGTAAACGTCCTCGAGAGTGGCACCTCGGCTTGCAGGCGAAGGAGGTTGTCCCAGCGGACACGACGGCAGTCCGTCTGCACCTCACTGGTGTATTCCAACCCAAACGACGTCCGACGGACGCTGTCGTTTCCGTTCCCCTGTGCCGACAGCTGGTGGCTGCCTGCAAGTATGGTCAGCATAACGACGGTCCGCAGAAGTTTCCGCACGCATTTGCCGTACAACGGCCAACGTGAAAGCTGCGCAAGCGACTGACGCACTATTGGTTGATTGAAATCCTGCTGATACATTTGCAGGCGCAAAAATAACGAAAATACTTCATATTGGATACATCATTTGGGATGATTGCCTGGAATCCGGGCATATTATTAGACGCCTTGTGTGGCAATATTGCCAGTGTGTATGCGTTATTGTTCCAAGAATCTTAAACAAAGGCAGAGTGTCTATGCAAAGGATGAAGCTGATATTAGTAATGGTTGCCGCCGTGGTGTTGCTAGCCAGTTGTGGGTTGGTGAGGATATGCATAGAGAAACCCCGCGACATCGAGAACGCGCACAAGTATTCTGACCAACGTCCACTGACTGCCGACGGGCTGAAACACCTGATGATGGACGACACCATGCACTACAAGGTGGTCATCTTCTATAGCCACTGCTGCGGCCCTTGCCAGGAGCAGATGAAGCGTGTCGTCAAATATTTGTGGGATGCCGACACGGCTCATGTGCGCTGGTATTTCGTGCTGGAAGACTGCTCGTCGCTGAAATACGACAACACCAGATACCTCAAGCGGTACGGTATCGAAACTCCTTATATGTACTATCTTCGTGACGATGACCGGCGTTTCCGTACAGGTGCCGAAGACAAATATCTGAACATCGCGCAGTACGTATTCGATCGCGAGTCTGAACTGGAGGATGTCGTCGACGGCATACCTTGCATGTTCGTGGTTAACCCGCAGGGCAAGTTGAAACTGGAGTATCGCCAATATGCCAACAAGGTTGTAGTTGCCAACTACGACCGTCTGTACGAACTGCTATATAAGGAGATTTATCCAGAACTGGTGCCGCAGGAGACCCCACTTCGTGTGCAAGACCTTGACTTCGACCACCGCGACACTGCCGACTGGTCGGGCTTCGGCAGCTATACCCGCAAGCCACGCGTCTGCACTCCCGAAGGGTGCTTCTGATAGATGGTTTGTGAGTCCGAGGAAAGGATAATATCCTTGCATCAGGATTCAGTGTGCACGGACTGAACTGGGGAGGTTGGTGTATATGTTTGTATATAAATATGGTATATAGCGAAAGATATTTCACCGCGCGGTGGTTGGACTATGAGTGGGCACATGGTCGCACTACATGTGGGCATATAGTCGCACTATGAGTGGGCACGTGGTCGGACTACGTGTGGGCACATAGTCGCACCAGGTGCGCATGGGTGTTTGATGGTCGAATGAGGAAGAAATCAACAATCACTGTATCTGCAATGAAAAAGTCGGTCGCTATCCTGTCCGTAGTCCATACGTGAAGACGCAAACGGAGTCAGGAGTGCTTTGCATCTTTGCATGGAGGCACGTGTGTGGATGTGCGCTTGCTGATTTGTTCATAAATAATTGCAGGATTTACCTTCCGTTTGGCTTTTAATGTGTATCTTTGCAAGTCGTAAAGACAAGTTGCGGCGGCTGGACGATATGCTATGTGCCGATGTAACCGCATATATTACATTCTAATATGAATAAGTTACTATATAGTATATGTCTCTTGTGTCTCCTGCTGGGAGGAACGTTGTCGCACCGTGACGTGCAGGCGCAAGACACACTCTATGCCCGTCACATCATCCGCGACTTGTCCTCCCCTGCATTCCATGGTCGTGGGGCGTCGTATAAGGGCGATTCGGTGGCTGCCGACTACCTGAGGGCCGAGTTCCGTCGCATCGGCGTGGCACCTCTCTGCGAGAATTTCTTCCAGCACTACACCTACAGCACGTTCTCCATGGAAGGGGCTTGCTGGATGGAGGTGGACGGCCGCAAGTTGCGCAACTTTGAGGAATTCCGTGTGGCCCCTTGGTCGCAGACCATCGATTGTCCCAACCAGCCAATGGTGTCGTTGCCGTGGGAGACATTCATTGACTTGTCCCGCTTACGGAAGTTCATCGAGAAGCATCAACAGACGCTGGCGCAGAGCTTTGTGTATATCGATGCATCGTCCCTGCGTCGTTCCGACAAAGCGACCCAGGACAAAGGACGCAAGCTGCTGGCTGCGTTGAAACGCGAGAATCCCTTTGGCTCACGGGGCATCATTGTGGGCCTGTCGGAACTGAACACGATGTCGCTGGGCGGGTGCGAGCAGGAACACGGATACGTCTATATAGAGGTGTTGGCCAAGAGTATGCCTCGTCGGACGAACCATATAGGCTTCTGCGTTCACACACAGTTCCACCCCAACTATAGGACACAGAATGTATGCGGTGTGGTATATGGCGACGTCGACACGATGGTGGTGGTGACGGCTCACTACGACCATCTGGGCACGATGGGCGACGGATACAGGTATCTTCCGTCGGCTGCCGGCGAGCCACAGACCGCCGGAGAGGTGATATTCGGAGGGGCTCACGACAACGCCAGCGGTGTGGCTGCCGTGATGGACTTGGCGCGTATGGCGGTGCAAGAACGGCCACACTATACGATGGTATTCATGTTGTTTAGTGGCGAGGAGGCCGGACTGAAGGGCTCCACCTATGCCGCCCAACATCCGTTGGTGGACTTCAAGAAGGTGCGTCTGTTGCTGAATATCGACATGTTCTGTGGCGGCGAGGAGGGCCTGATGGTTTTCAATGCCAAGAGTGAGAGCACCAAGCCCTATTATGAGCGGTTGAAGACTTTGAACGATGCTTTACAGATAGCTCCCGAGGTGCGTCCACGTGACAACTCGGCCAACAGCGACCATTGGCCTTTCCGCGACCTTTGTCCCGCTATGTTTGTGTTGACGATGGGCATGCCCTATGGTGGCTATCACGACCCTGCCGACACCTGTGGCAAGTGCGGACTGCAGTACTACAACAACTATCTGCTGTTGATTAGCTCGCTGACGATGTGAGCATAACACATGTGTATTTAAATCGTACCACTATGATAAAATTCAAGCTTGTATCAAAAATAGACCTGGCAACGACCGACTCGGTGTTCCTTTATGGCGACGATGTGCCTGCCAAGATGTTGCCTTTCAAAAAAGAAGAAGCCAGCTACTTGCAAAGACGCCGTGAAGAGGACAAGGAGGCGCTCGCAACGGTTGAACACTATGGCAAGGACGGCAGTTGTGCCACTATCTATGTGCAGAACTTCAATGTCGAGCTTGCCGAAGGTGAGTCGCAGGAAAAGTTGCGTCGTGCCGCTGCACGGATTGTGGAACTGCAACGTGCCAAATGGAGCCGGCAAGAGCCAACGGGACATCCATTGACGGTGTCGGGGGCAGGTGTGATTCCTGAAGATATGATGGCGTTTCTGGAAGGGCTCGTACTGTCGGACTACCGCTTCGATAAATACAAGACAAAGAAAGAGCCGTGGTTGTCGGAGGTTTTGGTGGACGCCCGTTTCCTGGATGCTGCCGAGTTGGACAACAACGTGAAACTGTGGCGACGTATCTGCCAGTGTCGTGACTGGGTCAATGAGCCGGTGATGTATCTCAACGCGGAGACGTTTGCCACCCAGCTGGCCGACGAGGGCAAAGGGGCTGGTGTGAAAGTGACTGTGCTCGGACAAAGGCAGATAGAGTCGTTGAAGATGGGAGGTTTGCTGGCAGTGAACCGAGGCAGTGTGGATGAGGCACGTTTCGTGGTGATGGAATACAAGCCCAAGAAGCCCGTCAACGCGAAACCTATTGCTCTGGTAGGCAAGGGTATCATGTACGACACCGGAGGGCTGAACATCAAGCCCGACGACTATATGCAGGAGATGAAGAGCGACATGGCTGGTGCTGCCACCATGGCTGCCACCGTATTGGCTGCCGCTGATTGTAAACTGCCGGTGCATGTGATGGCTTTCCTGCCCATGACCGACAACCGTCCCAACGGCAACGCCTATGCGGCTGACGATATTCTTACCATGCTCGACGGCACGACGGTCGAGGTGGTGAACACTGATGCGGAAGGTCGTCTGATATTGGCCGACGCTATCGCCTACGCCAACCAGTTCGACCCGGAACTAATCATTGATGCAGCCACGCTGACCGGTGCAGCCGTGCGTGCCATAGGCACTTATGGCATCGCCGCTATGCAACAGGAGGCAGAGAACCCGATGGCTATGATGAAGATTGTAGGCAATTCGGTCTACGAGCGTCTTGTCGAGTTCCCTTTCTGGAAGGAATACGATGAGCTCATCAAGAGTGATATGGCGGACATCAAGAACTGTGGCATCGCTCAGGCGGGCACCATCACGGCAGGCAAGTTCCTGGCCCATTTTGCCAAACATCCATACATCCACCTCGACATAGCGGGCGTGGCTTATTTCACCAAGAAACAGTCGCCCTATGGCGTGGGAGCCACAGGTTACGGCATCCGGATGCTGTATGCGTTCTTGCAGATGCAGGATACATTGAAAGAGGGGGATGCGGCAGTGCGGCGCACAGGCAGAACCTCCAAGAAAGCTACTAACAAGAAATAAAAATCAACACTATGAGTAACTCAATCAAGTTGGCCATCACTCATGGCGATATCAATGGCATCGGCTATGAGGTTATATTGAAAACCTTTAGCGACAGCCGCATGTTTGAACACTGCACCCCGATTCTTTACGGTTCGACCAAGGTGGCATCCTATCACAAGAAGCTGCTCGGACAGCAGCATCAGGATATGACGTTTGCCGCTATTCTGGAACCTCGTCAGAGCAAAGAGCGTCGTTTCAACGTCATCAATCTTACCAACGATGAGGTGAAGATCGACATCGGAAAGTCGACCGAGGTGGCTGGCGAGCTGTCGCGCATGGCTTTGGACCACGCCTGTGAGGACTTGAAGAGAGGCGATGTCGATGTGCTGGTGACGGCACCGATAAACAAGAAGAATATCCAGAGTTCTACCTTTGACTTTCCGGGACACACGGAGTATCTGTCGAGCAAATTCGGCACCAAGTCGCTGATGATGATGGTGTGTGACCGAATTCGCATCGGCATAGTCACCAACCATCTGGCGCTGAAAGACGTGCCTGCAGCCATCACGCACGACTTGTTGATGGAGAAAATCCAGATAATGCACAATTCGTTGAAGCGCGACTTCGGCATTCCTATGCCCAAGATTGCCGTGTTGGCCATCGACCCTCATGCCGGTGACAATGGTGTGATTGGGACACAGGACCAGACGGTGCTGAAACCCACCATTGACGAGGCCATGTCCAAAGGCATTCTGGCGTATGGTCCTTATCCCAGCGATGGATTCTTCGGCTCGTCGGAGTTCAACAAGTTCGACGGTGTACTGGCGCTTTACCACGACCAGGGCTTGATACCGTTCAAGTTGATGTCGTTCACCGATGGTGTCAACTTCACGGCAGGATTGCCCATAGTCCGTACCTCGCCGGCCCATGGCACCGCCTACGACATTGCTGGCAAGAACAAGGCATCCGAACAGTCGTTCCGTGCCGCCGTATACTTGGCATGCAACATCTTCCGCAACCGTCACGAATATGACGAGCTGAACAAGAATCCTCTCAAATAGTTCCGTCATTGTCTGGAATACGGACGCATGATTGCAATAGTCACCTATCGCTCATTACATTACTTGCTAACATAACCGCTCCCGCACCGTGAAGAAATTAATGTTGTTGGATGGCATGGCCATTGTCTTTAGGGCCTATTATGCGTTGAACCGCACGCCGAGATTGAATTCCAAGGGGCTGAATACGTCGGCTATCCTGGGGTTCACTACCACGCTCTACGACTTGATGCGTCAGCAGCATCCCACCCACGTGGCTGTGGCTTTCGACGTGCATGCCCCTACGTTCCGTCATGAGATGTACGAGCCCTACAAGGCCAACCGTGATGCCACGCCGGAGGATATCCTCGCTGCCATACCATATATTCATCAAATGCTTGATGCATTCCGCATCCCTGTGCTGACGTGTGAAGGTTATGAGGCCGACGACATCATCGGCACAGCATCGGTGTGGGCCGAGAAGCAGGGTTTTGATGAGGTGCTGATGGTGACGGCCGACAAGGATTTCGCCCAGTTGGTGACGGAGAAGACCCATCTGTACCGTTTCGGTCGTATGGGCAAGCCGGATGAGGTGTATGGTATCAAGCAGGTGTGCGAGCATTTTAGTGTGGCACGTTGCAAGCAGGTGATTGACATCCTCGGTCTCTGGGGCGACAGCATTGACAATATCCCCGGCATTCCGGGCGTGGGAGAGAAGAAAGCCAAGCAACTGGTGGCCCAGTTCGGGTCGATAGAGGAGATGATACGTTGTGCCGATGAGATTAGGAACGAGAAGCTCCGCAATCTGGTAATCCAGCATGCCGACCAGGCATTGCTCTCCAAGACGTTGGCCACCATTGCTCTTGACGCTCCGGTGTCCCTCAGCGAGGAGGCGTTGCGGCTCGAGACACCCGACTACGATGCGCTGCGTGCGCTGTTCGACCATCTGGAGTTCCGCAACTTTGCCAAGAAATTCTTCACCGACCTCTCGGTCAACCAGCCCGAGGTGGCCATGAAATACCTGACCTCGTCCAAGGTGGTGGCAGCCCCTGTGCAGGAGCCGGCCAAGCAAAAGCCCAGACAGGAGGATGTGGCGCAGACATCGTTGTTTGATGTTCCAGTGACTACGTTGGAGGAGAAGTCCGATGTCGAGATTCTGCAGGAGATGCCTGTCGAGGGCAGTATTGCCATCATTATCGACGGTCCCACGGTGGCTTTGGCCACGACAGCCGACGCTGTCTATGTGGCGAAGGTGGGTGACATCGACTTGCAGAAGCTGAAGACGTTGCTGGAATGCGAGACGACAACCAAGCTCTGTTTCGACCTGAAGAATCTGAAGTATATGCTCCGTGAGCTGGACATCACGCTGAAAGGGCAGATATTCGACGTGCAGCTGGCGCACTACCTGCTGGATGCCGAGATGCGCCACCGGATGGATTTCATCTGCAATGCGATGCTCGGCTACGAGCCGGGCGACGCTGCCATGCAGGCCACTTCGCTGTGGGCGCTGTATCCCCTGATGTCGGCACAGATGAGCGACGCGGGTCTGTCGCGTCTCTACAACGAGGTGGAGCTGCCGCTGGTCGACGTGCTTATCAGCATGGAGAAAGAGGGCGTGCGCATCGATGTGGAGGCGTTGAAGCAGTATTCGGCCAGTTTGACGCAGGAGCGCAACGCTATTGAGCAGGAGATATACCAGTTGGCGGGCACGACGTTCAACATCAGTTCGCCCAAGCAGCTGGGTGAGGTGCTGTACGAGCGCATGAAGATTGTCGACAAGCCGCCCAAGACGCCTACCAAGCAGTATTCCACCGCCGAGGATGTGCTCGTCAAGATGCGCGACAAGCATCCCATTGTCGACAAGATATTGGACTATCGGTCGCTGAACAAGCTGATAGGCACCTATCTGGACAGCTTCCCCAAGCTCATCAACCCCGTCACCGGACGTCTGCACACCATCTACAACCAGACGGTTACGGCCACGGGTCGTCTCAGCAGCAGCAATCCTAACCTGCAGAACATCCCCATCCGCGCCGAGCGTGGCCGCGAGATGCGCAAGGCCTTCATTCCGCGCAGCGACGACTACACTCTCATGGCGGCCGACTATTCGCAGATTGAACTCCGCATCATCGCCTCGCTGGCCAACGACCGGCACATGATTGAGGCGTTTGAAAACCATTACGATATCCATGCCGCTACGGCCTCGAAAATCTTCAAGGTGCCGATGGAAGAGGTGACCAAGGAGATGCGTCGCAACGCCAAGTCGGTCAATTTCGGTATCGTATACGGCATCAGCGCCTTCGGTCTCTCGGAGCAACTCGGCATCTCCCGCAAGGAGGCCTCCGAGCTGATTGAGGAGTATTTCGCCCAATATGCCGATATCAAGCGGTTTATAGACGAATGTGTCGCTTCGGCGCATGAGAAGGGCTACGCCCAGACGCTGCTGGGACGCCGTCGCTATTTGGCCGACATCAACTCGCGCAACAACAGTTTACGCTCCTTCGCCGAGCGCAACGCCGTCAATATGCCCATCCAGGGCACCAGCGCCGACATGATTAAGATTGCCATGAACCGCATATTCAGCCAATTCCAAAGCCAGGGACTGCAGTCGAAGATGATATTGCAGGTGCACGACGAACTGGTGTTCGACGTCTACAAGCCCGAGCTGGAAACGGTGAAGTCCATCGTGGAACGGGAGATGGTCGGCGCCCTGCCGCTCAACGTCCCGATAGAGGTGGGCATCGACGTGGGCAACAACTGGCTGGAAGCCCATTAGCCGACGGCGCCGCACCTGACGGTTCGGCTTTTCTGTAATCGTTGGAATACTAGTGTCTTGCATTGATTTCGGACGAAACCTTCCCGTAGGTGGCTCCGTCACCCTCGGAAGGTGCCCGTGTCAAGTTCCGAAGTTGACCGCGTCAAGTTCCGAGGTTGACAATGTCAAGTTCCGAAGTTGACAACGTCAAGTTCCGAAGTTGACAAAACGAACTCCGCGGAGTCCGTCGCGCCAGGTTGGCATCGGGACTCCGCGGAGTGTGTATCTTTCTGAAAATTACCACTCAACTCTCGGTGGGAGAGGGGCGTGCCCCCAAGCGTCTCATGCCCGGGGACGACATCCTACCAAGGGAGCGTCTCCCATTCCGAGGCGGGGATGCTGATGTGGATGCTGACAGCTTTGCCGTTGCGCAGCACACCGAGAATCTTGTAAGTCAAGAGCTCGCTGGTGCAGTTGACGGTCAGCGTGCCGCTCTGGAAGGCACCGTTGGGGTACTCCTGTTCGTTGATGGTGCCGTAGAAAAGCGGGTCTCCATCCACATGGTTGTCCTGTTGGAAGTAGTTGAAGGTGGTGTCGCCGAGGTTCACGCCGAAACCGAAGGCGTAGTCAGCGTCGGCAATGTGGCTCGACAGGTCGTAGGTACGGTTCTTCTGGGTGACATCACCGCGGACGGTGAGGCAGGCCACAGAGTCCAGAACCTCGACGCTCTCGCCGTCGAGATAGCCGCGTCCGCTCGACTCTATCGAGTAGCGGCAGTCCAGATGCAGGGTGTGTCCGTCGATGACAGCCGTGTTGGCAGCGGCCTCTACCGGAGTGTTGTTGTCCTTGTTATCGGTGTCTTCTTTTTCATCCTTGTTGCAGGAGACGACGGCCGTCGCGAACATGGCGGCCATCAGGAGTGTGAATGCTTTCTTCATGTTGTATGTTATTTAAGAATTTGTCGCTTTGATGTAGTGCCCCTCGAACGCGCCCTGCTGTTCGGTGCCGGGGATGGTGCTGCCGGTCAGCACCATGTTGGTCGCAGTGATGGACGTCACAGTGAAAGAGTAAGTGCTGCTGTTGGGCGAGGTAACCTGTATGGTGTTGCCGTTGGCGCTCCAGCGGATGGTCTCGTCGCTGCTGCCGATGCGGCCTGTGCCGTCGGCATTCATGACGATGGTCATGGACATCCGGTGCTCCTCGCCGTTGATATAGATGTGCTCCGAATGCCAGGTGCCGACTATCTGGCTGGCAAGGTTGTTGTTGGAGCCGCCTTGGTCGTTCTTGGTCTCCTTTTCGGTGCAGGCCGCCAGCGACACCACCAGTGCCGCCACAGCCAAGAATATCCATATTGATCTTAACCTAATCATATTGAAAATGTTCTAATTGGTTGGCAAATACAAGGCAATTTGCCCTCGGTTTGCTGCGTCTTTCAAGATGCAAAGGTATGTACTTTTTTTGAATTGGCAAAATGAATGATTGTTGACTGTACCGTCTGAGGTAAGAAAAAAAATCGTACATTTGCAAGTTCTACTATATAATGAATACTAACGTATATTCATTATAACTAAATAACTAACAAAACAATAAAACCTAAAGACATGAAAACTGCAAACTTGAAAATATCACTTTCCGTCGCCATGATGCTGCTGGCAGCTCCTTTTGCCAAAGCGCAGGTGTCGCATGGCGGCAGTCCGCTGTTCAATCATTCCGAGAGTCAGGTGGAGCGTGTGGTCCTTCCCACGCTGGACAACGATGCCTACCTGCAGCAGGATATGAATGTGGCCAAGGGAGCGTCGCCGCTGCGCGTCGGCGTGATGCAGGATTTGCATCTCTCCAGTGAGGACGGCGGCATGGTCACAACGCAGGAAGACGGTACCCGTGTCTGGAGAGCCGCCATCGAGTCGCCCAACGCCACCTTCGTGACAGTGCATTTCAGCGTCTACGACATCCCCGAAGGCGCACAGCTGTTCTTCTACGACAAATCGGGCGATTTCGTTCTCGGTGCCTTTACCAAGGAGAATACTTTGGATGGCGGTATATTCTATTGCCAGGCCATCCCCGGCAGTGTGGCCATGATAGAGTATCAGGAGCCGGCTTCGGTGGCAGGCGAAGGCAAGCTGGTGGTGAACAGAGTATGTCACGGATACAAAGATATATTCCGTCAAATGGAGGATGATACCAAGGGACGTTTGGGCAATGCCGACGGCACCTGCCACATCAATGTGGTCTGCTCCGACGGCAACGACTGGCGTAAGCAGATTCGTTCCGTGGTGGCCTTGAACCTCGTGATAGGCAACTATTCCTACATGTGCTCCGGTGCATTGGTCAACAATACGCGCAAGGACCGTACACCATACGTGCTTTCGGCCTACCACTGCCAAGAGGACGACGCCCATGCTACCGCCAGTTCCATTACGACCTATTTCTGCTACCAGACCTACAACTGTTCCGGTACGGCAGCTCCGACCAATATGAGTATCACAGGTTTCACAGAACTGGCCAAGACTCCTTACAGCACCGGTTCGGATTTCTTCCTGTTGCGCCTGAATGGGTCAATCCCCGACAGCTACAAGCCCTATTATGCCGGCTGGGACCGCAGCAACGATGCCCCCACGGTCGGTTGCTGCATCCATCATCCTGGCGGCGATGTGAAGAAAATCAGTTTCAACAAATCGGTGTCCAAGATGTCCGGCAGCTACAGCAAGTTCCTCAGAGTGGGCTGGTACACTGGCTCCAGCAACAAGGGAGTGACTGAGCAGGGCTCGTCGGGCTCGCCGCTCTTCAACAGCGACAAACGCATCATCGGACAGCTTTGGTCGGGCAGCAGCGCCTGCAACTATATGACTGGCACCGACAACTATGGCCGTGTATACAGCTCGTGGACCGGCGGCGGCAGCCGTGACACCCGTCTCAAAGACTATCTTGACCCCATCTACAGCAATGTGTCGGTACTCGACGGAATTGACTATGACGGCACCGAAGAGGGTATCGATATGGCGGAGACACGGGAGTTGAAAGTCTATCCCAATCCTTCGCGGGGCATGATTTATTTCGATGTTCCGGAGATAGGTATGGCCAACTACAAGGTCAGCGACCTCAGCGGACGTGTTGTCATGGAGGGTCGCACGGTACTCTCGTCGGATGTCCAGGCGGTGAATCTCACCGGTCTGCATCCCGGTGTGTACAGCATGACACTCTACACCTCGGCCAATGCCTATGCCCATACTATCGTCATCAGCAAATAATATTGATATATGAAACGTATCCTACTGCTGTCGCTACTCACGGTCTCGGTCCTCGCCTCTAGGGCGCAGGTGAGTCACGGGGGAGCCCCTCTATTCAGTCAAGCCAAGAGCGATGTCGCAGCGGTGGCGCTGCCCACGCTTGACAACAAGGTGTTCCTGCAGCAGGACATGGATATGGTTGCTGAGGCGTCGCCTATGCGGGCCGGCGTGATGCAGGATGCGGATTTCTCCAATGCCACCGACGGTGTGGTGTCGGTCATGGACGACGGCACCCGTGTGTGGCGTCTGAAGGTGTGCAGTCCCGGTGCGACAGCCATGGCGTTGTTTTTCGACACGTTTGACATCCCCGACGGCGCACGGCTGTTTGTGTACGATGCTACGGGTGACTTCGTGATAGGCGGCTTCACCCATCAGAACCGTCAGCCCGACGGCACTTTCTACACGCAGGCGTTCCCCGGCGATGTGGCTTGTGTGGAATACCAGGAGCCCAAGTCGGCGGCAGGGCGCGGCAAACTGCACCTGTCACGGGTGATGCATGGCTATAAGGACTTCTTTGCCGAGGATGGCAAGGGGGCTGGCAACTGTCACCGCAATGCTGTGTGCGACACGGCAGAGTGGGGGAGGCAGATACGTTCCGTGTGCAAGATACTTATCTATACCGGCTCGGGGGCCTACATGTGCTCGGGAGCGCTGGTGAACAACACGGCTCGCGACAAGACGCCCTACGTGCTCACCGCCTACCATTGCCAAGATGTGGGACGCGTGACGGGCTTCATGTTCTATTTCAACTATCAGGCCACCACCTGCAGTGGCTCGACTATACTCACCTCGACCCAGACGGTGTCGGGAGCCGACATGCTGGCCAAGAAGAGCAAGACCGATGGCTCCGACTTCCTGCTGCTGCGTCTGCACGAGGCCGTGCCCGATGCCTACAGGCCTTATTATGCCGGCTGGGACCGCCAGGCGGTGGAGCGTCCCTCCATCGGCAAGGGCATCCACCATCCGTCGGGCGACCACAAGCGCATCAGCACCCCCAACAGTGTCCAGATCAATTCCAACTTCTACAAGGTGTTCTGGCGCACCGGCGTGGTGGAGGGCGGCTCGTCGGGTTCGCCGCTGTTCAACCAGTCCAAGCTGATCATCGGACAGCTCTATGGCGGCACGAGCAGCTGCAGCAACCAGTCGGGCTACGACCTCTACGGCCGTGTGGGCGTGTCGTGGCTGGGCGGCGGCACGGCGTCGACGCGTCTGCAGGACTGGCTCGACCCGATTAACAGCAACGTGATGAGCATCGAGGGGCTGGACTACAGCGAGGCGGGCGACTCCGCCAGGGTGGTCACCACCAATCTGCTGCATCTCTATCCCAATCCCTGCGACGGCATGTTCCGCGTGGATGTGGAGGAGATTGGCGAGGCCATATACCATGTCTACGACCTCAACGGCCGGCTGGTGTACGACGGACGCACGGTGTTCGCCACCACGACGCAGGCCATCAACCTCACTTCGCTGCCCTACGGCGCCTACAGCATAGAGCTTTACATCGCCGACAAGAAGTATGCCAACACGGTGGTGATAAAGAAGAAGTGAGCCGACGGAATACGATTGATGTCAATTATCTAACCTAAAAATACAAACACTATGGATTTAATGAACCAGATTCGTGCCAAAGCCAAGGCCGCCAACAAGTGCATCGTCTTGGCCGAAGGTACAGAAGAGCGTACGCTGAAAGCTGCCGACATTATCCTGCAGGAAGGCATCGCACGCCTCATCCTCCTCGGCAACGAGGCGGAAATCAAGAACCTTGCCGCCCAGTGGGGCTTGACCCACATCGACAAGGCCACCATCATCGACCCCGTGACCCACGCCAAGAAGGAGTTCTACGCCCAGATGCTCTGCGAAATACGCAAGAAGAAGGGTATGCAGATGGACGAGGCCATGCGTCTGGTGGAGGATCCTCTCTACCTGGCCACGCTGCTCATCAAGAACGGCGACGCCGACGGTGAGGTGGCCGGTGCCCGCAACGCTACGGGCGATGTGCTCCGTCCCGCCTTCCAGGTGGTGAAGACCCTGCCGGGTGTCAGCGTGGTGAGCGGTGCGTTCATCATGATTCTGAAGGACAAGACCTACGGCGACAACGGTACCTTCGTCTTCGCCGACTGTGCAGCCACTCCCAATCCCACTGCCGAGGAGCTGGGTCAGATTGCCGTCGTTTCGGCGCAGACCGCCAAGGCCATCGCCGGCATCCAGGAGCCCAAGGTGGCCATCCTGAGCTTCTCCACCAAGGGCAGCGCCAAGCATGAGATGGTGGACAAGGTAATCGAGGCCACCCGCGTGGCTCACGAGCTCGACCCCAGCGTGGCTCTCGACGGTGAGTTGCAGGCCGACGCCGCCATCGTTCCCAAGGTGGGTGCCAGCAAGGCCCCGGGCAGCGACATCGCCGGCAAGGCCAATGTGCTGGTGTTCCCCTCGCTGGAGAGCGGTAACATCTGCTACAAGCTCGTGCAGCGTCTGGCCGGTGCCGAGGCCATCGGACCCGTCATGCAGGGTATGGCAGCGCCTATCAACGACCTCTCCCGCGGTTGCTCGGTGGAGGACGTGGTCAACGTGGTAGCCATCACGGCCACCCAGGCCGCCGCAAAGAAATAACCGGTTGTCCGGTTGACAGAAAGAGCCGCCCCACGGGCGGCTCTTTTTTTTGCCGGAAGGCCCTTTTGTCGAGGTCTCGGGTCGACGATGTCGAGGTCTCGGGTCGACGATGTCGAGGTCTCGGGTCGACGTGCTGTAGTTCTCAACTACACGTGCTGTAGTTCTCAACTACACGTGCTGTAGTTCTCAACTACACATGCTGTAGTTCTCAACTACACACGCTGTAGTTCTCAACTACACAAACGGCCCTTCCGAAGGGTGGATTTTCAGCCGTGGCGGGAGCCGGAAATTTCTCCACGGGACTTTGAAAAGTCTCCTCGAGACTTTGGAATTTCTCCACGGGACTTTGGGATTTCTCCACGGGAAATTTTGGAATCTCCACGGGAAATCTTTCCGTGTTTCAAAAAAAGTTCGTACTTTTGCAAACTGGAGATAACCAATCCACCGAGCGGAATTGCGGTATCAGTCCGTTGCTCAACAATAAGGGGACACCTGCGAGTGCCCCCTTTTGTTATTACAGAAATCCCAAAGTCTCCACGGGAAATTTTGGAATCTCCACGGGAAATCTTTCCGAGTTTCAAAAAAAGTCGTACCTTTGCATGACTTAATCACCCGTCGAAAGACAGGACTTGTAGCATAAACCAATAGTTTACAGTAGTATGGCAAAGCAGTACACGGAAGTTGAAAACGGTCCCATCAACTCCATCACCAAAGGGACCACGATAAAGGGCAACATCTCGGCCAACGGCGACTTCCGCATGGACGGCGTGCTGCAGGGCAACATCACCCTCAACGGCAAGCTGGTCATCGGCGAGTCGGGTCTGGTGACGGGCAACGTCGTCTGCCAGAACGCCAACATCCTGGGCACCGTGGTGGGCAACATCACCGTGCAGGAGTTGCTGTCGTTGTATGCCTCGGCCAACGTGAAGGGCGACATCATGATCAACAAACTCTCCATCGAGCCGGGCGCCACCTTCTCGGGCACCTGCCGCATGCTCGACGAAGTGCGCAAGGAAGGCCAGAGCGACCACGGCCAGGAGAAAGACAATCCCGCCAACCAACGGCGCGCCAACTAACCGGCCATGCAGCCCGGAGAACGCCGGCCCAAAGGAGGCAGCCCGCTGAACGACTGGGTGCGATACTCGTCGCTGGGCATCGAGATGGCCGTAATCATCGGAGCGGCAGTGTTCGCCGGCGTCAAAATCGACGCTGCACGGCAACGGCAGTTCCCCCTGTTCACCATACTGATGACACTCCTCGGGCTGACAATAGCATTGCTTCGTTTGTTCAAAATGGCCAAATGAGGCATTTTTTTTCATACTATAGGTTGACACACCCACATGGAAATACTGTTTGAACAATGGGCTGACGAGCCCTGCCTGCACAACATCCCCATCCCGGCCAACGGCTCCAACCGCCGCTACTACCGCCTGGAAGGCGCCACGCACCACTGCATTGCTGCCGTCAACGGCGATGTGCGCGAGAACGAAGCATTCATATACTACGCCGGACAGATGCGCCAGCGCGGCATCAACGTCCCCGAAGTCTACGCCGTGAGCGACGACCGCACGATGTACCTCCAGCAGGACCTCGGCGGCCTCACGCTCTACGCCCACCTCTCGGCACAGCGGCAGGCAGGCGCCGACGTGCGCGAGGAGATGCGGACGCTCTACCGCCGCGTGCTCGACGACCTGGTGAACATCCAGACACGCTGCCGCGACGTCGACTTCAGCCACGCCTACCCCAGGGCCGACTTCGACAGGCAGTCGATTCAATGGGACCTCAACTACTTCAAATACTACTTCCTCAAACTGCTCCACATCCCCTTCGACGAACAGCTGCTGGAGAACGACTACACCCGCTTCATCGACTACCTGCTGGACGAGGACTGCTCCTATTTCCTCTACCGCGATTTTCAGGCGCGCAACATCATGGTTGTCGACGGCGAACTCTACTATATCGACTTCCAGGGCGCACGGCGCGGCGCAGCCCAGTACGACGTGGCAGCGTTGCTCTACAGCGCCAAGTCGGAAATCCCAGACGACCTGAAAGCCGAGCTGCTGCAGTACTACATCGACCGCCTGGCAACGGTGGTGGACATCGACAAAGAGTCGTTCCGCAGCAAGTTCTACGGATATGTGCTCGTGCGCATGATGCAGGCCATGGGCTCCTACGGCTACCGCGGCTATTTCGAGAAGAAAGACTATTTCCTCCGCAGCATCCCGCTGGCCGTGGCCAACCTGCGCAACATTACCCGCGAACACCAGTTTCCCATCGACATACCCGAACTTGAGAAGGCCTGGGGCGCCATCGTGGAACACGAGGACTTCCAACCCAAGGACGACCGCCTGAACGTGCGCATCTTCAGCTTCTCCTACCGCAAAGGCATCCCCGCCGACAAGTGGGGTAACGGCGGCGGCTTCGTGTTCGACTGCAGGGCGTTGCCTAATCCGGGACGCTACGAGCAGTACAAGCAGCTCTGTGGCAAAGACAAGCCCGTGATAGATTTCCTGCAGGACAAACCCGAGGTGGCCGTCTTTCTGGAGCACGTGCGTTCGCTGGTCTGCCCCTCTGTTGAAAACTATATGGAGCGCGGATTCAACAGCTTGATGGTCTCCTTCGGCTGTACCGGAGGACAGCACCGCTCGGTCTATTGTGCTGAACAGCTGGCCGCCTATATCCGGCAGCACTACGACTGCCGTGTGCTGCTGCGCCATGTCGAGAACGGCTGAGAAGTTTAAAAAAGTTGCTCCATTGTAAAAATAATTGTATATTTGCAAATCCATTAAAAAAAGTAAATCATTAATAAATTATTAATAATGAAATCTAAAAGCATTGTAATGATTGGATTGGCCGTAGTCATAGTAGTACTGGCCTTTTTGCTGTTCAACAGTATAATGAAACCCATGCGTTTCGACAGTGAGTTCTATTTGCGTCGCGACGCATGTGCCCAGCGTCTGAAAACGGTTCGTACGCTCGAAGAGGCCTACAAGCTGACCTATGGCAAATATTGCGGCGATTTCGACACCCTTATTGATCGTCTGATGAACGAGGACAGTCTTCTGATTACCCAGAAGATTGTGAACTACGACAAGATTCCCGAGGATGTCAGCGTGAACGATATGCCTGAGGCAGACGCCGTCAAAGCCGGTTACATCACCTTCAAGAAGGCCTATGTCAATCCGATAGAGCAGCTGAGAGAGCAGAACAAGCTCACGGTGACCGATGCCGAAGGTGAGAGCCACGAGCTGACCAACGAAGAGATAAAGAATGTGCGCTACATTCCTTTCCCCAAAGGTACCAAGGAGCAGTTCAAGCTTGAAGCAGGCACCATAGAGAACAACGGCTTCTATGTCCCTGTGTTTGAATGCAAGGTAGACCTCAAGACCCTGATGTCGGATTGCGACGACCAGATGGTGCGCAACAAGATTGCCGAAATCGAGCGCGTCAGCGGCAAGTATGCCGGCTGGAAGGTCGGCGACATGACACAGTCCGTCACCGAAGGAAACTTTGAGTAAACCCAGAATTAAGGATTAGCAATTAGAAACAGGTCGGCATCTGTCGTCCGTTTCTAATTGCTAATTTAGCATATAGTTAACCCGAAAAGGCCATGTCGTATATCACCAATACCTTTGTCAGCGGCGGACGTGACGTTCCGTCGAGTGAGAAGATACTGTCCGTCTGCCTGAAAGCGGACGGTTTCACTTTCTCCATCACCAGCGACCGCGACGAGTTGCTCGCCTATGGCGATATCACCTATGCGTGGGCAGCTTCGGTTGCCGATTCCATGCGAACCATCAAGGCGGTATTTGACGAGCATGGGATTATCCCCTTCGGTTTCGGACGCACAGAGTTGGTGGTCAACACGCAGCAATTCTCCTGGGTGCCTGACGAGCTGTACCAGCCGGGCAACGACAAGAGGTATCTTGATGCCATCTGCGACGTGGAACCAGGTAAGCACATCTACTGCGACCACAACAAACAAATTGGCGCGTATATCATTTTTACGGCTGACAACAACATTGTCTCTGCCTTTCAGATTGCCTTGCCGGGCATTGCGGTGCGCTGCCAGCATTCGGTCTTTGTGAGTGCCGATGTGGTCAAACGCAGCGAAGGCCGTCCTTTCATGCTGGTCAACCTCCGTCATGGAATGTGCGACGTTGTGGCGTTGCGTAACGAAAAGCTTCAGCTGACCAACACCTACAATTGTGCCAATTTCGATGAGATACTCTACCGGGTGCTCAACGTGGCCAAGCAGTTGCGCTTTGGAAGAGACGATATGGCTCTGGTGTTGTCGGGCGAGATAGACAGGGCGCACTTCGCCGCCATGCAGCATTATTTCCGTAACATAGACCTCTACAAAGGCCGTCCGTTGAAGCTCACGGCTCCCGATATGTATCGTTTGCACACCTACAGGCAGGCCGCTTGCCTGGCTTAAGGTATCCAAATGGCTCTGTAGGATGCGTATCATTGCAGGTTCACTCAAAGGCCGCCGCCTAAATCCTCCCGCCAATCTGCCGGTGAGACCCACCACGGATATGGCGCGCGAGAGTCTGTTCGACATCCTGAACAATTATGTGGAATACGAGGAATGCTCGGTGATGGACCTCTTTGCAGGCACGGGCGCGGTGTCGTTGGAGTTTGTGTCGCGAGGTGTCAAGGACGTCACCTCGGTGGAGATAAACAACCAGTGTGTAGACTTCATCAAGCAGTCGGCCCTACGCCTCGGTGTGAGCAACATCCATGTGGTGCGCGCCGATACTTTTGATTTGCTGAAGAGGGCCTACAAGAAGTTCGACATCATCTTTGCCGACCCTCCTTACAGTTGCGAGGGGCTGCCCCAGCTGCCCAACCTGGTGTTCGAGAAGGAACTGCTCAACGATAACGGCATATTCGTGCTCGAGCATCCCAAGGAGCACGATTTCGCGCAGCATCCCCATTTCTGGCAGCACAGGGCCTATGGCAAGGTGAACTTCACATTCTTTGCCCAGCAGATAACGTAGAACAAACAAATCATAATACTATGAACGCAGTTGTAAAAACCAACTTTCATTTCCCCAAACAGAAGAACCTCTATGTGGGTAAGGTGCGCGATGTGTACAACATCGACGACAAATATATGGCCATGGTGGTGAGCGACCGTATCTCGGCGTTCGACGTGGTGTTGCCCAAGGGCATCCCCTACAAAGGACAGGTGCTGAACCAGATTGCCGCCAAGTTCCTTGACGCTACGGCCGACATCGTTCCCAATTGGAAGCTGGCCACGCCCGACCCTATGGTTACCGTGGGTCTGAAGTGCGAGGGTTTCCGTGTGGAGATGATAGTGCGCGGCTACCTGGCAGGAAGTGCATGGCGTGAGTACAAGGCAGGAGCACGTACCCTCTGTGGCGTGCCGCTGCCCGATGGCATGATTGAGAACCAGAAGTTCCCTACGCCTATCGTGACGCCTACCACCAAAGCCGATGAAGGCCACGACGAGAATATCTCCAAGGAGGACATCATCCGCACGGGGTTGGTGGCCAAGGAGGACTACGAGCAGCTGGAGAAATATGCCCTCGCCCTCTTCCAGAGAGGCACGGAGATTGCTGCCGCCCACGGGCTGATACTGGTCGATACCAAGTATGAGTTTGGCAAGCGCGACGGTAAGATATATCTCATCGACGAAATCCATACTCCCGACTCGTCGCGCTATTTCTATGCCGAGGGATATGAGGAGCGTCAGGCCAAAGGCGAACGCCAGCGTCAGCTGTCGAAGGAATTCGTGCGTGAGTGGCTGATGGAGAACGGCTTCCAGGGCAAGGAAGGCCAGCAGGTGCCGGAGATGACCGATGCCATTGTGAACTCCATCACCGACCGCTACATAGAGCTCTACGAGCATATCACCGGTGAGAAGTTCCAGAAATGCGAGGACTGCGCCGATGTGGCTGCCCGCATCGAGAAGAATGTCACTGACTGGCTGAAGGAGAACTAACCCTGTGGGGTGACAAGAGTGATGGCTGCGTGTCGTGCGATTCGCAGCCATTTTTGTTCCGCCGCATGAATGCTTTGCGCTATGAAGAAGATTCCACACACTTTCACGATTGTATTTTTCCTGATACTGACGGCTGCCGTGCTGACGTGGTTCATCCCCGGCGGCGCTTTCGTGCGTGAGACCGTCACCATTGAGAATGCCGACGGCAGCACAGCGACGCGCGAGGTGGTGCAGAGCGGTTCGTTCCACTATGTCGACGCCGCCCCGCAGACGTGGCAGGTGTTCAGTTCGCTCTTCAACGGCTTCTGCGACAAGGCAGACATTATCGTCTTCATCCTCATGGTGGGCGGCGCTTTCTGGATTCTCAACAACAGCCACGCCATCGATGTGGGTGTTATGGCCTTTCTGAGGCGCATCCAGCGGCTCAACCGCTACAAGCTCTTCCGCTGGCTGGGGGTGGAGAACATCATCATCGCGCTGGTTATGGTGATGTTCAGCATCTTCGGCGCGGTGTTCGGCATGAGCGAAGAGACGATTGCCTTCGTGGTCATCTTCATCCCGCTGGCCATCTCGATGGGCTACGACTCGATAGTGGGGCTCTGCATGTGCTACGTGGCGGCGCATGTGGGCTTTGCCGGCGCCATACTGAACCCTTTCACCATCGGCATTGCCCAGGGCATTGCCGAGCTGCCCATCTTCTCTGGTTTGGAGTACCGCCTGTTCTGCTGGTGCGTGCTCACGGTCATCGCCATCGCCTTCGTGCTGCTGTATGCGGCCAGGGTGAAGCGCGACCCGCAGAAGTCGCCCGTCTACCGGCTCGACGAATACTGGCGCAGCCGTGCCGAGGAGCAGCAACAGAACCCTGTGGAGTACCGTCGTCCCGTGTCGGCGTGGGTGGTCTATGCCGTCGTCAGCGTAGTGCTGGTGGTGCTGGCTTTCCGCTATCCGTCGACCGACATCGCCGTGGGCAGCGGCCATAGCCGTCTGGTGCTGATGCCCGTCTGGGCGGCGTTGTTTGTCGTCACGGGCTTCTTCGCCTTGCGCAAGAGTGTCCACTTCCTTATCCTCGACCTGCTGGTGCTGACCATCTGCTGTCTCGTCACCGGCGTGCTGGGTTACGGCTGGTATGTCATGGAGATAGCGTCGCTCTTCTTCGCCCTGGGGCTCCTCAGCGGTATTGCCGACGGACAGGGTGCCGACGCGCTGGCCAAGCTTTTCCTGGCCGGCTGCAAGGATATCCTTAGCGCCGCCTTGGTCGTGGGGCTGGCCAGCGGCATTATATTCATTCTCAAGGACGGCATGGTGATTGACACCATCCTCTATGGGCTCACACGCTCGCTGGCCCGCACCGGTGAGGTGGCCAGCATGGGCGCCATGTATGTCTTCCAGACCCTGCTGAACGTCATCATGCCCAGCGGCAGCGCCAAGGCGGCGTTGACGATGCCCATCATGGCGCAGTTTGCCGACCTTATCCACGTCTCTCGTCAGGCCACCGTATTGGCTTTCCAATTCGGCGACGGTTTCACCAACATGCTCACTCCCACCAGCGGCGTGCTGATAGGGTGTCTCGGCATCGCCCGCATACCCTACGCTACCTGGCTCCGTTGGGCGTGGAAACCCATCGTGGCGCTGATACTTATCGGCTTTCTGCTCATACTCCCCACGCTCTACATCACCCTGCCCGGCTTCTGATTTCCGTCTTTGTCCGGTTTTCATTCCCTGCCTTGCCAGGGTAAAGCATCCTGCTTTATCCTGCATTCGGCTCCCCCCATTACAAGGCAATCCCGTCTGCCGACACCATGATAGAGCAGCCAAGCGTTATCGTATTTTTATGCCAAACCAAAATAGTATTTTGGTTGTATAGTAAAATAGTATTTTGGTTGCATAGTAAAATAGTATTTTGGTTGTATAGTAAAATAGTATTTTGGTTGTATAGTAAAATAGTATTTTGGTTGTATAGTAAAATAGTATTTTGGTTGTATAGTAAAATACTATTTTGATTTAGAGCGAGACCGATAGAGGAGCAGGTGGCGGGTACGATGCAAAAAGGGCCGGCGTCCATGACGCCGGCCCTTATACATTATATATTATAGCCGATACAGTCGCCCGTAGGGGTCAGTTGCTCTTCTTGGCAGGTTGTTTGCCGGATGGTTTTACAGGGGCAGCGGCCGTGTTGCCTGCGGCGTGGCGTGCCTTGCGGTGTTCGCGCACCTTCTCGCGGAACGCCTTGTGCTGCTCCTTGGTGATAACCTTGTCGGTACGCACTTTTGTGCGGTAGAATTCCTTGTTGAGCTCCAGTTGCAGTGCCGCCTCGCGTTCGAACAGGGGGATGACCACGTCCGAGTGGTCGCCGTAGCGTTCCATTACCGTGTGCAAGCTGTCGCGCACACCCTTCAGCTCACGGCGCAGGGCCTCGATACGTGGCTGCGAGCTGCTGGAGATTTCCTTCAGTTTGCGTTTCTGAGCCGCCGAGAGGTCGGGGATGAGGTTCTCAATGGCAGGGGCTTTCTTCGCGCCGCGGTTCTCTGGGCGGTGCTGGGCGCTGGCCACCGTGGCGACGGCTACGGCCAGCAGTATGATAAGGTGTTTTTTCATGGTCAGAGGATTTGTTTCGTCAGGAGGTTTGGAGGCAGGGTTATTCGAAGTAGCTCATCGAGGAGAAGTCCTCGTAGCCGTAGTCGCCGCCGCCGTACTGGTCGCCGTAGTCGTATAGTTCGGCAAACATGTTGTCAATCGCAGCATCGTCGTATCCGTTGCTGATGAATCTGGAGATGTTCACGGCGAGGGCTATCAGCAGGCATGCCGCCACGCCCACCATGGCCTTCTTCCATGTGAACCCCTCGCGTTGGGGAGCCATGACGGCTTTGTTGCGCAGGGCGTCCATCACCGCGTCGGTGACGTCGACCTGCTTGGGCGCAGCGATGGTGCGTATCTCCTCCGCCACTTCGTTCATAAAGATATCGTAGTCCTGTTTCATTGGCTATCTGTTGTGTTGGTTATGTTGTTTTATCGGTTCGATGGGCTATTCCATCATTTTCCTTAGGTTCTTCTTGGCGCGGAATATAAGCGATTCCACTTTGGAGAGCGACACCTGCATCACTTCGGCAATCTCGTTGTAGGTGAACTCGTCGTAGGTGAAGAGCACCAGAGCTGTGCGTTGCTCGTATTTGAGGTTGCCTATGGCCTGGCGCAGTTTGCGGCGTTGTTCTTCCTTCATTATCTTCTCTTCAGCCGTCGGTCCCGAGGGGCGGTTCTCCAATATGGTGTTGTCGTAAGAGACATAGCGTCCATTCTTGCCCAGCATTTTGGTGATCACGTTGAAGGTGATGCGGTATATGAAGGTGCTCAGTTTCGATTCGAACCGGAATCGTGGCAAGGAGGTGTAGAGTTCCACAAATACCTGCTGTACCACTTCTTCCGCATCCAGTTTGTTGCCTACGAGTTTGTAGCTTAAGTTGTTCACAATCTCCTGGTACTCTTTCACTATGATAGCAAAACGCTCCTTCTCTCCATTGAGTACGCTGCGCACCAACTCGTATTCTGTTTCCTTAGGAATCATCGTTTTGTACAATGTTTTGTTTGTTTCTTGCAAAGGGAATCAAATTTTTCCCTATTGGGGCAGTTCAGGTCAGTTGTTGCGGTGGAAAACGTAGGTGATGGTGCCCACCTGGAGCTCGGTGGCGTTGGGGTCGGCCGAGAATCGGGCCTTCAAAGCGGCTTCGCGGGCTTGCTGCACGAGCGATGTCTCGGTGATGGTGGAACCCTGTTGCGGCGCTTCGGCTTGTTTGACGGTGCCGTCGCGGTTCACCCATATCTTGACGATAATCTTGCCCTCTTTCTGTGAGTTGTAGGCGGGCTTGGGAAGCGCGGCTGCGCTGCGGCCTTTGAGCGAGTAGCCGGCGCCACCGTTGCCCGGTGTGCCGTCGTAGCGTTTGGAGTTGGGGTCGCCGCCCTCTTTGCCCTGGTTGCCGGTGCCGCTGGTCACCCCCTGGCTGCCGCCCTTGGCGCTGTTCTTGTTGCCGGAGAAGAGGGCGCGCTGGTTGATTTGGGGCTGCTCCTTCTGTTCTGTCTGGGGCGTAGTGGTCGGGGTAGTGGTGGTATTGGCTTGGGTGTTGTTCTCGGCGGTCTTGATGGCAGCATCGGAGTGCGACTGCGTGGCCACGCGCTCGCCCGTCGAGGGGGCAGGTTGTGTGGCTTGGCTCATGTTCTCGCTGTTGTCGGAGGGTTCTACTTCGCCGAGGCCGAGGTCAGAATTGCCGAGGTTCACCTCCACACCTTCCTCGGGAATGGGCGGGTCGGGGTATTTCAACCCTATGAAAGCGCAGAGGATGACGATGAGGGCTGCCAGCACCAGCGTTACTGCGGCGCTGATGAGGGAGTCCTTCTTCTCCTCGGGGGTACGTTTTTTGAGTGGGTCGTTCATGTACGGGATGTTTGGATTGGTGGGTGTGGTGCCGTTTACTGTTTGGGCGATGTGGCGAGGATGACCTTGTGCTTGCTGTGCGTCTGGTCGTTGATGTCGTTCACGGCGTCGATAACATTAACCACGTATTGCACGGGCACGGTCTTGTCGGCGCGGAGCACCACGCAGGCGTCATCGATGCCGCCCTCGATGCCTGCGGCGATGCTGGGCTCAAGGGTCTCGGCTGTCACGGGCACGTTGTTCACCTGGAAGTTGTATGCCTCGTCGATATACACGGTGACATTCTGCTTGGCCATCGTCTTGCTGTTGCTCTCGGGCAGCAGCAGTTTGACGGCGTTGGGGCTTATCATGGTCGAGGTGATCATGAAGAAGATGAGCAGCAGGAATACCAAGTCGGACATAGACGACGAGTTGACCGATATGCGGACTTTGTTTTGACTCTGTATCATAATAATGATGTGTATGATGCTGTAACTATAAAGCCACGGGGAGTGGCGGCAGGCGGTGTTTATGCGGGTTCGTGGAGCAGGTCCATGAACTCCATGCTGCGGGCCTCAAGGAGGAAGACCACCTTGTTGATGCGTCCTACGAGCAGGTCGTAGAGGAAGTAGGCGATGATACCCACGATAAGACCCTCCACGGTGGTCACCATGGCTTCGTAGATACCGCCGGCGAGCGAGGCAATCTCGATGTTGTTGCCGTTGGTGGCCATAGCGAAGAAGGCCTTGATCATGCCCGTCACGGTGCCGAGGAATCCCAGCATGGGTCCCAAGCTGGCCACGGTGGCGACGATGCTGACGCTCTTTTCAAGGTTGGCCACTTCCAGCTTGCCGGCATTCTCCACAGCCGTCTGGATGTCGGGTAGGGGACGCCCCAGGCGTGAGAGCCCCTTGTCGATCATGTGGGCGATGGGCGACTGGGTGGATTTGGCCAGCTGGCGTGCGCCGTCGATGTCGCCCTTGTGTATGTATTGGCGTATGTTGGTCATAAAGGAGGACGAGTCGTCCTTCAAGGCGTGGCTCAGCGCGAGGTAGCGCTCCACGGCGATGTAGATGGCCAGGATGAGGAGCGCGGCGAGGATGGCGGTAATCCATCCGCCTTTGAGTGCGAGGTTCCAAAGAGTGAGCTGTTCGGGTGCCGCTGCCGGCGCTGCGACTTGACCCATAGTATCAGCTATGGCTTGCATGTCGCTTTGAATGAGTAGAATATGCTTAATCATGTGTGTGATAATTTTTGTGTAAAAATACTCCAGTATTTTGGATTCGACCTATTTGGAAACGATATATTTTCAACATTAGTGTGTTAAAAGCATCAAATACATTACTTTTCGGTCGAATATTGGCGGCACTTGAATATATAGGCAACGTTACTCTTTATTTGTACGCGAATTACCATATAATTGACCATGAATTGAAGCCGGAGCACCCTTACTTGAGAAGCATTCGCATCTCCTATAAAACAAACATGCTCATGACGAATATAGCCATGAGCATGTTTGTAAAACTTTGCGTCCAATTATTGGTTTTGTACAAGCCGGACGGAGTAGCCGCTGTATCGTATGTTGCTGATCATATTTTTTCCATCGGAATCAAATCCAAGACGCCACGCAGCATCTGCTCCATTGGGCGTGGACGACCAACAATTGCCGTCTAATCCTATGCGGCCGACATTACCATTATTGCCGTTTCGCCAGCCATTAGCGGGCAAAATAATGGAATTGCCGTTGGGACCGATTACCATATATTTACCGTTATTCCACCACCACTCACACTCATCTATCAATTCTTGAAACTGCTCTTTTGTTGGTAGTGCATCCCCGAATGCTGCGACGGCCTCGTCATAAGTGTAGAAATTGTACACAGAATCAGCCGCATTCAATTCATTTTCATTCTTCCATTTGGTACCGCTCGGCAATCCTAAATCCACCCATACGTTATTTACAATAGTAGTATCGCCTCCGTTGTTACCTCCGTTGTCGCCACCATTGTTGTCGCCGTTTGTAACAACATTATTGCCATTCGTGTTGTCGTTGTTCTCTTTTTCTGTACAACACACCACAGCACCCAGAAAGAGCGCCATCAGGCAAAACATTCCTAAAAAATGTACTTTTTTCATGGTTTATTATTTGCTCAGGTTCCTGAACCTCCAACAGAAACGTTAATCAATAACAAAGAGAAAAGGCATGAGGTTATGTGCTCATGTCCGTCAACTTGTTGGTTCTGCAAAACCTTTTTCAGGAACGGTGTTTAAGGGAACATATCTCACGCCTGGAGGTATGCGGTAGGTACAGCATACTCAATCAAGCGAAAGCTTTAATGCTCCGTCCTCCTGATTGTTAATTTTGCAGATTTACAAGTTGGGACAGTATTGTAATGCTTTTCTTGCTTATTGCTTTCTATCTCTCGAAAGCGGTTGCAAAATTACGAAGAATTAGCAAACTGACAAAAAATATTTGATTGTGCAGCAGCAAAGACGTATAATTCGTGGGAGATTGCATGGGGATTTTTATGAACACCCAAGGGGTGGGCAGGCACTTTTTTTGGCAATTTTCTAACTCTAACCTAAGTCTAACCTAACTCTAACTTAAGTCTAACTTTACGCTAAGCGAGGGCAGAGGAAGCAAGCTTGCTCTGCCGAGCCAAAGTAAAGACAACGAAGTTAACTTTTGGCAGGCGCATTTTTGGGGTTTGATAACTCTGTTTAAAAGTTGTCGGAGGGTAGGGGTGCTATTCCTTATTTTGTGTGTACTTTTGCAAACTACACTCTTTAACCAGAACGTTGAATGGATACGAAGAAAAGCAAAAAGAAGAAGAACGAGGATGTTGTGGAACCTATTGATGAGGAGAATGTTGAGCAGCAATCTGTTGAGCCGTCCGAAGAGGAGCTTGTGAGCGGCGGCGCTATGCCTGCCGACGAGATGCCTCCTGCCGAAGGCGAGACGATTTCGCTGAGCGGAATGTTCCACGACTACTGGATTGACTATGCCTCCGACGTGATATTGGACCGTTCGGTGCCCGACATCAACGACGGTCTCAAGCCGGTGCAGCGTCGCATACTGCATTCGATGAAGGAGGTCGACGACGGCAACTTCACAAAGGTGCAGGCCATCGTGGGTCACGTGATGCTGTATCACCCTCACGGCGATGCTAGCATCAAGGACGCCCTCGTCACCATCGGGCAGAAGGACCTGCTGATGGATTGCCAGGGTAACTGGGGCAACATACTGACCGGCGACGACGCGGCTGCGGGCCGTTACATCGAGGCGCGGCTCTCGAAGTTCGCCAAAGAGGTGGTCTTCAACGCCAAGACGACACAATGGAAGCCCTCCTACGACGGACGCAACCAGGAGCCGGTGACGCTGCCCATCAAGTTCCCCCTCCTGCTGGCGCAGGGCACCAAGGGCATCGCCGTCACGCTGACGTCGCTCATCCTGCCCTACAACTTCTGCGAGCTGCTGGAGGCATCCATCAGCATACTGAAAGACGAGCCGTTCGAGATACTGCCCGACTTCCCGACGGGCGGTCTCATTGACGTGAGCAAATACAACGACGGCGCCCAAGGCAGCCGTCTGCGCATCCGCGCCAAGATGCACTACGACGAGAAACGCAAGGGCATCGTCATCACAGAGCTGCCCTATACCGTGACATCGATGATGCTCAAGGAAAGCATCGTGGCTGCCAACGAGAAGGGCAAAATCAAAATCAAGAAGGTCGACGACTATACGACCGACAAGGCCGAGATAGTGGTGACGCTGCCTCCCAATGTGTCGCCCGACCAAACCATCGACGCGCTCTACGCCTTCACCAGCTGCCAGATATCCGTCTCGCCGCAGACGTGCGTGATTGTGGACAACAAGCCGGTGTTCATGACGGCCAGCGACATTCTGCGCCATTCCACCTTCCGCACCAAGGACCTGCTGCGTCAGGAACTGGAGATACAGTTGGCCGAGCTGGAGGAACGCTGGCATTGGGTGTCGCTGGAGAAAATCTTCTTCGAGAAGCGCATCTACAAGCAGTTGGAGAAAGACCAGAAGACATGGGACGACCAGGTGACGGCCATCGAGCGCGCCTTCGACCCCTACCGCAAGCTGTTCCGCAAAGAGATAGTGCGCGACGATGTGCTGAAACTCTGCGAGAAGCCGGTACGCAAGATTTCAAAGTTCGACATCAAGAAGGCCGAAGAGGAGATTCAGGAGATTGAGATGAATATGGAGGAGACCAAGAACCACCTGAATCATCTTACGGATTACGCCATCGCCTACTTCCGCCACATATTGGAGAAATACGGAGCCGGTCGCGAGCGCCGTACCGAGGTGCGCAACTTCGAGGACATAGAGTCGAGCCGCGTGGCGGTGGCCAACGAAAAACTCTACGTCAACCGCCAGACGGGCTTTGCCGGCTATGCCCTCAAGAAAGAAGAAGGAGTGGAGCAGGTGTGCGAGTGTTCGCGGATGGACGATATCATCGTGTTCCGTCGCGACGGCACCATGCTTGTCACCAAAGTGCAGGAGAAATGTTTCGTCGGTTCGGCCGACTGCAAGGAGATCACCTTCTTGTGGGTGTACCGCAAGAACGACAAGCGCACGGTATACAATATGATATACCGCGACGGCGCCTTCGGCCACATCATGGTGAAGCGTTTCGCCGTTCCCAGCGTGGTGCGCGACCGCGACTACTCCCTCACCAAAGGCACCAAGGGCAGCAAGATACTCTACTTCACCGCCAACCCCAACGGCGAGGCCGAGGTGGTGACGGTGCACCATGTGTCGAAGCCCAAGCTGAAGAAGGTCAGTTTCGACTTTGACTTCGCCACGCTGGCCATCAAGGGCCGCGATGCTATGGGCAATATCCTCAGCCGCAACGCTGTGCGCAGCATCAACCTGAAAGGTGAGGGCGTCTCTACGCTGGGTGCGCGCAAGATATGGTTCGACGAGAGTATCAAACGACTCAACGTGAACGAGGCGGGAGTGCTACTGGGCGAGTTCAAGGGCAAAGACAAGATACTCACTCTGATGCAGAGCGGCTATTTCAAGACCTACAATTTCGACCTTTCCAACCACTTCGAGGACGATTTGATTGAGATTCGCAAATACAATGCCCGCACCATCGTCACGGCTGTCTACAAAGAGGCGGAGAACGGCTCCTACTATGTGAAGCGTTTCGTGGTGGAGGATTTCGACAAGAAACTGCCGTTCCTCGAAGAAGGGGCGGGCGACCAGTTGGTGACCTACGCTCTCGACACCTTCCCGCGTCTGGAAGTGGTGTATGCCGAGAACTCGGGCAAGAAGATAGAGTCGGAGATATTCGAGATATACGACTTCATCGCCGTCAAGGGCTATAAGGCCAAAGGCAAACGCCTGACAACTTTTGAGGTCAAGGAATTCAATTGGCTCGACCCGCTGCCCGAACCTGAACCGGAGCCGGAGCCCGACGATGAGCCGGAGAGCGGCGATGCTTCCGACGATGCGGGTCAGGACGACCGCATGGGTTATGCCGAAGGCGTGCAGGCCTCGCTGTTCGAGTGAAAATAATAGAAATAGAAAAATATGAAGATTATCGTAGTGCTGCCCCGGTTTCCTTATCCGTTGGAGAAAGGCGACAAGCTGCGTGCCTACAACCAGATACGCTCTCTGTCGAAGTTGGGGCATGAAGTGTATCTTTTCTGTGTGTCGCACGACAAGGTGACGGAGCACCAGATAGAGGTGATGAACTCATACTGCAAGGAGGTGGTCGTCGTGCGGCTCAACCGCTTTGTGTCGTGCAAGAATGCTTTGCGCAATTTCCTTGCCTCGAAATCCATACAAATCGGCTACTGGGATTCCAAACGCTCCCGCAGGGCATACAAGGCGCTCGAGAAGCGTGTGGCCCCCGATGTGATATATTCCCAGATGGTGCGCACCATGCCGCTGGTGGCGCGGTCGGCGGTGCCCAAGGTGATGGATTTCCAGGATGCTTTGTCGATGAACATGGAGCGCCAGATGGAGCATTGCCATCGTGGCTTGCGCCGTTTTGCCTATCATTTCGAGTTCAAGATGCTGCGCTCCACCGAATACAATTCCTTCAAGATATTCGATGCGCTGACCATCATCTCTGTGCCCGACAGCGAAGCCATTCCCCATCGCAAGAACGGCGAGATAAAGATTATACCCAACGGCGTGGACTTCGACTTTTTCCATCCCTTGGAGCGCGAGAAACGTTGTGACATCGTCTTCTGTGGCAACATGCAGTATGCCCCCAATGTGGATGCTTCGCGCTATCTGGCCGAAGAGGTGATGCCTCATGTGTGGCAGTCGATCCCCGAGGCGACGCTGCTGCTGGCTGGCGCTACGCCCGTCAGCGCCGTTCGCCGTCTGGCGTCGGACAAGGTCTTTGTCAGCGGATCGGTCGACGACATTCGGGAGTGCTACGCTTCGGCTCGCGTCTTTGCCGCTCCCATGCGGCTGGGGTCGGGGTTGCAGAACAAACTCCTTGAGGCGATGGCCATGCGGATGCCCTGTGTGACATCGTCTATTGCCAATGACTCGCTTGGCGCCGAAGCTGGCAGGGATGTCCTGATTGGCGACAAAGCCGAGGAGGTGGCAGCCCATATCGTCAAGCTCCTCCAGTCGCAACAGGAGTGCGATACGCTGGCGCAGAATGGTTATGACTTTGTGCACAAGAACTACAGTTGGGATGTGTTTGGCAGCAAGCTGGCCGAGGTTCTTCAATCGGCGGCGAACCCAAGCAGGTAGCCGTCCCATTACCCAAGAAACTATACAATAGTGAGCAAACCGTGGAAGACAGATAAAGGCAAGTGGAAGGACAACACCGGCGTGTGGGACAGCGAGAACAAACGTCCCACGCCCCAGGAACGCAACACCATCAGTACCGCCGAGGTGCCGGAACGCGCCATCTTGGTCAGCGTATGCTCTTCGGGTACGACGATGGAGCGCACCGAGGAGTATCTCAACGAACTGGCTTTTCTTTTGGAGACGGCAGGCGGTGTGACGGTGAAGAAGGTGGTGCAGAAACTCGAGCACCCAGACAGTCGCACATACGTGGGTAGCGGCAAGCTGGAGGAGATAAAGGAATACAAGGAGGCGCTGGAGGTGGACTTCCTCGTGTTCGACGACGAGCTGTCGCCGGCACAGCTGCGCAACCTGGAGAAAGCCCTCGACTGCCGCATCCTTGACCGCACCACGCTGATTCTCGACATCTTTGCCAAACGTGCCCGCACCTCCATAGCCAAAACGCAGGTGGAACTGGCTCAGCTGCAGTACATGCTGCCGCGCCTCACCCGGTTGTGGACGCACCTTGAGCGTCAGCGCGGCGGTATAGGCATGCGCGGCCCCGGTGAGTCGCAGATAGAGACCGACCGGCGGCTGATAACCGAGAAGATAGTGCTGCTCAAAGAACGTCTGCAAACCATCGACAAGCAGAAGGTCTTGCAGCGCAAGAACCGCGAGAGCTTGGTGCGTGTGGCGCTGGTGGGATACACCAACGTGGGCAAATCAACACTGATGAACCTGCTGAGCAAGAGCGATGTCTTTGCCGAGAACAAACTCTTTGCCACGCTCGATACCACGGTGCGCAAGGTGGTGGTGGGCAACCTGCCGTTTCTGCTGACCGACACCGTCGGCTTCATCCGCAAACTTCCTCACGCCCTGGTGGAATCCTTCAAGTCGACGCTCGATGAGGTATGCGAGGCCGATTTGCTTATCCATGTGGTCGACATATCCCATCCCGACCACGAGGAGCAGATTGCCGCCGTGAACAGCACCCTCGAGGAGATTGGCGCCAACAACAAGCCGACCATCTTGGTGTTCAACAAGATTGACGCCTACACCTACGTCAAGAAGGATGAGGACGACCTGACGCCCATGACACGGGCCAACTGGCCGCTGGCCATGCTGCAGGAGTCGTGGATGGCCAAGAGCCATGAGCTGTCCTCCAACACCGTGGGCACCCTCTTCATCAGCGCCGCCCGCAAGGAGAACATCGAAGCACTGCGCGCACTCATGTACGACGAGGTAAAGAAAATCCACGCCATCCGCTACCCCTACAATAACTTCCTCTATTGACCCCCTTGGCGGCCTTCCCGCCGGGGTATGTTTCCAGTGTTTTCTGCTGTTTCTGCAGGATACCTGTAAGTACCGTTTTTGTCCCCACAGCAATACGGGAAAAAATGAACCTATGTTCATGAGCCGATGAACATAGGTTCGTTGGCCAATGAACCTATGTTCGTAGCCCGATGAACCTATGTTCATTTTTAACTTTTTTTACAACAACCTCTGGAGCCCATACAGCAACCTTGATATTTGGCACCCGAATGGCAGCAGTTTGGCAAGTGTTTGGCAAGGGGTAGCCATAGTGATGCCATACTCTTGCCATACTGATGCCATAGTGTAGCCATACTTTAAAGTATGGCTACACT
>JAEEGL012142225.1_pt1 | contig 152143 bp, 151 predicted proteins | sample 9134231 | NCBI WGS metagenome assembly JAEEGL01 (sample SAMN16246548, study PRJNA631951) | gut metagenome | biome: gut microbiome; feature: rumen; material: fiber-attached | host: Bos | place: Iran: Karaj | collected 2018-10 | reverse complement strand
TTCTTCCGCCGGGAGTACTCATTCTTGCTCTGAAGCCGTGAACTTTAGATCTTTGTCTCTTCTTAGGCTGAAATGTCATTTTCATAAAAGCATACCTCCATTTCCTATACGTCGAAAACATCATAAATTATATAGGAAGATAAATACCGAGTCAATAAAAAAAATGTCTTTATATATAGGAAAAAACAGTATTTTTTTTATTATGCAATATATAGAACTTAAAGTTATAAACACAACTACATATGGAAAAACCCCTATTTTCCCAGTTAAAATAATAAATTTACATAAAAATATCAACGAAATGTTGATAAATTGTTGATAAATTATTTTTTTAAGTTTGATTTATGTTTTTAAAGAATCAAAAACTATAAAAATATATAAATTATTCCCTTAAAACCGCAGTTTTTTATGTTTATGGATTTTATAAACATTTTACCCCATCCAAAATATAATAAATTAATCAAAAGTTAACATAAAGAATTATATTTACCTAACCTATTTTTGTCCTTAAAAATTTGATTTTATAAAACAAATTCAATATAATAGAATAGATTAAGGAGGCTTTGTTATGAAACCGGTGCAAGAAAAATGGGAAATTATTAAAAATGCGGTCATTACCGAATATAATATTTCTCCCATAGCTGTAAAAACATGGATCCAGCCGATGGAGTATTACAGCGAAACAAATGATACTGTAACTATAATGTTACCCAATAATAAAGCCAAAATCCTGGAACTCATCACAGAAAAATACAAAGATATTTTTATTATCGCTATTTCCGAAGCTTTAAACAGCGATTATGACGTTAATTTTATAGTTGAAGAATTCAATCCTTCGGAAAAGAACGAAAATCAAAATCCCGTTTCGGAAAAAGAATCCACAAACACAGGTCTTATAAAAAAATATACTTTCGATAATTTCGTTACCGGAAACAACCAATTTGCGGTCAGCGCTTGTCTTGCCGTGGCCGAAACAGCCGGAACCGACAATAATACTTACAATCCTCTATATATTTACGGAGGATCGGGACTCGGCAAAACCCATCTTATGCATGCAATAGGAAATTATATAAACGAAAACAATCCTTCTCTTAAAGTTTTATACGTAAACAGCGAGAATTTTACAAACGAAGTTATCAAATCAATAAGAAGCGGTAAAAAAGACAATACCGAATCCATGTCTATTTTAAGGGAAAAATACAGAAATATAGATGTTCTTTTAATAGACGATATTCAGTTTATCATAGGAAAAGACGCAACCCAGGAAGAATTTTTCCATACTTTCAATTCTTTATACGAAAACGGAAAATCAATTATTATTTCTTCCGATAAACACCCTAAATATATGGAAATTCTTGATGAAAGATATTTGACCAGATTCCAGATGGGACTTCAGGTTGACGTTCAGCCGCCCAACTATGAAACAAGAAAAGCCATATTAATACAGCTTAATCAGAAACACGGCGATAAAATAAACGATGAAATTTTGAATTATATTACAGAAAATATAAGTTCAAACATAAGAGAACTTGAAGGAGCTTACAATAAATTAATAGCTTTATCAAGAATTTCTTCCGATGAAATTACTCTCGAAATGGCTAAAAACAGTTTAAAAGACATTATTAATCCCAATAAAACAAAAGTTATCAACTTTGATGTAATAATCGAAGAAGTATCAAAACATTACAATATTTCAATAAACGATATTTTATCAAATAAAAGAAATAAGGAAATTGCAACTCCCAGACAGATAATAATGTATCTTTGCGATAAACTCACGGAAGATACAAAGAGCAATATAGGTAAAAAAATGAACAGGGATCATGCAACCGTAATTTCAAATATAAATAAAGTAAAAGAATTGATTGAAAACGATCCTTCTTTTGAAAAAAATATCGACTCTTTAATAAAAACAATAACATCTTTATAAACATACTTTTACATTTAAAAAAGCATTGTTTTATGGTATAATTATATAGTTATCAACATATCAACACCTACTATTATTATTTTTAATAAATAATTTAAATTAATTATTTAAGGAGACCGGAAAATGCAGATTTCCATCGAAAAAGAAAAACTTATTAATTGTGTTTCAATTGTAGGAAAAGCAATATCTACCAAACCTAATTTAAATACAAGCGGATGTATTCTTATAGATGCAACCAAAGGATATATAAGACTTCTTGCCAATAATGAAGATATGGCAATTCAGGGAATTGTAGAAGGTGAAATTATTGAAGAAGGAATGGTTGGTGTTGATGCAAGACAGCTTACCGATCTTATAAGAAAGATACCTGAAGGTTTTATAAATATTTTTTACAACGAAAAAGAAGATGAAGATTCAATAAATGTTTGTATTGAAAGCAACAATATAAAAGTAACAATTCCCGGAAAGATGGGTTATTTATTCAGCGATCTTCCGGAAATCGAAAGAGATACAAAACTTGAAATAAGTCAGTATGCTTTAAAAGATATTATAAGAAGAACAATTTTCTGTACTTCGGTAAATTCGGTAAATAAAATACTTGAAGGTGAATTATTTGTTATAAAAGACGGTATTTTAAGAGTTGAAGCAGTTGAACAGAGCAGAGTTGCGATAAGACAGATTGAAATCAACAATAATGAAATAAACGAAAAAATTATTGTCAAAGGAACCAGTCTAAACGAACTTATTAAAATAATATCAGATGATACGGAAGCTCTTATTGATATTTATTTTATGAAAGACAATATCGTTTTCGAATTCGATCAGAACATTATTGTAATGAGACTTATCGAAGGCAATTTCTTTGATTCATCAAATCTTAAATATAAAGATTATATTACAAAAGTTGAAATCAACAAAAAGAATCTTTATGAATGTCTGGACAGAACCACTCTTTTTGCAAAAGACGGCGATAAAAAATCCGTTAAATTCAATATTGTAGGAAATAATATGAATGTAAGCGTTATTTCTCAGATAGGAAGTATCAATGAAAACATTGATATTTTAAAAGAGGGTGAAGACATTGAAATCAATTTCAATCCCAAATTATTTATTGATGCTTTAAAAGCAATTGATGAAGAAACGGTTACAATTTATCTTCTCGGAAAGAAATTCCCCTGCTTTATAAGAAAAGAAGATATTTACAATTACGTTGTTCTTCCGATTCTCGGATAATTTAAATTTATTTATTATAAAAAAACTATGGAATTTTATTTAAAAGACGATTTTATTAAACTCGGTCAGCTTTTGAAAGCTGCATCTTTGGTTGAAAACGGAGCCGATGCCAAATTTGAAATTAAGGACGGAAAAGTATTTGTAAACGGTGAAGTAGAATATCAAAGAGGTAAAAAAATTTATAAAGACGATGTCGTAAAATACAAAGATCAAGAAATAAAGGTTAAAAAAATATAATTTATAGCGGTGTAAAATGATTATTAAATCACTGGATTTGGAAAATTACAGAAATTATAAAAATCTTTATCTTGAATTTGATGAAGGTACCAATATTTTAACCGGTGAAAATGCTCAGGGAAAAACAAATATCCTGGAAGCTATTTATTTGTGTTCTACAACAAAATCTCACAGAGGAAGCAAAGACGGCGAAATCATAAATTTCGAAAATGACGAAGGTCATGTAAGGTCCGTCATTAACAAAAAAAACGAAGAAATAAGAATAGATTTGCATTTAAGAAAATCAAAATCCAAGGTTATAGCTCTTAACCTTGAAAAACTTAAGAAAACATCGGAACTTATAGGTATTCTTAATGTTGTTTTATTTTCTCCGGAAGATTTGAATATTATAAAAGGCGGTCCTTCATACAGACGTTCTTTTATAGATATGCAGATATGCAGACTGGATTCTTCATATGTTTTTAATCTGAGCAGTTATAACAAAATAATCGATCAGAGAAACAAACTTTTAAAAGACATTTATTTTGAACCCGCATTAAAAGAAACCCTTTTTATATGGGATTCGCAACTTCAAAGTTACGGAAGCCAGGTTATAAAAAAGAGAAAAGAATTTGTTGAAGAATTAAACGAAATAGTCAAAGAAATACATTATAAATTAACCGGGCAAAAAGAATTTTTGGATATAAAATACGAGCCCGACACTTTGGAAGACGAAATAGAAAAAAATTTAAGACTTAATGCCGAGAGGGATTTAAAGAGCAAAATGACATCCTGCGGCCCTCACAGAGACGATTATGTTATAAACATAAACGGAATAGATGCCAGAAAATTCGGTTCGCAGGGTCAGCAGAGAACGGCTGCTCTTTCCTTAAAACTTGCGGAAATCGAGATAATAAAGAAAAATACGAACGACAGTCCTATTTTTTTACTCGACGATGTTTTGTCGGAAATCGATTCGAACAGACAGAATATGCTTCTCGAAAGCATAAGCGATATACAGACAATTATCACCTGTACCGGACTTGATGATTTCGTAAACGAAAGATTTACGATAAACAGGGTATTCGACGTACATGACGGAATAGTTGAAGTGGAAAAATAAATCAGGAAATCTTATTTTAACAGAGGTATATATGGAAAACAAAAACAAAGAACAGGAATACGGCGCCGATCAAATTCAGGTACTTGAAGGATTGCAGGCGGTAAGAAAAAGACCCGGTATGTATATCGGAAGTACTTCAATCAGAGGTCTTCATCATCTTGTATACGAAATTGTGGATAATTCCGTAGATGAAGCATTGGCCGGTTTTTGTAAAACCATAAATGTTACTTTAAACAGCGACAATTCCGTTACAGTTGAAGATGACGGAAGAGGTATTCCCGTCGGAATCAACCATAAAACGGGCGTTTCCGCGGTTGAACTCGTATTTACGAAACTTCATGCCGGCGGAAAATTCGGCGGCGGAGGATACAAGGTATCCGGCGGTCTTCACGGTGTCGGCGCTTCCGTTGTTAACGCTTTGTCCAGATGGCTTGAAGTGGAAATCTGCAGGGACGGAGAGATTTATTATCAAAGATACGAGGACGGCGGCAAAAATGCGGCTCCTCTTAAGGTTTTGGGAAAATGCGACGCAGAAAAAACCGGAACCAAGGTTACTTTCCTTCCCGATGACAGAATTTTTGACGAAACAATTTTTGATTTTGATACATTAAAGAACAGATTCAGAGAGACCGCTTTCCTTACAAAAGGCTTAAAAATCGTATTTGTCGACAACAGACACGAAGAGCCCAAGGAAAGAACTTTCCACTACGAAGGCGGTATCAAGGAATTCGTTTCCTACTTAAACAGAGGAAATACTCCTTTATACAACGATATTTTGTATTTTGAAGGAACAAAGAACGATATTGCGGTTGAAGTCGCAATTCAGCATAACGACGGATACAACGAGAGCGTTTACAGTTTTGTAAACAATATCAATACTCCGGAAGGCGGTATGCATTTGACAGGTTTCAGAAATGCAATCACCAAGACCTTCAACGATTATGCTAAAACAAACAAGATTTTAAAAGATTCGGATCCCAATCTTTCGGGTGAAGATATAAGAGAAGGTTTGACGGCAATCATTTCCGTACGTATCGAAGAGCCCCAGTTCGAAGGTCAGACCAAGCAGAAGCTCGGAAATGCCGAAGCCAGAGTGGCGGTGGACAGTGTTGTCAGCGAACAGCTCACATATTATCTTGAACAAAATCCCATTGTCGCAAAGACAATCTGCGAAAAATCGATTCTTGCGCAAAGAGCAAGGGAAGCAGCCAGAAAAGCTAGGGATTTAACAAGAAGAAAAACTGCTCTCGAAGGAATGGCTCTGCCCGGAAAACTTGCGGACTGCTCGGATAAAAATCCCGAAAAATGCGAGATTTACATAGTCGAAGGAGATTCCGCGGGCGGTTCGGCAAAAACTGCCAGAGACAGAGCGACTCAGGCTATCCTTCCTTTAAGAGGAAAGATTCTCAATGTTGAAAAAGCAAGACTTGACAAAATATATGCAAATGCCGAAATTAAGGCAATGATTACGGCTTTCGGTACCGGTATTCACGATGATTTCGATATTTCCAAATTAAGATATCACAAAATCATTCTCATGACCGATGCCGATGTAGACGGCGCACATATTTCAACATTGCTTTTGACATTTATTTACAGATTTATGCCCGAACTTATCAAGGCAGGTCATGTATATCTTGCTACTCCTCCTCTTTATAAACTCGAGAAGAACAAGAAAGTCTGGTATGCATATTCGGACGAGGAATTGAACAGTATTCTCGAAGAGGTCGGAAGAGACCAGAATAACAAGATTCAGCGTTACAAAGGTCTCGGTGAAATGGATGCAGATCAGCTTTGGGAAACAACAATGGATCCCGAACACAGAATTTTAAAGAGAGTTACGATGGAGGGAGAAGTAGAGTCCGAAACCGATCTCACGTTTACGGTTCTTATGGGAGACAAGGTTGAACCCAGAAGGGAATTCATCGAAGAGAACGCTAAGTTTGTAAAGAACCTCGATATTTAAAAAATGATTATTATAATTTTTCTGATATTACTTGCCTGGCTGTGGCTTTTGATAATAAGCATAGCCGACAGGAATACAAAAGCAATAATAAAATATGCCGTATTATTGGGAGTAAGTGTTTTGTTTTTGGGGACAATCGGAACCATATTGATTACCCAATTATCTCGATTAAGGCAATAATTATTTATGATGAAGTGTTAACAACACGGAGGCAAAATGGAAGAAAATATATTTGACAAAATTGAAGAAGTTGACCTTAAAAAGACCATGGAAGACTGCTATATAGATTATGCGATGAGCGTAATCGCGGCACGTGCGCTTCCCGATGTCAGAGACGGTCTCAAACCTGTTCAAAGAAGAGTTTTGTACTCGATGGTTGAACTGAACAACGGACCCGACAAGCCTCATCGTAAATCGGCGAGTATCGTCGCTGATACAATGGGTAAATACCATCCTCACGGAGATTCATCCATTTACGGTGCTTTGGTAAACATGGCTCAGGACTGGTCGATGAGAGCTCCTCTTGTAGACGGTCACGGAAATTTCGGTTCGGTCGACGGCGACGGCGCGGCTGCAATGCGTTATACGGAAGCCAGACTTTCCAAGATTTCGATGGAACTTCTTGCAGATATCTACAAAGATACCGTTGATTTCGTTCCCAACTTCGATGAAACCGAAAAAGAACCCACGGTTCTTCCTTCCAGATATCCCAACCTTCTCGTAAACGGTACAACCGGTATTGCGGTAGGTATGGCCACAAATATTCCGCCTCATAACCTTCGAGAGACCATCGATGCGGTTGTAAAAATCATCGACAACCATGTCGAAGAAGACAGAAATACGGATATCGATGAAATCATCGATATCATAAAAGGACCGGATTTCCCTACCGGAGCAATGATTCTCGGTACCAGAGGTATCGAAGAAGCCTACAGAACCGGAAGGGGCAAAATCAGAGTCCGTGCCGTTACCGATATAGAGGCTCTTCCTAACGGAAAGAACCGTATTATCGTAACAGAACTTCCTTATATGGTTAACAAAGCAAGACTTATCGAAAAGATAGCCGAGCTCGTAAAAGATAAAAAACTCGACGGCATCACGGATCTTCGCGACGAGACAAACCGTGAAGGTATGAGAGTCGTTATCGAATTAAGAAAAGATGTTAACCCCAATATCATGCTTAACAATCTTTTCAAACATACACAGCTTCAGGATACATTCGGTGTTATCATGCTTGCGCTTGTAAACAACGAACCCAAGGTTTTGAACATTCTCGAGATGCTTGAATATTATCTCGATCATCAGAAAGACGTTGTTACAAGAAGAACCAAATACGATCTTAACAAAGCGGAAGAGAGAGACCATATTTTACAGGGTCTGCTCATAGCTTTGGATAATATCGACGAAGTAATCAATATTATCCGTTCGAGCGAAAATACCCAGGTTGCCAAGCAAAGACTCATGGAAAGATTCGAGCTTTCCGAAGCACAGTCCCAGGCAATCGTGGATATGAGACTCAAAACCCTTACGGGTTTGGAAAGAGAAAAGCTTGAAAACGAGCATAAGGAATTGCTTGAAAGAATCGCTTATCTTAAAGGAATTCTCGCCGATGAAAAAGTTCTTTTGGGAGTAATCAAAGAAGAAATCCTTCTTATTTCCCAGAAATACGGCGATGACAGACGTACAAAGATCGGTTTTGATATCTACGATATCACAAACGAAGATTTGATTCCCAACGAAAATACCGTGGTTGCGATGACTTCTCTCGGATATATCAAGAGAATGACGGTCGACAATTTCAAGTCCCAGCATCGCGGCGGACGCGGAATTAAGGGAATGAATACAATCGAAGACGACTATATCGAAGATCTTTTGATGACAACGACGCATCATTACATCATGTTCTTCACCAATATGGGTCGTGCTTACAGACTTAAGACTTACGAAATACCCGAATCCGGAAGAACTTCAAGAGGTGTTGCGATCGTTAACCTCTTACAGCTTAACCCCGGAGAAAAGATTTCTGCCATCATTCCGATTAAGGAATACGACGAATCCAGAAATCTCTTCATGGTAACAAAGAAGGGTACCGTTAAGAAGTGCCATATTACGGACTTCTCAAATATCAGAAAGAACGGACTTCTTGCGGTAAGCTTAAGGGACGACGATGAACTTATCGAAGTAAAATCCACCGATAAAGACACGCTCATCTACCTCGTAACAAAGCAGGGTATGTGTATCTGCTTCAAGGAAACCGATGTTAGATGCATGGGCAGAACCGCAATGGGTGTAAGAGGTATGAACCTTGCGGACGGCGATGAAATCATCGGTATGCAGCTCGATCACCAGGGCGGAACGCTCTTAATCGCATCCGAACTCGGTATGGGCAAGAGAACCAAACTTGAAGAATTCAATGTTCAAAAGCGTGGCGGTAAGGGCGTAAGATGTTACAAGATTACCGAAAAGACCGGATATGTGGTAGGTGTCAAAGCGGTTAACGACGATCACGAAATCATGATGATTACTTCCATGGGTATCATCATTCAGATTCCGATGATTGACGTGTCCATAATAGGAAGACATACATCCGGTGTTAAACTCATCAACCTTGAAAAGGGCGTCAAAGTTGCCAAGATTGCCAAGGTTCGTGAGAAGATAAGCGACGGAAATGTGGAATACGATGAGATTGACGATGCACTGGAAGATATTCCGGAGGCAGAGGAGATTGAAGACGAAAACCTCATTTTCCCCGTAGAAGAACCCGAGGAATAAATTAAAAAATTAAACTCCCGTCTTACGACGGGAGTTTTTTTGTCCTTTTCTGAATATAAAAACAGAAGTGTTCACCGATACAAAAAAGTACGGTGAACACTTCATGTTATGGAAGAGAGAATTGTAAAATAAACAAAATTTATTAGCTTTTTATATCTAGTTCGGATTTGGGTTTTTTATTTTTGGATCTTAATGAAATCGACGGGATAACAACATGAACTATAAAAGTAATGACTCCCATAAAGAAAAGGAATAAAATACCTACAAATGTGATTCCGTATTCAAGAAAGAAATTTAAAAATGTTTCAGATGCCATAATTTCCAAAAATAAAACTAAAATTATATGGTTACCGATAATATTTTGACACTTTTGTGTCCCATGTTTGTCATTTATATTGTAATTTGTTTTTTTATTAATGTAAATTGTCATATTTCATAATTTCGCGGAGTGATTTTAGGGACATTTGTCCGAAAAAGTCGAAAATACAGGCTTTTGAGAAGGCTGAAATTTATCAAAAAAAACAAAATTATCTAATTTTTAAACAAAAAACCCGACATCTTTCGATGTCGGGCGAATAAATTTGTCCTTTTTCATGTTTGTCCTTTTAATATATTTGTCCTTTTTACAACCAGAGCACTTCGCTTAATAACTGGCGGATGCCTTCTTCGTTTATTACCACGAGTTTTGCGAGGAATTTTGCTCTTTCGTCATCACTCATTTCCGAAAGGCGGTCGGCTTCCTTTCCTTCGTTCATGTTTCTTTTAATTACAAGGAGTTCTTTTTTTTTGGCTTCAAGCTTCCATATTTTCTCCTGTAAGAGTGTCTCCTTGTCGTCAAACATCGAGGAAATTTCTTCCTTGGAGCATTTTCCGGACAAAATCTTTGATATTTCATCCAGCGTAAATCCCATATCCTGCAATTCGAGAAGAGCTTCGATTAGGCGGAAGCGGTCGGGCGAATAATATCTGTAGCCCGTGTTTTCGTCTATATAGTCGGGTTTTATGATATTCTTTTTTTCATATACGTGAAGAGCCTTTACGGACACATTGGAAAGCTTGGCAAGTTCACCTATTTTCAAAAGTTTTTCTTCTTTATTGCTCATTTTGTAATATTTCCTCTATTCTTACCGCGCCGGATATATTGGTTTTCATTCCGTTTACCCCGGCATTTACAATTCCGACGCTTTTCATCATTTCCGCGCGGTACTGCGTGATTTTGGAAAGTTCGGCAAAATCCCTGACCTTCATACCAATCATACTATTTCCCAAAAGCAGTAGCAACAGGTAACCGAGATTACCCGAAATAATGTTAAAAAACGACGAGAGTGCGCTGAGGCGGTGGGCTTTCATGTTTTCGCGAAGGATCAAATTGCTCGCTTCATCGATTTTTCGCAAAACCAAATCCTCGCCGTCAAAAATATTTATCGCTTCGTTGGCGGTAACGAGCGGCTCAAGAAAATTGGTGTAAGTAGCAAAAGCGTCCTGCGCGTTTTTCCTGTAATGCGGAATCTTTCGGATGATTATCACGCTGCTTAGGATAAAGAAAGGCACCATCACGAGAATTGCCGCAAGGTAAAGCGAAGGGTTGATAACGATTAAGATTATTGAGGATAAAAGAATATTAAGCCCCGCAATCGATACATGCATGAAATTGATTGGTGTTGTCAGATAATCGTTCAGCCTGTCCGCATCGTTGTTAAGCCTGGTAATCCAGTCACCCGCGGAATATTTTTCCATCTCAAAACCGTTCCTTTTAAGCATGTTTTTTAAAAGCCTCTCCCTGATTCTTTTTTGCAAAAGCATATCGGCCTTAATCGAAACGGTGGCCCAGATCGAAGCATTGTATCCGAAAAGAAGAACGGTCAAAAGAAGGAAAAGAGCGAATGTGCGCCAAAGATTCTCGGGATTTCCGCCTTCGGCGAGACGAAGGAATTTTTCGAGCATATTTGCGGCGAGCACGGAATTTAAAAAATCGAAGGGCAGACGCAAAATCAGAATAAAAGAAAAAAATCTGCCAAGCCCGAGCTCTTTTAAAATTTTAAAAACCGGATTTTTACCAAACATTTGCAAGCACCCCGTCTTTCATTAAAAAACAGCGATCGTATCCTTCAAGATGTTCCTTTCTGTGAGTCACGTGAACTACGGTTTTGTCGGAAGTAAAACGGTTAATTGCTTCAAGAATCGAAGCGCAATTATCCGCATCCAAAGCGGAAGTCGGCTCATCCAAAAGAAGAACGGCGGCTTCCTTAAACATGGCTCTTGCAATCGCGATTCGCTGCGCCTGCCCTCCCGACAGATTGTCCGAGCGGTCTCCCAAATAAGTATGAATGCCTAATGGCAGCGTATCGATCCAATTTTTCAGATTGGAGGCTTCGATTGTCTCTTCGATTTTTTTCTCTTCGTAATCGTGACCCATCGTGATATTGTCGACAATCGAAAGCGGCAAAAGCATCGGATTTTGCATTACCGCGGATACTTTTTTGATTATTTCCGCACTTTCGCTTTCACCGTCGACGAGGATTGTTCCCTCGCTCGGCCGATAAAGTCCCGCCATCAGCTTTAAAAGCGTGCTTTTTCCGCAGCCGCTTTCACCGATTATTCCGATCTTTTCTCCCTTTATTATGCTAAGTGAGAGATTTTCGAAGACGGTTTTGTTTTCATATGTAAAAGAAACGTTTTTTAATTCAATCATTTATATCCTCGTTTCGTAAAATGTTTTATAACGATTTCATATTTTTCTTTTGCCCGTGTGATATCAATTAATTCGGGAGCTTCATAAATTTTTATTGCGTTTTCATCCGCTGTCTTATACGATATCAATCCGGCCGAGGTCGGTCGTGAACACCTTGAAATTGGCAATCCAGTTCGGAAGATTCATTATCGACTGGGTCAGGCTCTTTTGCAGATACAAAAAGACAATCAGCGTACCCATCGGAATCTCGCCTTTTATGACCATGAAACTTCCGATCAGCAAAAGCAAAAGGAGGGGAAGACGCGATAAAATGCCGGAGAGCGTATTGTAGAGGGCAGAGAGTCGACCCGTCTTTTCCCATTGCTTTTTCCAGCTTGCGAAATGCTCCATGTATGAATTAACGGCAAATTTTTCCCCGCTGAAAATCTTGAGTGCGGGGTGGGCGTTAACGATGTAATAAGCCACTTTGTTCATGCGGTTTTTCTCGTTTTGTGCGGCGGAGACGATTCCCGACAGACGCTGACTTGAAAAATACACATATAAAAGAATAAGAAGCGTCGGGATTATGATAACGAGTGTCAGGATTATATTTTGAAAAAGAAGAAAAAATGTTGCGAGCACTCCCATAAAAAGCATTCCCGTTATGTCAAAAAATGTATTTCCGAGGTAATTGTTCGCAAAAGCAAGCTCGTTTTGCGCAACGGACATTGCGGATGCAACATCGCATTTTCCGATTTCGCGGGCAGAATAAAGCAGCTTTTTTGCATATCCCATACGAAGCGAATGCGCCATTTTTTCGGCTGCAAGCCGTCCGACATACTGGTACAAAAGAAGAGTAAAAGCGTTTGAAGCCATAAGCAGAGCGCATATGCCGACAAAATAAAAAGAAATAAGGGTTCTTGTTTCTATCCTGTTTACGAGTTCTCCGATAAAATACGCAAAAATCATCTGGGAGAGGTTGGATATAATTGCCAAAGCCGATGCGAGCAAAACCCACAGGCTGTTTCTTTTTAATAAAATACGCAAAACCTTCATGCTTTTTTCTCCTTTAAGGTCAGTATAAACTCGGTCCCAAGGGACGAGTCAATCCCTCCGTGAAGACAAATTTTCACACAAAAACCGGAGAACTTTTTCGAAAACTTGAAAAAAATCAAAAAAAGGTGCAATATATGAAAAGTCGGGTTGTGAATAAGCCCGTCCGGTATAAAACGAATTTGTTCTTAATATAGAAACAAGGGTAATTCAAATGGAAGCATACAGTGTGTTTAAGGATCTCGCGATAATCATTGTAGCTGCCAAGCTTTTCGGAATCATCGCGAGAAAATGCAAGGCGCCCCAGGTTGTCGGAGAAATAGTGGCCGGTCTCGTTATCGGACCCTGTCTTTTGGGCTGGGTTCAGACGAACGATTTCATTTTGCAGATGGCGGAAATAGGCGTTATTTTGCTTATGTTTTCCGCAGGTCTTGAGACAAATCTCAAAGATCTCGTCAAAACGGGCCCCATGGCTTTCGGCGTGGCATGCGCCGGAGTATTCGTTCCGCTTGCCGGCGGAACACTTCTTTATATGCTTTTTTACGGTTTTGCGGCGGTAGGTACCGAGGAATTTTTCAAAGCTTTGTTTATCGGAACGATTATGACTGCGACCAGTGTCAGCATCACGGTCGAATCGCTTCGCGAAATGGGCTATCTTAAGGGAAAAATCGGAACCACAATTCTCAATGCCGCAATTATAGATGACGTAATCGGTATGATTGTGCTTACCGTTGTTATCGGTTTTTACGATTCTGCGGCAAAGCCCATAACCGTAGTATGCAATACGGTTCTTTTCACATGCATTTCGATTGTCGGCGGATTTTTTGCCTACAGAATATTCAAAAAAGTCGACCAGAGATACCCTCATTCGAGAAGAATTACGATTGCGGGTCTGGCTTTCTGCCTCATAATGGCATACTGCGCCGAGAAATATTTCGGAATCGCAGACATTACGGGTGCTTATCTTGCGGGAATCATTCTTTGCAACATTCACGATTCGGAATTTATCGCCAGAAGAATGGACATCAATTCGTATGTGCTTTTCGGACCGATTTTCTTTGCAAGTATCGGACTTAAAACCAATATCAGAAACATAAACGGAGAAATACTTCTTTTCTCGCTTTGCTTTGTTGCGGTTGCTTTGATCGCCAAAATCATCGGCTGCGGACTTTTTGCGAAAGCATGTAAAACTCCGATGAAACACGCATTAAAGATTGGCGTCGGAATGATGACAAGGGGCGAAGTGGCTTTGATTGTTTCGCAAAAAGGTATGAATGTCGGACTTCTCGACCCTGTGTATTTCACTTCGGTAATCCTTCTTATCATCACTTCGTCGGTGCTGACTCCGATTCTTTTGAAAATTCTGTATTCCAAGTGGCCCGAAACCGAAGAAGCATGATGGTTTCGCTTTATTGTAAGGATTTAGTGAATGAATAAAAATTCCCTGTTTTGGACAATAGGTTATACTTTCATAAATATCCTGTATTTTGCCGCATTTTGCACGATACATGCATATGCCGGAATATTTCTTTTGGATAAAGGATTCACCAATACCCAGGTCGGTCTGGCTTTGGCGATTTCCAATATTCTCTCCGTATTCGGACAACCCCTTGTAGCAGGAATAATCGACCGCGGAAAATTTTTGACGAATCGAATCACAGTAATGGCATCGTCGTTCTTTTTGCTTGCGGGTTCGGTTGCACTTATTTTCATAAGCGGCGAAAAAGTGCCCATTTTCTTTATATTTGTGCTGATGTACACGGTGCAGTTCGTCTATATGCCGATGATGATTGCGATGAATTTCGAATATTCGAAGGCGGGCTGCAAAATCCATTTCGGTTTGGCGAGAGGAATGGGCTCGGCGGGCTTTGCCGTAACAAGCTTTTTCCTCGGGAAAGCAGTCAAAAATTACGGAACGGACATTATTTTGTATGTAACTATAAGCGCCATGGCCGCCATGGTTCTGCTTGTATATTTTTATAAAAAGCCGCAAAACGACGAAACAAAAAAAGATTGGGGCATCGATAATTCAGATATTTTTGAGAACGCCGAAAAAAGCGGTATTTCCGAAAACGAAAAGAACGGTCTTTTGACTTTTTTAAAAAAATATCCTTTCTTTATGGTCTTTTTGCTCGGGGCCGCTTTGTGCTTCTTTGCGCACAATATGATTAACGATTTTATGATTCAGATCATAAGAAGCCTCGGGGGCAGTGAAACGCAGCTTGGCTATGCGAATTTTTTGCAGGCAATTCTCGAACTTCCCGTGATGGCGTTTATCGGATTTGTGTTAAAAAGGATAAGCGAGAGGCATCTTTTGGTCTTTTCGGCGGTTTCGTTTTTTATAAAAACAGCGATTTTAATATTTGCGACATCGATGTTCGGAATGTATGTAAGCCAGTATTTCCAGATGTTCGCATATGCGGTATTCATTCCCGCGGCAGCGTATTTTGCGGATAATTACATGCATGATAAAGACAAGGTCAAAGGACAGGCTTTTATCAATTCCGCGATAACCTTAGGCGGTGTTTTCAGCAATCTGGTTTGCGGAAAAATACTTGATGCCTTCGGCGTTAAAATGATGCTTACAATCGGTGTTGCGGTCTGCTTTATCGGTGTTGCGGTCGTTGTAATCGCAATTTATCCGATGATGGCAAAAAAGGTTAAGACGGAATAGGAGGAGAAGCATGGAAACCTGGGACGTTTACGATATTCACAGAAACAAAATCGGCAAAATGCAAAGAAACGATCCTTTTTCGGAGGATGCATACACCTGCGTGCTTCATGTTCTGATTTTCAATTCAAAGGGAGAAATGCTGATACAGCAGAGGCAGTCTTTCAAAAAAGGATGGGCGAATCTTTGGGATATTACGGTCGGCGGACATACCGAGGCCGGCGAAACCTCGCAGCAAAGCGCAAGCAGGGAACTTTTTGAAGAACTTGGGATAAAAAGGGATTTTACGGGAGTAAGGCCGCATTTTACAATCAATTTCCCGCACGGCTTCGACGATTTTTATTTTGTCGAAGAAGATATCGATTTGGACAGTTTAATTCTTCAGCCCGAGGAAGTTCAGGCGGCCAAATGGGCGTCGAGGGACGAAATCAAGAGAATGATTGTTGACGGCGAGTTCATCGAATATTATCCGAGCCTCATAGATTTTATGTTTGATTCGAGAAAAAATTACGGCGCGCACTGCGATGAGCCCTCCGTGTTTTTACGATAATTTGTTGAAAAATAAGCTTTTGAATATTAAAATGACTTTAATCGGTGTAAAATTAAGGTCATTTTTTTATGAAAAAAACAATTGCGATAATAGGCGGCGGCGTAGCGGGATTATCCGCGGGAATATACGGACAGCGCGCCGGATACGATACGGTTATATATGAGAAAAACTCTGTTTTGGGAGGAAGTCTTAGCGGTTGGTACCGCGACGGTTATGCAATCGACAATTGCCTTCACTGGCTTACCGGAACCGAGGTCAATTCTCCCACATACGAAATGTGGAAGGAACTCGGTGTAATCGACGATGAAACCAAAATAGTGCAAAGACCGTTTCTTTTATCCTCGGAAACCGACGGAGTCAGAGTTACTTTGTGGAGGGATACCGAGAGAACGAGAAAGGAAATGCTCGAGATTTCTCCCGAGGATGCGACGGAGATTAATCTTTTTATAGATGTTGTAAACGTGGCGAGCGATATTACGGCCAATCTTTCCCATATCATGAAGCTTGCAAGGACGATGAGCGAAGCCGAAACCGTGCTTTCGCATTTTGATTTTGCGCGCCGGACCATGCTTTATATGGGGCTTAATATGCAGCAGTGGGCCGCGAAATTCAAGAGCGAGGCAATAAGAAATCTGCTTCTCGATTTTTCGGCAAAGGAGTACGAATCATACTGGCTTATTCTCGTATACAGCTTTTTTGCGAGCGGAAATGCGGACATCGTTGACGGCGGTTCGATTAAAATCGCGGACAATCTGATAAGAACCTATGTCAGGGAGGGCGGCAAAATCGAGCCCAACATGGCGGCCAAGCAGATCGTTCTTAAGAAAAAGAAAATTCCGAAGATCGAAAAGAAAGCCAAGATTAAAACCAAGAGAGCCGAAACGATTGTTTTCGAAAACGGAGAGGAAGTATCGGCGGATTACATTATCTGCGCCTGCGACCTCAAATACGTATTCTCGAAATTAATCAGAAAAAAATCCCAAAAGCCCAAGATTTTGCAAAAAATCATCAAATACGAAAAGCAGTATCCGATATATTCGGCATTTCATGCGGCTTTTGCGGTGGACGGTCTTTTCGAAGAAATAGACGATTCGCTCGGGTTCGCATGCAATCCGATTGAAGTCGGCATGCAAAAAATCGAGAGAATATATTTAAAGAATTACAGACAGTACGGCGATTACATCGCGCCCGAGGGCAAAACCGTCGTTCAGGTCATGATTATCCAATACGAAAAAGATTTCAAATTCTGGAAAAAACTCTACAAATCCGATGTCGAAAGATATAAACAGGCCAAGCTTAACATTGCGAACGCAATCCTTTCCGAAATCGTCAAAAGATTCCCCGATTATGAGGACAGGATTAAAATTCTCGACACATGGACTCCGTATACATATGCCAGAAGAAACAATGACACCAACGGAGCATACATGCGTTTCATAACGACCGCAATAAGCCAGAAATCAACGATTTCCGCGGAGATTAGCGGTGTTGAAAACGCATTTCTTGCCGGTCACTGGTTAAGATACCCCGGCGGGCTTCCGATGGCCGCATTATCGGGCAAAGAAGCAATTGACATTATCAATGACCGTAACAAACCCGTTATTCCTTTTATAAACGAAATTGCGGAGAAAATAACGGATGTTAAGGAAAAAATCATAAAAGACCCGGTTAAGGATAACGGGCAAAACGAAATCGGAAAGGCGAAATAAAAGTGCGTAAAATACTGATAACAAACGATGACGGAATAGAAGCCGAGGGAATAATAAGGCTCGCCGAGACCGCAAAGGAATTCGGCGAAGTATGGGTCATAGCACCAGCACATCAAAGAAGCGCCGCATCGCACTGCATTACATTAAGGGAACCGGTTGAGATAAAAGAAGCGGATTTCCCGGTGGAGGGCGTCAAAGCTTTTGCATGCAGCGGAACACCCGCGGACTGCGTCAGGGTAGGGAGTTTAAGCGTAATGCCCTACAAACCCGATGTTGTGCTCTCCGGAATCAATTACGGATACAATGTGGCTTCGGACATTCAGTATTCCGCCACCTGCGGGGCTGCGTTCGAGGCGTCTTTCCAGGGATTTATTTCAATCGCCCTTTCGGAAAACGCCAATCAATGCCATGACATAACGGATGCATATATAAAAGAACTTCTTTCGGAATATATCGATTTCAGACCCGAGAGAAACCAGATTTTAAATATCAATTTCCCGACCGGAAAAGTCGAAGAATGCAAAGGAATAAAGCGTGATTTGATTACTTCCGAAGATTCTTTTTACCACGATCGATACAAAATGATCGAAGAAAGAGAAGACGGAACAAAGCTTTACATGGTTGACGGAATTTACAACGAGGACGCCGAGGAAGGCACCGATTTCAGAGCCGTTGTGGATAAATACATATCCGTCGGTCTCGTAAACAATATAAGATAAACCCATGGATTTACAAAACCCCGAATGTCGCATTAAACATTCGGGGTTCTTTTTTTATGATACGGAATTATGATATTCAGGGAATCTGTCTTAGGATAAAATCTTTTACGCCCTCGAGCTTGCTTTCCTTCCATTTTTCTTCTTTTGCAAGAAGGGAGAGAGGATAGATAATCTGAAAATCAAGGCATTCGCCCGGAACCCTTCCGCTTCGAAGGGGTTCGTAAAAGTTTGCCACCCAGTCTTCGTCGGTGGCGTTTTTAAATTCGTCGGGTTTAAGGAAGCGCCACTGCCTCTTGGTATTTTCGATAAACATTTTCGACGAAAGAGGAAGGAGCTTCTCGTATTCCGCTGCATTGACATCGGTAAAAATCTCAGGAAGACTGCCTTTTATGATGCGTTCGTTTTCGCGGTCGATTCTGATGCCGAAGGGTTCGAAGGAAAATGAATTTTCATCGAGCAGGAGTTTGACGAATATTCCGTATTCGGTATTAAACTGCGCGCGCTGGTAATCGGTATCGAAAATGAAATTTCCGAGCGAATAAAAAATCGCTTTACCCGGGAAAGTTTCGTAATTCATCGGAACATGGGGGTGGTGCGCAACGATTATATCCGCTCCCATGTCGAGGAATTTAAGATATCTTTCCCTCGTATAAGGGGAGGGAAGCGCCGTAAATTCTTCGCCCGCATGCGCCGAGATTATGCACCATCTGCATTTTTTCTTTATTTCTTTTATGTCTTTTTCGATATTTTCGAGATCGCTCCAGGAATAACAGCCGGGGGTTGACTCTCCCGCTTTTCTGCAGGCTCTCTGATAACCGACTCCGATAAGGCCTATTCCGCCGGCTTCGTTTAAGACGACCGGTTTTCTCGCCTCTTCTTCGTTTCGCCCGGCGCCGAGCGTCAGAGCCCGGTGCGATTCGGCATTTTGCAGGGTCGAAATCATTCCTTCTTCGCCCGCATCCATAATATGGTTATTGCAGATATTCCAGATATCCGCCCCGATTCCCTCGAGGAAATCTCCGACCTTCGGGTCCATTCCGTGCAAAAGGGAAAGCGTTCCGCTTGTTGCTTCGGCCTGCTTTTTTTCGTAAAGGGGCCCTTCGACATTTACAATCAGATGGTCTCCCGAAGACAAAAAGGAGCGTACTTCGTCGGAGAGAAGATTCGCATCCTCCCATCTTTTATCCATATATTTGTCAAAACCGATATCTCCGGTAAAAATTAAAGCTGTTTTTTCCATAATCAGTACCAAAAAATTCCGAAATTTTTCAAACGGTTCCTTTTGATAAAACCTGCATTTTTATACTATCATTTATTATTCTTTTGAACAAGGAAAAACGGACACCTTTCGGCATCCGTTTCGGTACAATGACCTTAAAAAGGAAAAGAACTTTTATTGAAGATGTTCAAGAAGCGCTTCCGTTTCCTCTAAGGTATCGGCGCTTATGTAATAAATTTGGTCGGAAGTTTCGATTCTTATGTATTTGCCGACCTTGGGATTTAAGAAAAATTTGCATTTTTCGCCATCGTTGACATTGAAATTGCCTTTTGCGACATTATCCATTCCGGTGCCCGCAACCCTGACCGCGTGAAGCGTACTTAAATCGCCGCTGCTTACCGACAAAATGTCGTTTGTTTTAATGGTGTATTCATCCCATAACTGGTGGCAGATTAAGGAATCGTCCTTTTCGATGATTCTTATCGGAGTGAAGCCCATAAGACCGATCCAAACCAATGAGAGGAGCGAACCGACAACCGTAAGGGCGAGAATAACCGTCAGTATCTTTCCCACGGGATGAGCCATATTTACGGTCCAGCCAACGCCGACTCTTTTTTCGACATTGAGCTTTTTGTCTTTGGGATTGTAATAAAAGATACCCAAAATCCAATTGTCATCGTCATCTTCAACCAGATTGCCCTGGTATTCGGAATATTTTTCTTCGAGTTTTTTCTTTTTCGAACAAAACAATATTATGACTCCGAAAAGCATTAACATGTAAAGAATAACAAACAAAACCGAAGACATTTCAGAAGAGATGAATTTGAAAGCGAGCAGGCAGATAAGCGAAAAAGCGGTATTTATAATCGTTGACAAAATCATCATGTCGGCAAAGATTTTCTTTTTGGCGCGGTTGTAATTGGCATTGACGTTGCTGTCCTCGCAAATGACTTCGTTTCTGGAATTGTCTACCATAAAAGAAATCGGGAAAAGAATCAGATTGGTGAATTCAAACGCAAGGATCAAAGTACTTACCATAAACGTTCCTTTGAAGATTGCAAAGGAAACGGGAATGACGCCGGTATCGATTAACACTGCCGCAGCGAGAATCAGAAGGCCGATAATGTTTAATACGATAAGCAAGGGTTTGTTTAAAGCATGAATGCTTCCGACGGTTTTAAGATCCGCATAAATATTGTTTTCGCTTAAGATACCGAGATTCTTTTTGTATCTTTTCATTTCGGCGTTTCCGAGCGCGTAGGGAATTGCGAGAAGAATCAAAGCCACATACACGAAAAGCGTTGACGCAATCATCTTTACGAACATTCCGGGAATAAAGAGGATGATTGTGGAAACTATCACAATGCCCACGGTTATCACAAGCGCCTGCTTTCTGTGCGCTGCATTCAAAATATCGATGAATTCGGCAGCGTTTCCTTCTTTAAATTCTTTTCTGTTGTTTACGCCGAGAATTCTGTTTTTTGTTTTCCAGTTCTTCGGATACATGTAAAAATACATTACTATCGCTACGGGAACCAGACAAATATAAATTGAAAAAGCCATTAAAAATTCCTTCATATCAGTTACCCCACATTTCGTTAATTATGTTTTCAAACTCTTCCTTCGAGATGCCGGATAATCTGGCTTCGGAAACGATTCGTTTGAGTTCTTCGGTGTTCTGGCTTCCGAGGGTTTTGGACTGGTTTATTTCGGGCCGGACCCTGGCGCCGTTTTTTCTGTCTGTCAAAATATATCCTTCCGATTTAAGGATTTGATATGCTTTGCTGACGGTCATCGTATTGATTCCGATCTCGGAGGAGAGCGCTCTTACGGTCGGAAGCTGTTCTCCGGCTTCGAGTTCCCCGGATGAAATCCCCATGACTATCTGATTTCTTATCTGCATATAAATCGGAACATCGGAGTATTCGTTAATTTTTATAATCATGTCAGCCCTCCGTTATTTCCTTTTTCTTTTTCAAAGAAACCATGCCCACGATAACGGCGGTTAAAAGAAGGGGCACACCCGCAACGAGTCCGTTAAAGCAGGGGCCGAGAATCGTCAATTTATCGGAATTTTCTTTGTTGATATTGAAAAACAGCATTACAAAATTGGAAGCGTTTACGGCTCCGTGAAGAAGGGACGGATACCAGATACATTTGGTTTTGTCGTAAATAACTTCCGTAATTAAACCGAGCGCAACGGTAAAGAGGGAAAATACGAGCATTCCGACAACGGGGAAACCCCAATAGGTTGTGCCGTATTCATAGCCTGCCAAAATCATTACAGGGAAGTGAAAGGCACCCCAGATGAGGCCGCCGAGAAGCCATGTGGGAATTTTACCCATGCTTTTGTTGAGTTCGGGATAAAGGAAGCCCCTCCAGCCCACCTCTTCGCCTATAGCGAGAAACATGTTGATAACGGGCGCATATGTAATCGAGGAAACAAAGGATATCGCAACATATATTCCGTATGACAGTCCGTTCTGTTCCAGGATATCCAAAAGATTTACTCCCTCGGGGAGGGAACTTTGCAGGTAAGAGCCGCTTAAATCCAAGTAATCGGGGAAAACGAGGAAAAACAAAGCAGCGCCGATTATTGAAATTATCGCGGGAGCAAACATGCAGACCGGAATGAGAAAAGCCGCTTTTTTGAATTTGGGCATAAAACCGATGCCTTTTAAATTTCCTTTGGCAAAAAGCGTTCCGAAGAAAGGTGTGAACATTACGACCATCAAACCCGCGACAGAAAACATGTTCCTGAGTCCCATGGGATTTTTCAAAGCAATCAGGGATACTGCGATTTGGATGGAATATGCGGTTATAAAAACAAATAACAAAAATTTAACGACCTGTTTTTTGTTCATAATAAAGCCCTCCGAAAAGTTTGTATACTTTGTATTAGTTGTTGTAATACAAAAAATACACTCATTTTATTTTTTTGTCAACACCCGGTAAAAATTTCGAAAATCTCGGAGATTGTATTATAATAAAAAAGAGTGCGAAATAATTAATGTTTATTCAGGAAGGAAAGAATATGTATTATCTCATTAAGGAAAAACTCGAAGAGACTTCAAGAAACAAATTCAGAAAAGGTCAGAGCCAGTATGTGGCGGTTTTGACGCTTGAAGAGTGGAGAAATACCAAAGAGGATTTTGAAATGGGTATCGATTTGGACATCGACCCTAACGAAATCTATTCCACCAAAGCCGTCGTTAACTACGATTCGCTGACAGGGTGTTTCAGTATTCCGGACCGAGACGATTTCGGCAAATATTACGATTTTTTGTTTGCGCTCGATGAAAAAGGAATCGTTTTTATCGACGATCACAATTACGTGAATGGTATTATCGACAATATAAAAAAGACCAAAAAATGGAGATTCCCGAGCCTTGAGAGATTTATATACGATTTCCTTGAAGAGATAGTCAGACAGGACAGAGAGCTTATCGAGAGATACGAAAAAGAACTGACCGAAATGGAAGATTTGATCGCAAAGGACTGCGGCGAGGAAATCTCGGATCGCGCCAACGACATACGAAGCGAAATAAGAGATTTGAGGGTTCACTACGAGCAGCTTTTGGATTTTTCCCAGGAGCTCGAGGAGAACGAAAACAATTTCTTTTTACATGAAAACTTAAGATACTTTAAGCTTTTCACAAGCCGTATCGAAAGAATGAGGGACGAAACCATCGCGGTAAGCGACCACGCGATTCAAATCAGAGATATCTACAAAGCTCATCTTGATATCAAGCAAAACAGAATCATGACGGTTCTGACAATCGTAACGACCGTATTCATGCCCCTTACCGTTATAGCCGGATGGTACGGCATGAACTTCCAGTACATGCCGGAGCTGACATCCAAGCTCGGATATCCGATAGTTATAATCGTAAGCGTTCTGATTGTCGTTGTGAGCCTGATTGTATTCAAATTAAAAAAATGGCTGTAAATTTTTTGTAACCTTTTCCCCTTTCCGTTTGTATTATTGTTGAAAGGCCTTAAAACAACTTTGGGAGAACTCATGAGACCACAGGTTATGGAACTGGTCGAAAAGTACAAAAACAACCTGTATGCGGTTGCATTTAACATATGCAAAAATCCGCATGATGCGGAAGATGTCGTTCAGGACACTTTTGTACAGTACTTTTCGAACCGTAAACAATTTGAGACGGAAGAACACGTAAAAGCATGGCTGATACGGGTGGCAATCAATAAAGCAAAAAATATAAACAATTCGTTCTGGAGAAAAAACAAGGTAACTCTGGACGAAACAATGGAAACGTTGGCTTTCGAAGGGGAAGAATCAAGGGAACTGTTTGAAACGGTCATGAAACTTCCCGAAAAATATCGCATCGCCATTCACCTGTTTTATTATGAGGATTACACCGTCAGAGAGATTTCGGAGATTTTAAAAATATCCGAAAGCAATGTGAAAGTAAGATTATCACGTGGACGAAACCTTCTCAAGGAAACGTTAAAGGAGGAATGGGAAAATGACGAATAAAGAAAAATACAAACAGGCATTTTCGGTTTTGCATACCTCCGATACTTTTTCACCGGAGGTAGAATTAATGGCAAAAGCAAAGAAAAAATTCGGTATTGTAAGAGGAATAATCGCGGCCTGCGCCGCAGTTGTTTCACTCGGCGGCATGGGAATAACCGCTTATGCAGCCAATATCGGAGGAATACAGACAACAATAGAGGTTTGGATTAACGACATAAAAAAGGAAGTAACAATAAACGAAGAAGACATATTTGATGCATCTTATACGGATTCGCGCGGAGAATATCACGAAGCGTTCGGCGGCGGATTTATTTTGGATTCCGAAGATGATGTCAAAGCCATAACCGAGGAAGAATACCGTAATGCCGCAGATGTGCCGCGGGTGGATTTTTTCGATGACGGAGACGTAGTCATTTATTATCACGGTCAGGAAAAGGATATTACCGATCAGTTCGATTCAAACGGAATTTGCAAAACCTCGATTTCGGAACCCGGAGGCCCCACATTTAATATAACCGTCAACCGAAACGGAGAAGTTCAGGTTGAATCCACATATTTTTCGGGATATACGGATGAAGAATAATCGCATTTAATCCCCTTGCGACAAAAACACCGCTGTATGATTTTTATACGGCGGTGTTTTTATTTTTCGCTGTTTTTCCTTAATTCCTGTATGAGTTTGGTTTTGGCGGTCAGTTCGTTATTCAGATTCTTGTTTATTCTCTCAATTCCTTCAAGATGCTGTTGATGGGCCGTATCGTCGGATATTTCCAAAAGATACCCCCTCTTTCTTTTTCCGTCGTAAAGATTTCCCACACGAACGGCAAAAATATATTCTCCGTTGCGGTAAATATGGGTCTTTTGAACCATCCGTAGACAAGCGCGAAAATCGTGGCCAGGAGGTAGAGGGCGACCTGTACCAAAAAGACATTGTGAAGAGGGCCGTATTCTTTTACCAAAACTGCAACCCCGTTTTCGAATTTAAGATCCACGCTCTTGTAAAAAAGAGGCAGATATCCGCTCGTCAAAACAGAGACGTACACAAAACTCGAAAAAAGAAACATTATAAATCTGACCCATTTGGGAAGATTGATTTTGCAGATGGAAAAAATAAGAATAAAAACCAGTGTATATTGCACTGAATAACTGCTTCGCATTTTCCAGTAATAAATAATGCAGCACGCAAACGACAATATGCAGACGGTAATGTAATACCATAGAACCACTAAGCGTTCACCACCTTCAAATAGTCGGCAAATACCTGTTTTTGAATAGGTTTTGAGAAGTAGTAACCCTGCAGGAAATCGCATTCGAGTTTTTCGAGCAGAAGCTTTTGTTCGAGGGTTTCCACGCCTTCTACAAGAATGGAATAGTTCATGTCTTTAAGCATACGTACGGTGTTTTCAAGATAAATAACCGCATTTCTCTGACCTTCTCCCTCTTCGGGATGAAGGGCTTTCCAAAGAATGCTTTTATCGATTTTTATGATTGTAAACGGCATGTCATACATGTAAGCGATATTCGAATAGCCCGTGCCGTAATCGTCCAAAGAAAAAGTGAAGCCCGAATTCGAAAGTGTTTCGATGGTATTCAGCAAAACTTTCTGATTGTCCACGGTTGCGGATTCGGTAATCTCGAGGTTAATGCAGCCCGAATCAAGCGAATATTTCTTCAAAATGCCGTCGAATGTTTCTTTCAGATTTCTGCTCATGCACTGAATTACGGAAAGATTGACTTCCACGTAACTTATGCCGAGCTCTTTGAGCCTTGCTTCCTGATAGAAGCGGCATACTTCCTCAAATACAAATTTGCCGATTTCCAAAACCGTTCCGTTTTGTTCGGCAACCGGAATGAATTCCTCGGGCGAAATAAATCCGTATTCGTCGTCAATCAGTCTGCAAAGAGCTTCCGCAGACTGAACTTTGCCCGTATGAAAATTCCAGATGGGCTGGTAATAAACCTGAAAACTCTGGTTTTTCAGGGCTTTGTCTATAAGTCTTTCGATGAGAACGCGGCGCTCGTAGTCCATAATCATTTTGGACACATCCATTACGGAAGAATCTTTTCCGTCAAAGGACGCATCGATAATCATCAAAAGATTTTCCATGGTTTTTACGTCTTCGGGAAGATGAATCACACCGAACTGCACGGGGAAAGCAAGCGAGAATTTGCCCTTGCCCCAGGCTTTTTCGAAACGGTAAAAGATTTTCTTTTGAAGACGGTCGATTTCTTCTTCGCTTATATTGTCGCAAAGAACGGCAAAATGTCCTCTTCCGCAGTCATAACAGGAGTGGCTGTGAAATTCTTTTTCGAGATAATCGGAAATCCTGCCCAGAATGTCGTTCATGTTTTCGAATCCGATCATTTTGTTGTAATAATTCAGATTCGGGATTTTTATGGAAATAAGGGTCTGACCTTTGCTTCTCATGGCATCTTCAAGGGCTTTTTCAAGCGCGAAACGGTTGAGAATTCCGGTCGTCGGATTGATGATATCGTCCTTGTTTTCGATCGTAAAAAGAATACCCATGAGTCCGAGCGTTTCAAAGAAAAGCGTGAGGAGGTATTCGGGCAGAATCATCTGAATTATCATGGGCGCAAAGGAAATAAATATAAAGAACAAAAGCGCCGTGGATTTGCCCCTGGTCAAAGCTTTGCTGTGGAAAATGCTTAAATATACCGCAAAAACCATATATGCGATGGCGATGACATAAAGAATGAAGAACAAATCCCCGTGAAGGTATTTGCCCGTTTCGTCATAATAAAATATCCCGTGATGCAAAGGATTGGAAAACAAAAGAACAAGTTCCGCACCTATGGGAATGCAAATAAGCCAGAATGCGAACTTTCTGGTTTTTTCGTATCCGAGCAGATAGAAAAGGTATACGACAAAAACGAAGGCCAAAACATTTTGCGAGAAAAGATATGTGTAATTGCTTATATTCTGAACAAGACGCGTGGTCAGATAAGGATCGTTGTTTGATGCCGATGCGAGTATATCGGATATCTCGGCCACGAAATGAAGCAAAAGCAGGATTAAAAAGACACGGTTTGCGTGCCTTCTTAATCCTTTTTTGAAAATTACATAATACATGATAAAGAGCGTTACAAAAACCGCCGCAATATCGAATTCTATATGATAATACATATTCTCACCACGCTTTATTCAAGTAAAATCAATACTGTCGTTACTAATATTATAGTGATTTTTTTGAATAATGGTATCTTTTTTGTAATAAAAATCTCATACAAACCGAGGTTGGCGATTTGTATGAGACATATAAGGTTGGAGTAATGAAAATGAAAAAAAGGTTAATCTATAATTTGGGTCAAATATTATTGCCTCTTTGTTATTACAATATTTATAATAATGTTAAATTATGAAGACGATTTGATGGAATTGTTTTTATTTTGTAAAAAAAATAAGTACAAATTGTGAATAAAATAACGGAGTCGAAAAAAATTGACTGAAAAAAGAAACCCCAAAACCGAAAAAAAGCCCGAAAATCCGATAGATCGCATCGTTTTTATGGAAGAGATTTTCGACAGGGCCAAAGAAGTCAGCGCAAATGCAAACGAAAACCCGACGGCTTTTTTGGATTATCAGTCCGAGATCGAAAAGCTTGAAGAATATTATTCGGACGAAAGATGGAAAAAAGATTTTGCCCTGGACGAGCAGGGAATGCTTCCTAAAGGTTTAAAGCGCGGCGTTTTGTCGGAGGACGGAATTTACAATCTGCTTGAGCAAAACAGGGAAGTCCTGGAAACTGTCAGAAAGAAGTTTTCAAACGATCCGAAGGTTTCGGGTAAAATCCGGTTTCTCGGTTACGAGGCGTTTAAAAAAGACATACTTAAAAACAGCTGGAAGGTTTACGGAGCGGAAATCTACGAAGACGGCGAACTTGCTTATTCTTTCGGTGATACAAAAGAAAACGTCCATCCGATTTATTCATGCACAAAGAGCATTCTCGCAATCGCGGTGGGAATCGCCCTTGATTTAAACAAAATCGATTTGCAAAAGAATATTCTTTATTATATTCCGGAAAAATATACGTCAGGGCTTTCGGACAGACAAAAAGAAAAATGGGGAAAGATCTCCCTCCACCGCCTGATGACCATGTCCGTTCCGGGATTTCCCTTCAGGGCGCCGGATGACAATTATATGGATTTTTCGCTTAATTTTGAGGATTTCAGAGTCGATGATAATTCTTTTGAATACAGCAATATTCCGGCATATCTTGTCGGAGTCGCCCTAACCGAAGCCCTCGGCGAAGACGCATGGGAATTCATAAAAAGGAACATTTTAAAGCCGCTTGATATCACGGACGCAAAATGCAGCCGATGCTCCAAGGGATATTTTTACGGCGCGTCCGGAATGGAAATGTCGGTAAACGATTTAAGCAAAATCGGGCTTCTTTTAATGAACGGCGGTTTATACAACCGACAAAGAATCGTATCCGAAGAATATGTTAAAAAAGCGACATCGGTTTTGCAGATGAATCGCGAGGGAGGATACGGTTATTATATCTGGAAATACCGCGACGGCTTCAGCATCAACGGCAAATTCAAGCAAAAATGCTACATTTTGCCAAAGCAAAAGAGGATAATCACGTATCTTGCGGATATCGAGGACGGCTCGAATGTTTTGCGCGAAAGTATGGAAAAGCACATACTCGGAATTGAAAAATAAGAAGGAAAAGAAATTATGGATACAAACGGAAAAATCGTTGTGGAAGGGTTCGACTGGGGCCCCGCAGTAACAAAAGCGATAATAAAAATCGGAGAGGATTTTGACAGGAAAGGAAATACGGATGCCGGTTTTTTCGAAGTAAAAGAAATAAGAAAAAACCGTAAAAAAACTTTTTTGTCGGACAGAATCATCACGGACGTTTATTATTCGAACGAAAAGGGAGAACGCATCGAAACAAAAGGAGAATATGTTTCCCTGAATCTTAAATTCAATCCCGAAGAAGGCGTTCCGATGTTCTATGATATCGCAACCGATTTTAACAGGTGGTTTGATTACGGGTTAAATATCAAAACCGCTGACGGAGAGGAAATCCGGTTAAACAACGATAATTTCGTCTTTCCGGAGACCGAAGGCGTCGATTTGGGCGGCAGATTCACCGGCTCAAAAGGACATACTTTAACATATGCTTCTTTTAAGCCGCAAAATGCGTCGGCCGAAAACGAACGCCCCCTCGTAATCTGGCTTCACGGCATGGGAGAGGGCGGCACGGATCCTTTGATCGCATTGTACGGAAACAGGGTTACGGCCCTTTTCAAGGAAGAATTCCAAAAGATAACGGACGGCGCGTACGTGCTTGTTCCGCAAAATCCCACCATGTGGCTTCAGCACAGCGACAAGGTCAAATCCTGGTTAAGAAACAGAGGAAAGGATTCGATTTATCTTGAAGATTTAAAAGAACTGATAGATAAATTTGTCTCGGAAAACCATGTAGACAAAAAAAGAATCATAGTCGGCGGCTGCTCGAACGGCGGATTCATGACAGTGAATCTCATATTAAAATATCCCGATTATTTTGCGGCGGCTTTCCCGATATGCGAGGCCTATTATCCGAAGAAATTAAAAGCGGAACAAATCCTTTCGATAAAAGATTTGCCCCTTTGGTTCATATATGCGAAAAACGACAGGAGCGTAAGCCCCGGCGTATACACTAAACCCCTTTTGAAGCTCCTCGAAAAAGCAGGAGCGGAAAATGTAATCGTAAGCGAATTTGACGACGTTCACGACACTTCCGGTCTTTTTGAAAAAGACGGAAAACCCTATAATTATTTCGGACATTTTTCATGGATTTATTTCTTCAACAACGAATGCGTCGACAAAAATGTTTCGATTTGGGAATGGATTGCCCAAAGAAGCAGGTAAATTTGATTTACATAATGATAAAAAAAATCTTGACAACGCAAAAAAAAATAATTATTATGATTTCACATACGAAAAAATGCGATGAAGGAATTATGCGTCGTTTGGAAGTTTCAGAGAGCCGGTGGATGCTGTGAACCGGTACCGAAGAACGAATTGCAGTCTCACTCCCGAGCAGAACTCTCGAAAGTCGAAAGAAAATAAAGAGTTCCGGTAAGCTCCGTTATCAAGGCTGAAGATATGATAGTATCTTAATGAGTGACTGTTTTACAGTAATATGGGTGGTACCGCGGAAGAAATTTCGTCCCTAAGATTAGAGAGCTAATCTTAGGGACTTTTTGATTGATAAGGCTGGTCAAAATACCGGATAATTCAAGCTTGCTTGAAATTATCCGGTACTTTGACCGGCCAACAGACATGAGCAAGAAGAAGCGAAGCTTCGGATTGCGAATGGATGTAGGATTTTGAGAGTGACGAAGTCACGAAAAAATCCGTTTATCAATCTCGGAATAAAAGCTCGCTTGAAAATATCCGGTACTTTGACCGGCCAACAGACAAATATGTAAATTCAAGTATAGAAAGGGAAAACAAATGAACAAGATTTTCATAGCCGATTCAACAATCGCAGTCAGTTCGATTAACAATGCATTTTCCATGAGTTTCAAAGAGAAGATGGAAGTTGCGAAAAGACTTGAAAAGATTAAAGTGAATGTAATCGAAATGCCCAAGGCTGTCGAGAAGACCGATGCACTGCTTGTTAAATCGCTTGCTTCCATGATTAAGGAAAGCATTATTTCGGTTGCATGCGCGCCGGATAAGACAGAAATCGATGCCGCAGCGGGCGCGGTTAAAAACGCAAAGAACGCGAGAATCAGAATCCTTGTTCCCACTTCTCCCGTTCAGATGGAATATATTTTAAAAGCAAAACCGAAGGCAGTTCTCGAAAAGCTTCCCGAGAGCGTTTCCTATGCCAAATCTTTGGTAAACGACGTTGAAGTATCTTTTATCGACACCTCCAGAAGCGAAAAAGAATTCGTTGCAAAGCTTACGAAATGCGTTATCGATGCGGGCGCAACCGTAATTGATTTTTGCGATACCGCCGGAACATGGCTTCCCGAAGAGACTTCGGACTTCGTAAAATACATCAGGGAAAACGTTGAAGGCATCGACAAAGCGGTTATTTCCGTAACCTGTTCCGACGAAATCCGTCTCGGAAACGCAAATTCCGTGGCAGCAATCAAAGCAGGCGCAACACAGGTTAAGACAACACTTGTCGGAAAGAATGCTCCCAAGATCGGACATTTTGTAAATCTTATTTCCGAAAAGGGCGAGGCAATCGAAGTTTCAATCGACATTCCGAGAGCCGAATTCAACAAAACCCTTCGTCAGATGACCTGGATCGAAGGCGAAAATCAGGGAATCAAGATTACCTTCGAAGAAGAGGAAAAAGAAAAGACAGACGATTTAAACCTCGATGAAACAGCCGATATTTCCAAGGTTATCAAAGCCATCAAGAAACTCGGCTACGATTTGTCGGATGACGACAACGCAAAGGTATACAAGGAATTCAAAAGAGTTTCCGAGAAAAAGAAAATCGGAACCAAGGAAATGGAAGCTATTATCGCAACCGCGGCTCTTCAGGTTCCCGCCACATATCAGCTTGTCGATTTTGTAATCAACAGCGGAAACATCATTACACCCACCGCACACATTACACTTGAAAAAGAAGGAAACGAGCTTAAAGGCTTAAGTTCGGGAGACGGTCCCATCGCAGCGGCATTCCTTGCGGTTGAAATGATTGTGGGTCATCACTACGAACTTGACGATTTCCAGATTCAGTCCGTTACCGAAGGCAGCGAGGCAGTGGGAAACGCCCTCGTTAAGCTTCGTTCCAACGGAAAGCTCTATTCCGGAAACGGTATTTCCACGGATATTATCGGTGCCAGCATCAGAGCATACCTTAATGCACTTAACAAAATCGTATATGACGAGAAGCAGGAAAAAATTCCCGACTGATCTATGGAGAAAAATATGCAGAAAATTAAAACTTTTATCAGAAAAACAGGCAATGCCTTTACGGTAGTTTTGTGCCTGACGCTTATCGGTACTCTTTTTTGTGTTTCGGGATGCCAAAATCTTTCATATGAAAAACCCGAAATCGAAGTACCCGAAATCGAAATTCCCCAGATATCGGAATCGACTCTCGATGCATTCAAAAAAGCGGGCGAATTAACCGCTGAAAATCAGGGAACCGAACCCGAAGAGGACAATCAAAACGAAGAAGACAAACCAAACGAGGAAGATGCTTTGACCGAGCAGGCAAAGATCGAATTCACATGGGATGTTTCGGGCGTAACGATTTTCGAAGACCCCATGAGCGGAGAATTCCAAAATGCCGACAATTGCGATTTGGATATCATTCTTACGCTTTACGGCGAAGAAGCAAAAGGCGGTTATTTTGAAGAAAACGAAGATGAAAAATCGTATTACGACGCTTCCGGAAATCTTTTGATGAAATCCGAAATAAAACAGGACGGAAACATCAAAAAATACACATGTACGGTATATTCTTTCGACGAAAACTTTGACATACAGGCGGTTCCCGTTACTTTGGTAAACGGAATCGCAGGCTATCCCATAAACGCCGTAATCACTCAAAACGGAAAAGATGCGATAAACCTTACGGGCGAGGATATGGCAAGAAGATCCTATACCGGAATATGGTTTTTCGGAATATGTACGTATGAAAACGGAAATCTCGGTCAATGGACCGTTCCCGAATATATGGAATCGGGCAACGAAGCCGTTGAATAAAAGGATATAAAAGATAAGAAGTCACTGGCATGGGACGGACTCTTAAGCAGAATTAACGGAGGAAAGATTTTAATGAAATTATCATTCAGCACAAACGGATGGGATGATTTTGACTGGTCGGATTTTTATGTGACCGCTAAAGATTTGCAGTTTTCCGGAATCGAAATACATGATATCAAAAGAGAAGTATTTTCGGGAAAGAACAGACCTTTTAACAACGAAAACATCGTTGAAACAGCCAGAAAAATCGCAAAGATGAACCTTGAAATTCCCGTAATCGACGCGGTTTGCGATGTGGCGGATCCCGAAAAGACAAGCGAAAACATCGAAGAAATCAAGGAATACATCAGAATCGCAAAGATTCTTAAATGCCCCGCCATCAGACTTCGTGCCGGCAAAAACAGCACCGATACCGATGCAAAGGACGAACCCGTTATCGAATGCATTAAAGCCACATACAGAGAAGCCGACAACAACGGCGTTTCCCTTCTTATCGAAACGGTCGGACCGTATGCAAATACCGAGAGATTGAGAAACGTGCTCAATGTTTTTGCAAGAGACAATGTTGCAGCCGCATGGGATATTCATCATACCGTAAGATTCGGCGGCGAATCCGCAGAGACCTCCATCCAGAACCTCGGTGCATACGTACTTCACGTTCACATCAAGGATTCCGAAGTTGTTGACGGAAAGATCGAATACAGACTCATGGGCGAAGGAACGCTTCCCATCGACGATTTAATGGGCGCTCTTCGTTCCATCAATTACGACAAATACATTTCCTTCGAGTGGATTCCTTCATGGCTTGAAGAACTTTCAGACCCCGGAATCGTATTCCCCCACTTCATCAATTTCATGTCTCAGTATGAGCAGGAAGCAAAGGTTGTGGGCAAAACCCTTTATTCCAACAAGGCCGGCACAGGTAAGTTCATCTGGAAAAAAGAAGAAATCATCGACAAAACTTTCCCCCAGGTACTTGACCGCATGGTGGAAGAATTCCCCGATCAGTACGCATTCAGATATACCACTCTCGACTATACGAGAACATATTCCGAATTCAGGGACGACGTGGATCAGTTTGCAAAGACACTAATCGCACTCGGCGTAAAGCAGGGTTCGCATGTGGCAATCTGGGCAACCAATATTCCTCAGTGGTATCTTTCGTTCTGGGCTTGCTGCCGTATCGGTGCGGTTTTGGTTACGATGAACACCGCATACAAGATTCACGAGGCGGAGTATCTTTTAAGAAACTCCGATACCCACACCCTCGTTATGATAGACGGCTTCAGAGATTCCAATTATGCCGAAATCATTCAGGAACTCTGTCCCGAATTAAAAGACAATACACCCGGAAAGGCACTTCACTGCAAGCGTCTTCCTTTCCTTCGTCATGTAATCAACGCCACAAGCAGACAGCCCGGCTGTCTTACATGGGAGGAAGCTCTTGAACTCGGAAAGAACGTTCCCATCGAGGAAGTTTACCGTCGTTCATCTCTTGTTGACAAGCACGATGTCTGCAACATGCAGTACACATCCGGTACGACGGGATTCCCCAAGGGAGTTATGCTTACCCATTACAATGTGGTAAATAACGGAAAGTGTATCGGCGACAGAATGGATTTGTCAACAGCCGACAGAATGATGATTCAGGTTCCCATGTTCCATTGCTTCGGTATGGTACTTGCCATGACCGCATCCATGACACACGGCGTTACCTTATCACCCATTCCTTATTTCTCGACAAAGCCCGCACTTGCATGTATCAATCAGGAAAAGATCACATGCTTCCACGGTGTACCTACAATGTTTATCGCAATGCTCGAGCATGAGGATTTCCCCAAGACTGATTTTTCACACATGAGAACCGGTATTATGGCGGGAAGCCCCTGTCCCATCGCAGTCATGAGAGACGTTGTGGATAAAATGCATATGACTGAAATCACAATCGTTTACGGTCAGACGGAAGCATCACCCGGATGTACGATGTCCACAACCGACGATCCTCTCGAAGTCAGAGTTACCACGGTCGGAGGACCCCTTCCCGGAGTTGAATGCAAGGTTATCGATCCCGAAACCGGCGAAGAATGTCCCGACGGTGTAAACGGCGAGTTCGTAGCCCGCGGTTATAACATCATGAAAGGTTACTACAAGATGCCTCTTGCCACGGCACAGGCAATCGACGAGGACGGATGGCTTCATACCGGAGACCTCGCATGCAGAACGCCCGAAGGCAACTTCAAAATTACCGGTCGTCTTAAAGACATGATTATCCGCGGCGGTGAAAATATTTATCCCAAGGAAATCGAAGAATTCATCTATACATACGACAAAGTTAAAGACGTTCAGGTAATCGGTGTTCCCGACGAAGCACTCGGCGAGGAAATCCTTGCAGCGGTTGTTCCCAAGGAAGGCGAGACCATTACCGAAGAAGAAATCAAAAAGTACGTATTCGACCACATGGCCAAGCACAAAGTTCCCAAGTATGTCGATATCGTTGACGGCTTCCCCATGAATGCAGCCGGAAAGATACTGAAATACAAAATGAGAGAGGCCGCAATCGAGAAATACAATTTGAAGAAAGCGGACAGCATCGAAACAGCATAAAAACAAAGCCTGACACAAAACAGTGTCGGGCTTTTCTTTTTTTTGCATGGGGGGGGGAGGGCGGACGGCCCCGTCTTGTAACGGCACGTCAGGTTCTAAGTTCGCCTCATCGATTAAAAACGGAACATTTCTGCGGAACTCGCTTCGCTCAAACAGTCCTCGAAATGTTCCATAATCGATTTTGCTCACTAAGAACTGACGGCAAAATGTTACCTCACCGGGGCCGTCCGCCCTCCTCCCTCAATAAAAGTAAAGCCCGGAGAGATTGTGTCAGGCTTTGGGAAACAAAAAAGCTGAAGAGATAGTCTTCAGCTTTTATTTATCAGCATTCTCCCTCGAGGAGGTCTTTGATTATGTATTCGGTCGGAAGTTCGTTCCAGTGTCCGGGAAGGCAGGTCTTCGGATTGATTTTTGTGATTGTTTCCGCAAGTTTGTCTCCTTTTGCCTGATCGAATGTCCAGCTCGGGAATTCCCCTCCGGTGCAGTCCCCGAGAATCAGAAATTCATCATCGGGTAAGTAGATCAAGGTCGAGTCGTCCGTGTGGGGGGATTCGGCTTGGAATATATGAACCGGACAGTTTCCGAGGTCGAAATTCATTTCGCCGGTGAAAGTCATATCCGCAAGGGTTACGATGACTTCTTTGCCGTCGGCATATTCTTTTTTGATACTCTCGTCCCAATCCAGGAAGAAAGCGGTTCCTTCTTCTTTGATTCTTTTGGCGAATTCTGCAAGATGAAGGTTGGTTGTTTCGTTTGCGAGAGTAAGGCCGTTTACCGCATGCATGGCCAGCGTGTGGTCCCAATGCCAGTGAGTTATTACGGTAAGCGACGGGAGAGGAAGACCCTCTTTTTTAAGCGCATCGTAAAATTCCCGGATATGATCCGCGGAATGTCCGGCGTCAACCGCCAGACTGAATTTGTCGCCTTTTATATAACTTAAATTGGGACGGTCCCTTTCTTCTTCAAAGGGATAGACCCATAAACGTTCATTGAGTTTTTTCAGCATTTTTTTTATCCTCAAAATATTTCAGCTTAAGATTGGTATTGTAAAAATCCTTGGCGCTGCATCCGGCTCTTCCGCCGCCGGCACACGCACAGGCGCAGGCACAGGCGCAGGCACACGAAGAATGAGCGCAGGAATGATGACCGCCGCCTCGGGAAGACTGGGTCTTCATATACTGTGAGAAGGAGGTTCTGTGAGGAATCACGATATGCGATACATGCACATATGTGTTCGGAGATGAAGGGATTTTGTATTTTCCGTCGTCTCTGAAGCCCATAATCTGGTCCTTGTATTTCTCGATATCCTGCGGAACCTTATCGGTCTCTTCAAGTTTTGTTTTGGATTTGATCATATTGGTGCCGCAGTAAGCACAAAGCTCTTTTCCTTCAGGTCTTGGAGCACCGCAGTTGGGACAGTTGGTATGATACTGGATTACGGTACGCACAAGCTTCTTTTCGGGCTTGAATCCCGAGCTTCCGACCCATGAAAGGAAATTGACTAAATAAACAAAACCGACCAGTCCGACGGTAAACAGTACGGAGAATACACACATTACGCATCCGGTGGTACTGGAAGATTTGGAAGAACCCGTGGGAGCACCCGAAGAACCGGAGTTTGTGACTGTGATTTCCTTGCTCGTGTCGAACGAAAAAGCATCGTTTTTGTATGTAATCTGAACGGGGTATCTCTGTCCTTTGGAGAGTGATGTGTTCCAAACAAGGTATTGTCCTTCGTTGTCATATGCAGGAGAAGCCTCGATTATTTTGTCGGAGTTCCATCTGATTGTAAGATTATCGACATTGATATCGTCAAACCATCCGGGTGTAAATCTGTAGACCGTTTCCCCTTCATTGAACATATTCATCTGATACATGTAATCCTGTACCAGTTCAAATTCGATTGGAACCACTTCGCCCGCCTTGTAATTGCGGTCCAGATCGATACGGACGTTGGAACCGTTTGAGGAGGAGTATTTAATCTTTTTGATACAGTCGGACTTCGCTTTGACGGAAACATAATGGTCGTTCGGAATTCCTATCAAGACCCATGAAAGAGGTCCGTCGCTTGTCGAATCGAGTACCTTCCAGTCGATATGATAAAGCATGGTCAAAGTAGCGTTATCGTTTACGTCTACGGTTATTTCGTAATTGACGATTTCGTCGAGATCGCCCTTTGCCGATGTTTTAAGCGGCAGGTTGAAAAATAAGGCAAAAAGAATAATAAAGGATAAAAGTATTCCGAAGGAGAATTTAAAACTTCTATTTTTCATCGGTTTTTTCCTCCTTTTTCGAAACAATATTTTCTTCATTTTCTTTTACGTTCCGTGAAGAATCCGGAAGTTTTCGAAGAGGACATTTTCCTTCGGTTTTTGCGCTGTAAGCCCTGCGTTTGCAGCATTCGTCGTCATACCAGATGTCGGACCAGTCGTCTTCGAGGAAATCTCCGAGTGCGTCATCCGAAAGCCAGCTCTGGCACGGAACGACCTTTCCGGAAGGAGTGATCGCCATATTCGAAAGGCAGGCTCCGCATGTGGGCGGGTTAAGGCCGATTTTTTCGCAAAAGGCGTTATCGACCCATCCGGGAGAAGTGAAGCTTATTTCCATTGCGTTTTCTTTGCAGTATTCGGCGGCCGCAGTCAGAATTTCTTCGATTTGTGCGGTCGAAAGCTGCAGTTTTTCGGAGGGTTCCTTCTCGGCGTTTCCGGTTGTTATAAGTCCGGAACACGTAACATAAATAACTCCGAGAGAATGCAGGAATTCAAGGGTTTTTACATAATCCCGGTTGGTGGTGCAAAGCGGAGTGTTGATGCTTACGCTGATTCCGGCGTTTATTGCGTTTTTGATGCCGTCGACGGTTTTCTGATACATGGGGGCGCCGACGAGGCTGTTGTGTTTTTCTTCGTCATACGAATAAAAAGTGATCTGCATGCTGTCGAGGGATACTCTTTTTAATTCCTCGCAGTATTCTTTTGTCAAAAGGATTCCGTTTGTGTTGAGTCTTGTCACGAACCATTTTGCGTAATCGACAAGCTCGATAAGATCCTTTCTCATCGTGGGCTCTCCGCCGGTGAACGTGAGCTGGGGAATGCAGATTTCACGGCATTTGTCGATAATCTTTTTCCAGTCTTCGGTGGATATTTCTTCTTCGATGCCGCCCTTCTGGCCTGCCGCATAGCAGTGAACGCAGCGCTGGTTGCAGTTCCACCTTCCTTCTTTTTCCATGGCCGAAACCATGAGGTCCATTCTGTGGGGCGCGCTCATGTAGGGTGCATAATCGCCGATGCTCATATATCCTATTTCTTCATCGACTTTTTCGTGATATGCCACCTGCTTAAAAGTATTCATGATTCGGAAAAGATCCTTTTTAAATACGGATTTTGCAACAAAAGGATATACTTTTCCGACTTTTTTGCATGTCTTTTTCAATATCTCGTCAAAATCTTCCTCCGTGATTTCGCGGCCGTCGTAAAGGTTGACTTCCTCGATAAATTCCGTGAGAAGAATGCCCCAGGCCGTGTTTACGGGAATAATGTCCTGTCCGTTGATAATCGCAACGCTCGGTCCGAGCAGATCTCCGTCCGTTTTGGGCGGAATAAGGTGAATTCTGACCACACCGGGACCCTCGGGGTTCAAAGTGGTATGGTGAACTTCGTTAAAATGTTCCTTGGCATACGCAAGTTCTCTTTTGGTATTTTTCATACTTTTCCTCTTTGAAAAAATTTTTTCATAAAGGAATTTTATCATAAAAAGAAATGTTGTGCTCGTTTTTGGATGCAAAATGGATTTATTTTTTTGGCAAAATAGGATAACATAAAAGAAGCCGATTATGGTCGGAATAATTAAAACATTAATAAACGGAGTGTTTTATGGCGAAAATTGAAAGAACAGCAAAAGGGAAAAAGAAAAACATTATCGCAACGGTATTTATAATAATACTCATCGGCGTTTTATTTCTTGAAGGAATAGCCCTTGGCGTTATATGGATTCCCGAAGTTATCAAAAGAACAAAAGCAGAGGCCTATGTAGCCGTTCTCGCAAAGGAAAATCCCGGAAGAGAAGCGGCGGGCGAAGCAAGCGCGGTTGTTGTCGAGGAGTATGTTTATGCCTCGATGCTGGATGAAAAACTGATTCGTTTCGGTGAACCGACCGCGGAAAATTTTGCGGAGTACAGAGCTTTGTATGAAGAAACGGCTCATGCATGGGAGAGGGTAAGAGAATCCTCGTCGTCCCTTTACGGAATCGGAGATATTCTTGAAAGAGAAGAGAAAAAAGAAGGATATTCCGGCGTATACGGCAGCAGTCGCATCGAGGGTCGAAACAACAAAAAAAGGATAGCGAACATTTTTGCCAACAAAATAACCGAAGCATATGACAAAATGTCCAAGGGCGAAAAAGTTAAGCTTTTGGCAAATGCAATATACAACGATGCAAACAATGCATGCGAAAAATACAGTGCGGCTTCCGAAACGTTTGAATTGGCGGAAAGCGATTTTGAAGCATGGACCGCAGAAGGATTGGAAGCATGCAAACAGGCGCCTTTGACGGGCAAAACCTGCGAAGTCGAAGCCAGCGAACTGCTCACGGGAGACGCAAAAGCGGTAACCGGATCCATCGGATTCAGCGAGTCATCTCTCGGAGTAACCGTATGCATAGACAAAAACGGAAATACGAAAATCGTTCTCGGCGAAGATTTGGCTCTTGCCGAAGAATATGCCAAAGACGCTCAGTTTTTGGGTGTAATCAAACCCGTAACTTCCAATGAATGGATCCCCAAATACGAAACCGACGAAACACTTATTTTCCTTGAAGATTTCGATGATGAAGAAACCGAAGGCGTGAGACTTGCCAAATCGTTGGCTTTTGATTTTGACGGTTCGGTTAAAGTTGTCATTGTTCCTATTTTCACGGAAGATCAGACTGACCCGACGGCGGTTATGAAGGATATCGAAAAAAGTTTAAGCGCCGGAGCAAAGAATCTAAAAAATGGCAAGGTTGCAGTCTCGGACAGCGATGAAGAAAGAATGACAGCCAATGTTTTAAGAGAAGCCGTAGCCGAAACCGGAGTAAAAGATATCGGAACAGTCGATTTATCGGATATTTCGGATTCGCTTCTTGATACTTCTTTTTCGAAATACGCTTCAAGAACAAAAGGATTTTATACCGAAGACGGATACAGCGCGCTCGATTATTTCCTTGATGAAGTAACCGCTGCATCCGACGAAGGCAAGATGCTTTATCTTGAGGATTTTGTCATTCTCGACGAGCCCACGGCAAAAGATATCGAAGGCGCATGGGAATACAGCGCAACACTTTCGAATGTCGAATCCGGATTCCTGGATACGGTCGGATCCGTCGTTTCGCTTATCATCGGCAAGCAAAACGTCGATGACGCTTTGGCGGATTTTTACAATCAGGAACAGAACTTTTCGGGCTATATGAATATTAAAGCCATCGGAGACGATACCGTCGAGATAACCATTTTCGGTATAGCGGAAGAAAGCGGAGAGTGGGAGGTAAATACTCAGACCGGAAAGATCAAAAAAGGAATGCTTATAATCGATTCCGGTTCCCCTTCGGCAAACAGCGGCAATTTGTATTCGGAAGAAAATTTTGAAATGAGTTTCTACGGATACGGCGAAGAAAGATATATGAGCGGCAGCAGCGAATTTGTTATGGAGATGTTCGATATAACCGCCGATGTTTTCTATTACGGAACAAGAACCTCAAAAGACGAATTTTGGGACTTGGAAATGATTAAGGAGGAGGAATAATCATGGAAGCAAATACACAGACACCGAACGTAAACGTTCAGATTAATCCTTCTTTACAGGCAAATAACGGTCAGCCGATGCCTCAGGGTCAGCCGATGCCTCAGATGCAACAGATACCCCAGGGTCAACCAGTACCGATGAATCAGATACCTCAGGGCCAACCTGTACCGATGCCCCAAGGACAACCGATACCCCAAGGACAGCAATTCCCTCAGGGCCAGCCGATGCCTATGAATCAAATGCCTCAGGGCCAGCCGTTCCCTCAGGGTCAGCCGATGCCCATGAATCAAATGCCTCAGGGCCAGCCGTTCCCTCAGGGTCAGCCAATGCCCATGAATCAAATGCCTCAGGGTCAGCCGTTCCCTCAGGGTCAGCCAATGCCCCAGAGTCAGCCGATGCCCCAGGGCAGACCGATGTATCAGTATCAGGCGCAGCCCACATATATGACTCAGGCACAGACATACCAGTATCAGTACCAGGGTCAGCCCATGGCACAGATGCCGAATTTTCAGCCCCAGCTTTCCCCCGAGGAAATAAAGGCACAGAAAGCGGCCCAAAAACTTGAAAAGAAGAAAAACCGCGCACCCGGCTGGAAAATCTTACTGATAGTTCTGTTCAGTCTTGCCGATGCGGCAGGACTTGCTGCGGTATTGATTTCAATACTTATTAAAATTTTAATCAATTAGATTTACGGAGGTTTTTTATGAAAACAACAGCCCGAAATCCGATTATGCCGGGATTTTATCCCGATCCTTCAATATGTGCGGTAGGCGAGGATTATTATCTTTGCAATTCGACTTTTTCGTATGTACCGGGTCTTTCCCTCATGCACAGCAAAGATCTTGCGCATTGGGAGCAGATAGGAAACGTGCTTACGAGACATTCTCAGATTCCCCTCGAAGGCGCCGATCATTCGCAGGGTCTTTTTGCACCTACCATCAGATACAACAACGGTCTCTTTTATGTTATCTGTACCAATGTTACTCACGGCGGCAATTTTATCGTAACCGCCGAAAATCCCGAAGGACCCTGGTCCGAGCCCCATTACCTTGTCGATGCGGACGGAATCGACCCTTCGCTTTTCTTCGACGATGACGGAAAATGCTATTACATAGGAACCCATCCCAATCCCGACGGGGTTAAGTACAACGGGGACTGGTATATTTATATCGCCGAAGTCGATCTCGAAAACTGGAAAATCGGCGAGAAAAAGAATGTTTGGAACGGCGCGCTCAAAGGCTGTATCTGGCCCGAAGGTCCGCATATTTACAAAGAAAACGGCTATTACTACATCATGCATGCGGAAGGCGGTACGGGTCCCGAGCATTCTGTAATGATTTGCAGAAGCAGGGATGTATGGGGTCCCTACGAGGGCAATCCCAAGAACCCCATCCTTACGCACAGACATCTCGGAAAAGATTATCCGATCAAATACGTCGGACACGGAGATATTATCAAAACTCCCAATAACGAGTGGTTCATGACCGTTCTTGCGGTAAGACCTCTCGAGAGATTTACAACAATGGGCAGGGAAACCTTCCTTTGCAAATTTATCTGGGAAGACGATTGGCCCGTAGTCAATCCCGGCGTCGGAATGCTTACCGATACCGTTGAAATCGACCTTCCCGAGTGGTATCCCGAAAAAGATCCCGATTCCTACACAAGCAGAACAAAGCAAAAGACAACACTTCCCGGAACCGACAAGGATTATGTTTTTGCCGATATGAAGGAACTCGGAGACGAATTTTTGTTCTTAAGAAATTACCCTTCGGATATGTATAAACTCGACGGCGAAGGCATTAAGATAAAAGCGCAAAAAGATGATATCAAAGCGGTTGCATCGCCCTCTTTTGCGGCTATAAGACAGCAGCATCATTATTTTACATCTTTCGCACTTCTTGACGTAAATACGGTTTCGTCGGGCGAGAGCGCAGGTCTCGTTCTTTTGCAAAACAACCTCTACAATTTAAGGGCTGAGGTTACGGACGGAAAGGTAAAGATGGTTCTTTGCCAGAACGGTAAGGACGAAATCGTCGGAAGCGCGGATGTAAAAGATGTGACGGACGGTTCGATCGTAAAGATTACCATAAAAGTCGAAGGTCTTAACACCAAAGCGTTCGCGGGAGACAAACTTCTCGGCGAAGCGGGAGTATCCAATCTTTCGACCGAAGTAGCGGGCGGTTTCGTGGGCTGCTGCATCGGCCTTTATGCATCCGGAAACGGGACAGACGGCGGATACGTAACATTCAAAGAATTTTCGTATAAGAAAAATGCATAAAAGAATTTCAAATTTACATATAAAAGGATAATAAACAAATAAAGCTTATTGTGTTAAAATTATATATGTTGTTTTTGAAAATTATGTTATCGGGTAAAAGATATGGATTTTAAAACGATTCTTGAAACATACGATTGCAATGCATGCATAATATCGGTAGAAATGAATCCCGACAAAACATGCAAAGAAATCCTTGTTGTTGACGGAAACGATCATTATAAAAAAGATATAGAAGAGTTCACGAAACATCCTTTTGTGGAAAATACTCCGTATTATTACAGTTTTCCCAAGGATATGAATTTTGAGGATTTTCTTTACAGAAGCGCAATTCTTCGTCAGAACCTTCATACATACGTAAATCTTGAGCAGATCGGTTTCTGGGTGGAAATGTATCTTCTTCCGTTGAAATCGGATGAAGAGAATAAGGGCTACTGCCTGTATTCTTATATCATTTCTCCCGTGGCAAATGCGAAACGAATGTCCGATATTTCGCCGGAAACATCCCTGGCGGTTCTTTCGACATGTATTAAGCTTCGCGGAACAACCGATTTTCTCAAAACATTACAGGAAGTAACATCAGACATTCTCGCAATATGCGTAGCGCGCCGCTGCTGTATTCTTACAATGGACGATGAGAATGAAACCTGTAATGTTATAGGAGATGCGTTTATTTCCGGTTTTCCCAAATTTTTAACGGACGAACAGTTAAGAAGAGAATTCTACAAACTGATGCTCACATGGGAAGATACCATTGCGGGAAGCACCTGTCTTATAATCAAAAACGAGCAGGATATGCAGATAATCAAAGAGAGAAACCCCGAATGGTACGATTCGTTAAAATCTTATGACGTCGGAAGCATGGTTCTTTTCCCTTTAAGATACAACGGAAAGACTTTAGGATATATCTGGGCAACCAATTTTGATATCAAAAATACGGTTAAAATCAAGGAAGTACTTGAACTCACCACATTTTTCATTGCATCGGAAATAGCCAATTATCAGATGTTAAAGCGCCTTGAGATTCTCGGAACCATGGATCTTATGACGGGAAGCCTTAACAGAAACGCAATGAACAACCGCGTTTCGCAATTTGACGAGCAAAAGGAAGGAAAGGTTAAATCCATCGGAATTCTTTTCGCGGATTTGAACGGACTTAAGACCATAAACGACAACAGAGGACATCTTGAAGGAGACCGTTTCCTTAAAAAAGCTTCCGCCGTTTTAAGACAGGTATTCGTTGACGACGAAATTTACCGTGCCGGCGGAGATGAGTTCATGGTACTTACGGTAAATGACGACAAGGAAGAATTCGAAAGAAAAGTTCAACAGGTCAGAAGCATTTCCGAAGCGCAGACCAGGGTCAGTTTTGCGATAGGAAGCTGTTTCGACGATAGCGAACTCGATATAAGAAAAGCCTTAAGAAAAGCAGATGAAGATATGTACAAAGACAAACAGAAATATTACGACGAACATCCGGATTTGAAATTCAGATAAAATAAAGCCTGACACCGAAATGTCAGGCTTTTTTCTTGGGATACATGCCGGCCTGTCCGCCGGTTTTTTTCTTCGAATACCGCAATCTTATTCGCCGAGGTATTTTTTTAGTTCATCCAGTCTTTTGTATGCTTCGCTTCGTCCGATCTGATAGACCCTCTCAAGCTGCTCGGGGTGCCTTTCCGTACGCTCGATTCCAAGCGACTCGGGCGGTCTTATTACAAAAAGCTTTCCTTCTTTTTCCTTTTCCTTTACTTCGCTTGTCATATTGTTGTAAAGAATATGGCGCTCGCGCATAATCTTTGCGATATGGGGGTATTTTCGAAGCGACCAGTTGTATAAAGGCATCGCCTTGGTTTTTTTCTTTACGTAATCGGCGGGCTGCGTGAGAATCGCCACGTTTTTATCGAGATTTAAACTCTCGATGTAATCGTAGGGTATGGGATCGACGATTCCGCCGTCAAGCAAGGTGTATCCGTCAACCTGTACCGGTCTTGATACGCCGGGCATCGATGCCGAAGCCCTCATCCAAAGCACATCCGTTTCGCCGCCGTCGCTGCATTTGTGGAAAATCACTTTTCCGTCTTCGAGATTGGTGGCGCCGACATAGAATTCCATCGGATTTTCCGTAAAAGTCTTCGCATCGAAAGGATCGAGTTTCTCGGGAATTTCGCGATAGCAGAAATCAACACCGAAAAGATCGCCGGTTTTTATGAGCGAGCGAAAACTGCAAAAACGCGGGTCCATCGCATATTTTTTGTTATAGCGGATTCCGCGTCCGATCTGTCTTGATTTGTAATTGATGCCGAAAACGACGCCTGCCGAAATTCCCGCAGCAACGTCAAAAGTGATGCCTTCTTCCATAAAAACATCCAAAACGCCGCAGGTAAACATTCCGCGCATTGCCCCGCCTTCGAGAATCAGACCTTTTTTCATAAGTTTTTTCCGTTTCGTGTAATATTTATGAGCCGATAATTATTTTAATTCAGTATCCGTCTTTTGTATATACCGCCTTGCTGATTGGGGTTAACGGTTGTAAAATTCCGCGGGCGTTGTATGCACACTGTTGGATTTGAAGCTTCTTGGCGACTCGCCGTAATGTTTTTTGAAAGCCTCACCCATGTAGCTTGCGCTCGAAAAGCCCGTGATATATGCGATTTCCGACATCGAAAGATTGGTGGTGTTCAAAAGTTCCGCCACTTTGCTGACCCTGAAGCGCGTCAGGTTTTCAATCGGGGTCTGGTCGGTATATTTGTGAAAAAGATTATTGCAAAAGGTTCTGCTTACCGAGCCGGCCTGCGCGATATCGTCCAATGTGATGTTTGAATCGTAGTTTTCCTGGATAAAGGTAAGCATGGCTTTGAGCGAATCCACCTGCGAATCGGAATATTTGTTGTTGTGTTCCAAATCGCCGCAAACCTTTATGACCTGTTCCCAGATATCAAAAAAATGTTTTGTCAGCATGAATTCGTTCCCGAGGTGATTGGGCGTATCAAGCATTGTTTCGTACACCCTTTTTCCCGTTTCTTCCGTATGTTTGAATCTGATGTAGGGAATATTGGGATTGTCGGTAATCGCTTTTATGTATTTATTTTCTACAACATTCGATGCGCAAAGGACTCTCGGGTGAAAAATACATATGACATAATCCGTTCTCTCGGGTCTTTTCGGTGCATTGAAATGAATCTGCCTCGAATTGACGAATATCGTATCGCCCTCGTCGAGCGGAATTTCTTTGCCGTTGATGCTGTACGAAAGATATCCGTTCGTAACGGTCAAAAGTTCGATGTCATCGTGATAATGCGCGTCGTTTGCCCATGTTGACGACGGATAAACATATCCTCTGTAAACATACGAAGGGAAATTCGGATCGTCGTAATTGACCTTTTCCGAACCATTTGTTCTTTTTTGTATAAAGCCTCTCCATTCCTGAATCATAACTGTCCTGCCTTTTGCGACCGGTTTTTATTCGCCGGATTTTTCAAACATTTTTTCACAAGTGCCTGAATAATGACTAAAAAAACAGCCGAAAATTCAAATATTTACTGCAATTTTACCACAATATTACATGAGTGTAAAATTGTTATAAAATTATGTAAAATTTGGGGTGTTATTACATTTTGTCGTATAATATACTTTCAAACCATAAAGAAGACGGAAATCAACTCAAAAAATAAAGGAGAGGAGGAGAAAAATGAAAAAGAATCTTAAGAAATTACTCAGCTATTACAAGCCTTATATCGGCACTTTTATGCTTGATATGTTCTTTGCGTTTCTTGCCTCCGCTATCAGTCTCGTAATACCTCTGGCAGTCAGATATATTACGGTAAATATAACAAAGGTGGATCACGAAACCGCATTGAGACATGTAATTTTTATCGGAATTACTCTTATTGTGCTGGTTTTGATTCAGCTTGCAGCAAATTATTACATTTCATATGTCGGCCATGTAATGGGTGCGAGGATGGAATACAATATGCGATCCGAAATATTCGCGCATTATCAAAAACTGTCGTTTTCGTTTTATGACGAGCAAAAGGTAGGATCGCTTATGAGTAGAGTCACAAGCGATCTTTTTGATATTACGGAACTTTTGCACCACGGACCGGAAAACATAGCGATTTCTTTTATAAAAATAGTCGGTGCGTTTGTGATACTTTTCTGCATCAGCAAATACCTTACGCTTGCGGCGTTTATACTGCTTCCTTTTATGTTTGCGTTCGCGTTTGTCCTGAACAGACGCATGAAAAGGGCATTTAAGGAAAACAGGGTTAAAATTGCAGAAATCAATACGCAGATCGAGGACAACCTTTCCGGTATCAGAGTCGTAAAATCTTTTGCCAACGAAGACATCGAAAACGAAAAATTCAAAAAAGGAAACGACGGATTTCTCGAAGCCAAGAAACACAGTTATTTCTATATGGGATTTTTCCATTCCGGAATGACGGCATTCACGCTTCTTATCAACACGGCGGTTATCATGGCGGGCGGAGTTCTCATGGCAAAGGATCTGGTTAAGGTATCGGATTTTGTTACATTCCTTTTGTACATCAATGTTTTTACGGACCCCATCAGAACGCTCATCGATTTTACGGAACAGTTCCAAAACGGTTATTCGGGATTCGAAAGATTTATGGAAATACTTGAAATCGAGCCCGATATAGAGGACAAAGAGGGCGCCGTTGAATTAAAGAACGTAAAAGGAAACATCAGTTTCGAGGATGTTTCTTTCAAATACAAGGACAGCGCGCACAGAGTTTTAAGACATATCTGTCTTGATGTCAAAGCAGGCGCATACGTGGCGCTTGTCGGTTCCTCCGGCGGCGGAAAAACAACGCTTTGCAGCCTGATACCGAGATTTTACGAAGTTACGAACGGCAGCATCAAAATCGACGGAACTGACATTCGCGACGTGACGCTTAAGAGCTTACGGGACAATATCGGTATCGTGCAGCAGGACGTATATCTTTTTGCAGGAACCGTTTACGACAATATTCTTTACGGCAGACCGAACGCGACGAGAGAAGAAGTTATCGAGGCCGCAAAACTTGCCAATGCGCACGAATTCATTGAGCAGCTTCCGAACGGTTACGAGACGGATATAGGGCAAAGAGGCGTAAAACTTTCGGGCGGACAAAAGCAGAGGCTTTCCATCGCGAGAGTGTTCTTAAAGAACCCACCGATTCTTATTTTCGACGAGGCAACGAGTGCGCTTGACAACGAAAGCGAAAACATCGTAAAAGAATCCCTCGAAAAGCTTGCGGTCAACAGAACGACCTTTGTTATCGCACACAGACTTTCCACGATTAAAAATGCCGAGAGGATTCTCGTACTCACGGAAAAAGGAATCGAGGAATCCGGCACGCATGACGAACTGATGGCAAAGGACGGAATTTACGCCGGACTTTACAGGTGGGCAAGATAAAATCCGAAGAATTCGGTTTTAAAAAGCATGAACCGAAAAGTTTAAAGGAAAAAGGTGAAAAAATGAATATAAACGAAATAAGAGAAATGGAAAAAAAGGCCGCCAACGGCTGGGCAGCAATAGAAACCCTCGAATATGACGGCTGGGAAATCCGTTTCGGAAACGGATATACCGGAAGGGCGAACTCCGTCGGAATATACGAGGATTCGACCAAAAGAATGGCGGATAAGGTAAATTATTGCGAGAATCTTTACGCATCCAAGGGTATTCCCTGCAATTTCAAGGTGACTGAAGCGGACGAGGAACTGTCAAAATACCTTTTAAACAAGGGATATAAGGCGGTAACTCCGACGGACGTTATGATCCTTGATACCGAAAGCGGGGATTTTAAAAAGGTTTTGGCAGACGAAGGCATCAATGACAATTCGCAAATCTTTAAAGATGTGATTTTCAGTGATTCCCCGACGGATTGGTACGAGCCGTATTTTGAATTCGAAGGATTTACGGATGAAAAAAAGATAGAGGCATATAAAAAATTTCATGAAAACACAAAGGTCACGAAATTATATGTCAGAACTTTATTCGAGGGCAAGACGGCAGCGGTTGCGTCATGTGCGATCGAAGACGGATACAGTCTTTTGCATAATGTCATAACGGATGAGAAATATCGCGGACTGGGACTCGGCAGGAAAACCTGTCTGGCAGCGATTTTAAAATCAAAGGAAAAGGGCGCACGTTTTTCTTATCTTCAGGTTATTAAGGATAACGAAATTGCCATCGGTCTTTACAAGAAACTCGGATTTAAGAAGGTTTACGAATACTGCTATCTGAAAAACATCAGGCAGTGAAAGAAAAAACGTTTGGAAAAATGCCTGACACCGTCACTGCAAAAGGAGGAGAAAGATGTTTTTTGAAGAAAGAACATATGATTTAAACGGCAGGGAACTTCTTCTTCGGGCTCCGAGGGACGAAGATGCCGAAATGTTACGACATTATATTAAAAAAGCATGCTCGGAAACAAGATTTCTGATGGCGGAAGGCGATGAAATGGATTTAAGCCTCGAAGCGGAACTTGAATTCATAAATAGCCATAACGAGTCCGACGGCGGAATGCTTATCCTCGGATTTCTTGACGGCGAACATGTCGGAAACTGCTCGTTTGAAAAAGTATCCGGCAGCAGAAGATACGCACACAGGGTAAATGTCGGAATCGCGCTCCTGCAGGAATATACGGGAGCGGGCATCGGAAAAATCATGTTCGGGGCTATGCTTGAAGAGATCGAAAAAGCGGGATTCGAGCAGGCGGAGTTAATCGTTGTGGACAAAAACGAGAGAGCAAAGCATATGTACGAAAGCTTCGGATTCAGGGAATCGGGCAGAAAACCGAATGCCAACAAATACGATGACAATACTTATTCGGACGATGTATTTATGGTAAAAAATTTCAAATAAAAAGATGACAGAAACATACGAATTTATTTCGAAGAAAGGGTAAATAATGGAATACGTAATTGAACTGAAAAACGTTGACAAGGAATTTAAGGTATTAAACAGACATGAAGGCTTAAAGGGGAGCTTTCAGGATCTTTTCTCGAGAGATTACAAAATAATAAAAGCCGTAAACAACGTGTCCATGAATATAAAGCCCGGCGAAATCGTCGGATATTTGGGACCCAACGGCGCCGGCAAATCCACCACCATCAAGATGATGACCGGTGTTCTTCAACCCACACGCGGCGAAATCGTCGTAAACGGCAAAATCCCTTACAAAAACAGAACCGCAAACGCGCAGAACATCGGAGTCGTTTTCGGACAAAGATCGCAGCTTTGGTGGTCGCTTCCCTTAATCGAATCGTTCAAACTTTTAAAAGATATCTACGGCATTTCGGATAAGGATTACAAGGACATGCTGACTCTTTACGAGTCGCTTGTGGACATTAAGGAACTCTATTCGAAACCCGTTCGTCAGATGTCTTTGGGCCAGCGTACTTTAAGCGATATTCTGGCGGCTTTCTTACACAATCCGCCCATCGTATTTTTGGATGAGCCGACCATCGGACTCGACGTTTCGATGAAAGCCAAAATAAGAAACCTTATCAAGGCGCTCAACAAAGAAAAGAACACCACGGTTATTCTTACAACCCATGACATGGGCGATGTTGATGCGCTTTGCGAGAGAATAGTAATTATCGACAAAGGAACCATGCTTTACGACAACGACATCGAACATCTGAGAAGCTTTTTCGGTGCTTACAGAACACTTCTTATCAAGACGAAAAAGCATCCCGAGGAACTTTCCGAAGAAGAAAGAAAGAGCGAACTTGAAAGTGTCGAAACCATCGTAAAAGGAGATTTTGCCGATAAGGATTTCACATTCTCTTTAAGCGATGAAGGCTGGTGCAGCGTTCTTATCGATGAATCCCAGGTAAGACTTATGAAGGTTTTAAACCACATCCAGGAAAAGATGAAAGTTTACGATGTACGTCTTGAGGAAATTTCCACGGAGAGCGTAATCCGCAAGATTTACGAGGATGCGGAAAATCTCAAGAAAGCAAACTGAACCGGTCTAAAGAGGAGATAAAAATGAGAATAAAAGCTTATGGTGCACTCGTCAGGGCATCCGTTATGGATTTCATGCAGTTCAGGCTGGCTGCGTTTGTAATGTTGCTTGGCAACATCATATATTTGATAGTTATTTACAACCTGTGGCGCGCGATTTACGCATCGGTTGACAACGCCACAATCAACGGAATGAGTTTCAACGACACCATGATTTATCTGGTGCTTGCTTCGGCTCAGTTCACTTTCATGGAAGCCTATCTCGTATGGGAAATGGGCAGATCCATTCAAAGCGGAAAGATCGTTCTTAATCTTTTAAAGCCGATATCTTACGACAAATATCTGCTTTTCGGAATCGAGGGCGGAAATCTTTGCGCATTCGTTGTGACTTTTATACCGACATTTATCATTGTGCAGATTATTACCAAGGGCGCCATTCACATGGGCGTTAACCTGCTTTTCTATCTGGCGGCTGCGCTTTTCGGAATGATAATCAATTTTGCCATTGATTTCTTTGTCGGAACCATCTGTCTTTATACGGAGTCAACATGGGGAATCAACATCATGAAGGAAGTGGTCGTGCTCTTTTTGTCGGGAGCTACCGTTCCGCTTGCATTCTTCCCCGGGACTCTCAAAAAGATAGCCATGTTTTTGCCCTTCCACGCGATTTACAATACGCCTCTTACCTTCCTTACAAAGGGAGAGGAACTCGGATTGGGCGAATCGTTTATCATGCTTGGTGAACAGATTCTTTGGGCGGTTGTGCTTCTGATTATCGGAAAGATTTTCTGGAAGCTCTCCGAAAGAGTCATTACCGTGAACGGAGGCTGAGATGAAAAGACTCGGATTTTATATTTCAATATACAGAAAAATAATCATACAGGACATAAAGAGCAAAATGAGCTACCGCTCGGATTTCATCATTTCGATGATAGGAATGATTCTAACCGATATTTCCGAACTACTGGCATTTTACATCATGTTCCTTAATTTCCCGAGCGTATGCGGATGGACCTACCACGAGATGCTTTTCTTATACGGTTTCTCCCTTGTTGCGCTCACACCGCTTCAGTGTCTTTTTGACAACAACTGGCATTTAAGACATTATGTTTACGACGGGGAATTTATCAAATACTGTTTCAGACCGATCAATATTTTCTTTTATTACATTTCGGAAGATTTTGACACCAAGGGACTCGGACAGTTTTTTGTGGGAATGGGAACCATCGTTTATGCGTGGTACAAGCTTGATTTGCCCGTAACATTCATTAATATCGCGGCTCTTATCGTAGCGATATTCGCGGCTTCGCTCTTTATGGTTGCCATTATGAACATTGCGGCAGCAAGCTGCTTTTTCCTTACCAACTCGGGTTATATCATGGTTACGATGAACAAATTCAGGGATTATGCGAAATATCCCGTAACCATTTTCCCGATATTTTTCAGAATTATTTTTACCTTTATAATTCCCATAGCGTTTATCGCATATTTCCCGAGTCTTGTAATATTAAGACCGCAGGAAATACCTTTTCTTACATGGTTTTCGCCCGTTTACGGTTTGATTTTCTTCTACATTTCATACAGGATATGGATGTGGGGCGCATCAAAGTATTCGGGAACGGGATCGTGACAAAAAACTTATTTTAACTCCGGAGGTTTTGACATGAAAAATCATTTGAAAGGAATCATTTGCATAATTATCGCGGCAGCAGGATTTTCTCTTATGACTTTCTTTGTCAGACTTTCGGGAGATATTCCCACGATGCAAAAAGCTTTTTTCAGAAATGCTTTTGCATTGGTGATAGCTGTTTCGACACTGCTTGTCAAAAAGCAGAAATTCGAGATAAAAAAAGAATTCGCGGCGGACATTTTTTTCAGATGCCTGTTCGGAACGACGGGTCTTATTGCGAATTTTTACGCAATCGACAAGCTGGCGCTGGCCGATGCCAACATGCTTAACAAATTATCGCCGTTTTTTGCGATAATTCTGTCGATTCCCCTGCTTAAGGAAAAGCCTTCCAAAACGGATATTGCAGCTACTCTCATAGCGTTTGTCGGAGCGGCTTTCATAATAAGGCCGACCCCCGGAAACCTCGTACTCGTCCCGTCGTTAATCGGTTTATACGGCGGATTCGGCGCGGGTTGCGCATATGTTTTTGTCAGAAGGGCAACGGGGAAAGGTGCGGCAACTCCGGTTATCGTCATATGTTTTTCGCTCTTTTCATGCATGCTGACGCTGCCGTTTATGATTTTTAATTTCAGCCCGATGAGCTTAAAACAGCTTCTGATACTCGTGGCGGCCGGAATGGCGGCGGCTGTCGGACAGTTTGCGATTACTTCCGCGTACAAATTTGCTCCCGCAAAGAAACTGTCGGTATTCGATTACATTCAGGTTGTATTCGCGGCATTGTGGGGCATTCTGTTCTTCAGGGAAACGCCCACATTTTTAAGTATCATCGGATATGTTATCATTATCGGCGTGGCACTTATTCGCTGGGAAAAGGCAAGAACGGAGGAGAAAAGGGCCAAAATCTCCCGAAACGACCGAAGTCCGACCGACTCAGACGATAAGGATTGATAAAAAATATAAAAACAAATAAAATATAAAAGGAACCGGGAAGCCGCATGAGGCATGAAAAGTAATTGAAAAGAAGCAATTCCGAAAAAATTATACATCCGATTTCTCCTGTTTTTGACGAAAATTCCGAGATTTTGATTCTCGGCAGTTTTCCTTCGGTCAAATCCAGAGAGATCGGATTTTTTTACGGTCATCCGCAAAACAGATTCTGGAAGGTAACTTCCTCTGTTTTCGGCGAAAAAACCCCCGAGAGCATTGAAGAAAAGAAGGAATTTCTTTTACGAAACCGTATAGCGGTCTGGGATGTAATCGCCTCATGCGAAATAATCGGATCTTCCGATGCGAGCATAAAAAACGTTATTGCAAACGATTTGTCCGTAATAATTGACAAATCGAAGGTCAAAAAAATATTTGTAAACGGAAAAACCGCCGAGAAAATGTATATCAGATACATAAAACCCGTTTTGGGCAAAGAATGTATCTGCCTTCCGTCCACCTCTCCCGCAAATGCGGCATGGAGCACGGACAAACTAATCGGTGCCTGGGGCGAAATAAAAAAGACGAAAGGCGGGAAATAAAATTTTCCGAAATCCTCAATGACCGATTTGGGAGTAAAAGAATCGGGTTTGAAAAAAATATGATATACAAGAGGATAATGTGATAATATAAAAAAAGAACGGACTTTCTTAACGACAAAGAAAAAATATTATTACAGGGTGCGGCCGTGGAAGATAAAGAAACGCAAAATATTGATAAAGATCCTCTTGCGTGGGAAGAAATAGAAACAAAACATGTTATAAAGGACGAATGGATTGATTTCAGAAAATCAACATATCGTTATCCGGACGGAAGAATATTCGAACCGTATTACAGTTATTCGAGAAGAGATTATGTGGTTGTGGTGGCATCGGATACCGACGGAAATTATATATGTGTCCGTCAGTTCAGGCAGGGAATCAGAAAGGTCACAACCGAATTTCCCGCAGGCGGTATCGAAAGAGAAGGCGGCAGGGAATACGCAAGCGATGACACGCGGGAAGCGGAAGATGCGCTTTGTGCCGCAAAGAGAGAGCTTTCGGAAGAAACCGGATATGAATCCGACGAGTGGGAGTTTCTCATGAGGGTGCCGTCCAATGCTACGATGGCGGACAATTATGCAAGCCTGTTCGTTGCAAAAAACTGCAGAAAGGTTTCGCTTCAGTCCCTTGACGAGACGGAATACCTGAATGTTGAAATTTGCACGGGCGAAGAAATCGAAGAAATGATTGCAAGCGGAGAATTTGCGCAGGCAATGCATATTCTGGCATGGTATCTGAAAGATAAAAAAGAAGAGAGAATAAATAATCGGTAAGAAATATTAATCGAGGGGAGCAGTTAAAATAGGAGAAAAGTTAATACGGGAGGTAAGATGATATGAAAGTCGCGTTAATGGCTTTGTTGTGTTATTTGATAGGTTGCATCAATCCGGCTTATTTTATCGGAAAGGCTAAAGGATTTGATATCCGAAGCCGCGGTTCTCTAAACGCCGGAGCCTCAAACGTAGTAATTAATGTCGGAAAGAAAGCCGGAGTTTTCACGGCGCTTTTTGACATGTTTAAATCTTTCTTTTGTTTTAAGCTCGGTGGGACATTATTCCCGCTTATCCCTTTTGCGGCTGCCCTTTGCGCGGTCATGTGCGTCATGGGACATATTTTTCCGTTTTATCTGAGATTCAAAGGCGGAAAAGGATTTGCCTGTCTCGGCGGATTGATACTGAGCTTTAACTTCAAAGTTTTCCTGATCATGCTGCTTTGCGCCGTTCTTGTTGTGCTTGCGGTTGATTATTTGTGCGTTGTTACATCACTTACATCGCTCAGTTTTCCGATTGTTTATTTTTCCATGACAGGGAATCTACTTGGAGCGATTCTGCTCCTTTTCATCGGATTGGTAATCATATCCAAACATTTTCCCAATTTCAAAAGAATAAAAATCGGAACCGAAGCACGTTTCAGCGGACTCTGGCATAGGGAAGACGAAGAAAGAAGACTTCGCAATAACATTGAGAAACAGTCAAAAGAGGAGGCAAAAAAGTGAAAAAAGCAGTTGCGATTTTTAAAATTGTTTTTGGTATTCTTATGCCCATCATGGTTTTTATCGGATATTTGCCCGAGCCGGAACTTTTGGTGGAATTTACTTGCATTTCCAATGCCGTAACGGGAATTCTGTTAGTCACCGACGGCATACTTAATTTGAAAGATAAAAAACTTCCCGTCAGAATTTACGGGAACATCTGCGTCGGATTGTTTGTTGTTTTCGCAATCAGCATGGGAAGCCTTACCGGTGCATATAGAATTAATTTCAAGGGAGCGTTTTTCTTCCTGCACGTAATTTCTCCGATTGTCCTCATGCTTTTCTATATTCTTTTCTGTGATGACAGCAAGGGAAAAGCCATTTTCAAGATGCTGTTAAATCCCGTATTCCTTATGGCATACTTCCTGTTTGATTTTATTCTCGGCAAAACCAGAGGATATTTTGTATACGGTTTCTTTGAAGCCGACGGATTCGGTATCGGCAGCGCATTGATTTTCGGTGTAATCGTTTATGTCCTTTTATTTGCCTCAGGCGGTGTTTTCCTGCTTTTAAACAGAATCTTCCACAGAAAGAAAAAAGAAGCCGAATAACCGGCAGATAAACAATATCCATACAGAGATATTGACAAGATTGGACTATTGCTGTAGTATATACTACAACAATAGTCTATTTTGTTTAAGGAGACAATATGAGCGAAAAACTATTTGACAGCGAGGCAAAAGTAATGGAAATCCTTTGGGAAAAGGGAACGATTTCCGCCAAGGAAATAAGCGTTATTGCGGCCGATTCCATAGGATGGAATAAAAACACCACATATACGATTATCAAAAAACTTGAGGCGAAGGGTTTTATCCGTCGTGATGAACCCGGATTTATGTGCACACCTTTGGTATCGCGTGAAGAAATCCAGAAAAACGAAGCCGAATCGCTACTTAACAAATTTTTCAAAGGCTCGAGAAAAGCTTTGTTCTCGGCACTTTTGGAAGATGAGAAATTAAGCGACAAAGAAATCGAGGAACTTAAAGATCTTATCGATCGGAGGTAATCGGATGTTTCAAAACACTTCCTACTGGGTTTTGAATATGAGCATTATCGCTTCTTTTATGGGGCTTTTGGTTCTGATTTTACGAAAGATAAAAGTCATTCCCAAAAGAGTGAGCGTATTCTTGTGGATAATTCCTTTTTTCAGAATGTGCGTTCCTTTCGGAATCAACAACCCCTACAGCCTGATGACGCTTATTTCCGAATTCACAACGAGAACCGTGACGGTTTACGAACCGCTGGACCCGATAAAAATATCCACGTCCAATGCCGTGATGCTTGCGGATTCGTATGCCCCGATGGTATACAAAAAAAATATTCTCGAAGGAGTCTTTACCGTGGCAACATATGTCTGGATAACGGTTGCCCTTGCTCTTATCATCGCGTTTGCGGTTCTTTATTTTATAACTAAACGCGAGATAAAAGACGCAAAGAAAACAGCCGACGGGATTTATCTTTCCGACAAGGTGGACAGTCCCGCGGTATACGGAATCATAAAACCCAAAATCGTTGTGCCCGGTTCTTTTTCGGAAGCAAATATCAAATATGTTATCCGACACGAGAAAACGCATATACGCCGGGGGGACAATTTCTGGAGACTGCTGGGATTTCTTGCGGCGTGCGTGCATTGGTTCAACCCGCTTTCGTGGCTTTTCCTCAAAGCTTTTCTTGAGGATTTGGAAATCGCCTGCGATGAAACGGCGGTCAAAAATTACGAAAGCGACGAGCGAAAAGAATATGCCAAAACACTCCTTGAGTATGCCGGCGGCAAGAATATTTTTGTTTCGGCATTCGGGGGAGCAAAGGTAAGAACGCGTATCGAGAATGTTTTGTCATATAAAAGAATGACAGTTATTTCGGCGATAGGATTTGCGATTCTGACGGCCGCCGTTATTTTTGCACTCATTACAAACGCGGGATAAGATTTAATTCGTCCCTGCAAAAAGGAGGGTAAAATGGTTAAGAAATTTTTTAAAAAGAAATATATAATTTCATTGCTTTTTATAATCGTTTTTCTGGGATGTTCGGGCCAAAAAACAACAATTAAAATACCGAAGCCCGAATCGGAACCCGAGTCCCTGCCCATGCAGGGTGAACCCCTTGGCGTTGCAGGCATACGATTTGACGTCACGGGTGACGGACATGACGATCTTTGTTCGAGCAAAATGTTCGGAAGCGGAATGGTTCAGGTTATTACATATGTTTATGATGAGTACAATGATGAGGAATATGTTCTGAATTCTTTTACGTCAAAAGATGAATACGGATATGATTATTCGGTTTTGGGTGTTGAAGACGACACGATTCTTGTAGCGGAACAGAGATTTTATCCTGCCGCAACCGCAACAAAATTCGGAACATTGGCCATTGAAAACGAAAAGCTGATATTTGTTCCGTTTGAAGAAGATTCACCCATGATCGAAAAGGCGAAAAAAGTATGTGAGACCAAAGAAAAAACATATTTTAAGCTGTTCGACATTGAAGAATCGGGTCAGGTAACGCTGGATTATTTCTGGCGGGATTTAGACCGGGACAATTCTCTCGAAGATATCGAAAAAGAAATAGGAGAGCATACGGGCATGGACGGCGGCAAATACGTATGGAACCTCGAAGGCGGAGCAAAGGCCAAAGTTAAGTTTTCCGATGACAATCAAATTATCGAATGGATTTTTTTCGAGGGAGTGGACGGATATTCATCTTTGGTTTACGACAGGGTATCCCACACCGCCGCAAAGGATTCAAAAGGGGAAGAATAATTCCGAAAAAGTTTTTTGAAATACACGCTAAAACCCCGGGAAATATACTTCTTCGGGGTGTTCGTGATAAAATAACAAATGAAGTTTTTTACGAAAAGAGGAAATAAAATGAAAACAGGAGAACGCATATTTGGAACGGTTTTATCGCTGGTGTTTGTCTTTCTTATTTTGTTTGCATGCAAAAGAAACGTCAGCGCGGATATGGGCGCCAAACCTTCAATTAATCTTAAAGTATTAAACGCTCCCGAAGGAGAATATTACATAGCGGTTTTGGGCAAATCAAAAGAAGCGGCCGAGGATAACAGCGTTCTTAAGGTAGAGGGCGAAATAAACGAAGAAAGCGCCATGGAGTATTTGAAAAATTTTTCATATGACGGATGGTCCTTTTATTATAATCCGGTAAACGGAACTTTTGATTCTTCAAACGACAAAGACGAGTATTATTTTGGTTATTCGATTCCGAAAACTTTCAGATTCGCCGTTTTAACATCAAACGGAGATGTTTATTTGAGCAATGAATATACGAAAAAAGAATACCGGGCCGAGTGCACTTACGATTTTGCCACAGGCGAAATAACGGAAGAATATTCGAATAATATCGGAAAAAGAGTCATTACCGTCGCTTCCTGTTATATAATAACGCTTATAGTGGAAATGGTTGTTCTGGCTGCATTCGGATTTCCTTTTACAAAGAGAAACGTCATTTGCGTTTTAATCGTCAACGCAGCCACAAACATTCCGATGAATGCCTTTCTTGTAAGCGTTCCCACGGCTCTTCCGGTATTGTTTTTCCAACCCCTTTGCGAAGCGGTTATAATAGGGATGGAAAGCGCGGTTTATTCGTTTGTTTTAAGATACAAAGAAGGCAAGACCACTCCCGTAAAGAGTTTCTTTTACGGTATCGGCGCCAATATTATAAGCGCGTTTATCGATGTTGCCGCGTTGATATTCATCTTTTTGCCCAAGCTTACGAAATGACATTTGAAAGATAAAGAAAGGATCTTTTATGAACGATAATACTCCCGGCTATCCTCCGAAAAAAAAGAAAATATGGCTGATTCTTCTGATAGTCGCAATATTGGCGATTTTTCTGGCAATTGCCCTTACGGTAATTGTTTTGATTGCAGGTATAATCGGACTTAAAGTTTACTCCGGGAAAGGCGACACATATTCGTATGCCGATCATATTTCAAGGATTGACATGAGCAAAAAACCCGACACCGTTGCCCCTTCGGGAGGAGTGTACGATTACACTTTCATCAATGATTTAATCACCAAAGATACCGATGAAGCGGATAAATGGATTAAAAAATACTATCCCGGCAGTACGACAGATAAAGTTGTTTATTCAGAACATTCGGAGTGGTGGACGATCAAATCCCAACAAACGCCGATGAGAGATATCGCCATAGACGGTTATGTATACGGGTATGATTATTTGGAATTGAATATTTCGGACGGATATGTCGAGTCGATCAAATTTGTAAATAACGGAAGCGACATGAGGGTATTCAATGAGATATACAACGAACTGGAATCACGGTTCGGTACCACAAATCTCTATGTTGCGGATCAGAATAGTTTAGAAAAGTTTTTTGAGCCCCAAAACGAATATCTGTCATATACATGGTATGAAAATGATTTTGACGGATTTTACAGTATGTCCTTAACAAGAGCACAATATTCAAACCTGCAGAGTACGTATATTATGTTGAGCAAATATTAGAAAAACCGAAACAGGAAAAGAACGGCAAAATGGAAGACAAAATCACAATTATCAATTTAATCGAAAATACAGAAGGTGTTACGAATGCGGTATATGCGCACGGGCTCTCGTTCTATGTGAAGACACAAAAGCACAAACTTCTTTTGGACCTCGGTCCTTCGTTTGAGACAATTCAAAATGCGAAGCTGCTCGGAATAGATTTGTCAGAGGTTGATACGGTTATTTTAAGCCACGGACATTACGATCATTCAGGCGGAATACTGCCTTTTGCAAAGGAAAACGACAAAGCGCTCATATACATGCAAAAAACCGCCGTCAACGATTATTACGCAGATGACGGGGAAGACGCGCCCGAAAGATTCAGATATATCGGAATAGACAAAAAAATAGCAGATCTTCCGAACGTAAGATTCGTGGACAAAGACCTGGTAATAGACGACGAACTCGAGCTTTTTACTATAAAAAACAGGAGTCACGAACTTCCTTTTACGAACAAAAAACTGCTTGTAAGGGAGAACGGCGGTTTCAGACGCGATGATTTTGGACACGAACATTTTCTGGTGATTCGTCAAAACGAAAAAACGATTCTGATTTCCGGTTGCGCGCACAACGGGATCTTAAGCATACTTGATGAATTTGAAAAAAGGTATTCCAAGGCGCCGGATCTGGTAATAAGCGGATTTCATTTAATGAAAAAGACCGATTACGTCGAGAGTGAAATCGAAGAGATTGAAAATATCGCCAAAGAGCTCATGAAATATCCCACAAGATTCGTCACCTGCCATTGCACGGGCGAAAAGGCTTTTGAGGTGATGAAAAATATAATGGGGGACCGTCTCGAATATGTGCATTCTGGACAGAAAATCGATTGCATATAAAGCACATCGGGGGTGAACAACATTGAAAAAAACCGCAATTTTTACCATGGGAACGAGAGGAGATGTACAGCCCTACATTTTCTTATCGCGCGAACTTCAAAAAAACGGATACGATGTAACGCTTGGTTCTCACCCTTGCTGGAGAGGACTGGTTGAGGAGGCCGGAATACATTTCGAACCGATCGGTCCCGATATAGACATTGAAAAAGAAGCCGCAATCATCAGAGGAAAGGTTTCCAATCCCGCCCTCAGTTTGTTAAAGACAATGAATTTCGTATTTCGAATCATTCAGGAATCCACAAACGAAGTTTATGAAGTCTGCAAAGGAAAGGATTTAATAATTGTCAGTCACAGCCAGATGGGCGCCGTTGAGGCGAATGTTTTGGGCATCCCTACGGTAAACGTTACGCTTCAGACGCAGATGATCGGCGAAAAATTAAGACCGCAGACGCCCAAAGACAAAATCTTCGGCAAAATGATAGCAAAGCAGGTTGCAAAACCTTACAACAAAATCAGAAAAGTATACGGTTTAAAGCCCGTAAAATCAGCGGATGAGATAATGTCGGACAAACTCAATCTGATTCCGATAAGCCGGTATGTTGTCGAAAGAAACCCGTATTGGGAAGAAAAAAACGTGCTGACCGGATACTGGTATGAGGACGATGAGGATTACGTTCCCGACGAAAAGACGGAAAAGTTTTTGAAAAGCGGCGAAAAGCCCGTAATACTCGCACTCGGAGCCATGTCTTTTGAAGACAGATCCGAAAAAGACAAGCTCGATATGTTCGTCAGCGCTTTTAAAAAGACGAATTGCCGCGCGATTATTCAGGGCTTCCAGAAAACCATGGAGGATTACGAGCTGCCGGATACGATGATTGCTTGCAAGAGCGTTCCTCACAGCTGGCTCTTCAGGCAGGGAAAATTTGTGATACACCACTGCGGTTTCGGAACATCCGCAGCCTCGATGATTTACGCGATACCCTCAATCCCCGTTCCCCATGTGCTCGACCAGCTCGGCTTTGCGATGCAGCTAAACAGCGTAAATGTCGCGACAAAACCGTTGAAAGCCAAGGATTTAAGCGAAGAAACCATCATAAAAGCCATCAACGAAATGAATGAAACCTATGATGAAAAAAAGAAGCAGGCGGAGATAATCTCCGAAAAAATAAGAAGCGAAGGCGGAGTGGCCGGTGCCGTCGAACTGATAAACCGAATATTTTAGTCTCGCTGAAAATATGAAAACAGGAAAAGAAAATGAGAATATTGATTGTACGTCACGGAGATCCCGATTACGAAAATGATACTCTTACCGAATTGGGATGGAAGGAGGCAAGGGCTCTTTCCGAGAGAATGAAAAACGTAAAGGCAAACGAATGCTACGTATCCCCGCTCGGGCGCGCGAGGGATACCGCGGGTCTTAGTCTTGAAAAAATGAATATGAAAGCAGAGGAACTTAAGTGGCTTCGCGAATTTGCCCCCGTGGTACAGCGACCCGAGAGAAAGGGCGTTGCATGGGACTGGCTTCCGACGGACTGGATGAATATGCCCCATGCTTTCGATTTTGACAAATGGACCGATTATCCTGCGCTTGAAGAAGCAAAAGTGCGGGAGGAAGTCGATTGGATATATTCGGAATTTGACGCTTTTTTGGAAAAGCACGGCTACAAAAAAGAGGGAAAACTTTTTAAAGTACTCAATTCAAACAATGACGTGATCGTATTCTTCTGCCATTTCGGACTGGAATGCATTCTTTTATCCTATATGCTGAATCTTCCTCCCTTTGTGCTCTGGCACGCCTCGATTGCGCCGCCGACTTCCGTGACGACGGTGGTTACCGAGGAAAGAAGGGAAGGCATTGCGCAGTTCAGAATGATTTCGTTCGGAGATACTTCGCATCTTTATGCCGCAGGCATGGAACCCGCGATTTCGGGAAGATTCAGAGAAAGCTTTTTTAACGATTACGAGAGAATGGACTGAAAAGAAAGAGAGAAAAGACATGAAAAAAATAGGACTTGTAGGCGGAACCGGACCGGAATCCACACTTATGTATTATAAAAAACTCAATATGGAAATAGACCGTCTGACAAATGAGAAAGCCATGCCCGAGATAGCGATAGAAAGCGTTGATTTCAGGAGAGCATGGAATTATGTTATAAGCGAAAAATACGACGAACTGGCGGATTACCTTGCCCAAAAAGTTGACTGTCTCGTTTCCGGCGGCTCGGAAGTTATTGCTTTAACCGCCGTAACCATGCATATGGTTTATGATGAATTGTCAAAAAGAACAAATGCTGAGCTTGTGAGCATTCCCAAAGCGGTTTGCGAAGAAACGGTATCCAAAGGGATAAAAAAAGTCGGACTTCTCGGAACTCTTTTGACCATGGAAGAAGATTACATGAAAAAAGATTTAAGAGAAGCAGGCGTCGAAGTATTCATTCCGAACGAAAAAGAAAGAGAACTGGTTGCCAAAAGGATCTATGAGGAACTCGAAAAAGGAATCGTAAAAGAATCAACACTTAAAGAACTTACGGACATTATTAACGGAATGAAAGAAGAAAACGGAATTGAGGGCGTGATTCTCGGATGCACCGAACTTCCGCTTATTTTAAATTCGGACAACTGCCCCGTAATGTGTTTTGATTCGGTTGATATCCACTTAAAGAAACTTGTTTCTTTGGCAATATAAGATACAACGGGGAACGGACGAAAACGGCCTTTCCCTGTATTTCGAATAAAGAGGTAATTATGGATAACAAAGCATTATACATACTGGCAGGGTATGACGATGAAACGGAAAGGAAACTTTCCGGCTTACAGAATAAACTTTACGAATCGGGATTTTCGGGAGTTCAGACTAAGGATATCCCCATGCATTTTACTTTGGGTTCTTTCGATATCGAAAAGGAAGAGGAATTAAAAGAGCGCCTCAAAAGGATCGCCGAAACCACGGATGCGTTTGATGTTTCCTTCAATAACGTCGGTCTTTTCCGTATGCCTGAAAACGATGTTTTGTTCCTGGCACCCGCGGTAAGCAGGGAAATGCTTTTTTTGAAAGATAATTTTTCGGACAGCAAGGACATTTATAAATGGACTGCGCATACCACGCTTTTAATCGACAAGCCGGATGTGATAAGCGATGCATTAAAAGTTGTAATGAACGAGTATAAGCATGTTGACGGAAAGGTTAATACGCTTTATCTGTACGAGTTTTGGCCCACGAGACATATTCTTACAGTCAGACTCAAATAGGAGGATTGCCTGTGAAAATAAGAAATATGGCGGTTTTAGCCGCATTAATGTTGGGGTGTCTTGCGTGTACTCCGGGTGCGGGCAATACACGGCAGGGTGCACCGGCTTTGGAAGAAGAGGATAACAAGCCCGTTGTAAAGCAGGAGAAGGCCATAGATTCGTCAGGCTCATACATCATAACGGACTATGATGAACACGGTAATGAACTGAAAAAATCATTTTATGACAAAAACGGCAAACTTACGGTTGTTTATACAAGCACATATGACGAAAATCTGAATTTGCTCACCGAAGTCCGTACGGATTCCGAGGGAAATGTCGAAAATTATGAAAAATATGTTTATGACAGGGACGGCAATTTAATAGAGGAATACGAGGGCGACAACGAAAAAGAGCTTGTGATTCAAAACAGATACGAATATAAATCCGGAAAACTTGTAAAAGACATTTTTTACGGCCTCGACGAAAATGATATATTCTGGATTAATGTGTATGAATATAACGATAAAGGTCTGTTGGTTAAAAAAAGTAATGAAAGCGAAGACGGATATGTTTACAGAACTTATGAATATGAGTATGACAAAAATGACAATCTGATCAAGATGACTGATATGTCATACGGAAAACGTCCGCACATTTATTTCTATGACAGCGAAGAAAGGGTAATCAAAGAGGAGTATTACGGCGAAGACGGCGAACTCTCCTTCGCCACCGAAAACAAATACGGAAAATACGGACTTGAAGAAAGCATTACGACGGGAAGGATACCTTCACACACCGTCATTGAATATGAAAACAACGGACAAACGGTAACGACATATAGTGTTGACGAAGACGGAACCAAAAAGGAAACCCGCGTTAAAACATATGACAAAGACGGAAATTTATTGCATTCATACTCTCCAAAGGATGCACTGTTAGGGTATTCGGAATTTGAAGCAGAATACAATGAGTACGGTTTGCCGGTGAAGACCCATTCTTTTTGCAATGAGGCTTTCAGAGACATCGGTCCTGTGGATGAAACGACGGAATTTGAGTATATATATTATTAATTTTTTCAATTAATCAAAAATGAAACTGTTTTCATTTTTATCTTGACGAAAAGGGAGGGGTAAAATAAAATGAATAGAGTTTCATTTTTATTTTGGGGAGAAAATCATGCCAAAGGTTTCCGAAGAGTATATAGAAAAAAAGAAGCAGTCGATAGTGGATGCGGCTTACAGGGTGTGCTTGAAAAAGCCCGTGGAAATGGTGACCATGACCGATGTAATAGAAGAGACGGGACTGTCCCAGGGCGGTATCTACAGGTTTTATAAGGATCTTGACGAGATTTTAAGCGACATGATTACAAACATGCGTCGGGATTATAATTTCATCGATGATATGGAAGCCCTGCGTAATGAACCGAATGATCTTTCATTTAAGGAAAAAGTATATCGTATCTGCGATATCCTCGGGGAAACGATGGAAGCGCACCTTATGGATATCCAAAAAATAAATTTTGATCTTACGGTTCTCGCCATTAACGAACCCGAAAGGACAGAAAAGATAATAGGCGGGATAAAAGGAAGAGGAAATATGGAATACCTGGCACAAACCGTTCTTCCTTTACTCAGAGATTCAAGTGAAAAAAAGAATTTTGTTTTGAAGGGCAATCCCGAAGAATTGTTTGATTTTATATCCTCGGCATATGCGGGAATTGAGATGAACTGCATACTCTCGGCGTGCTACGGCAGAGGGAAAATCGGCTGCAAATCAAGTCCCGGACAGCTTTTTGGGACACTGGCAAAGACGATTGTTTATCTTTTCGGAGCAGAGGAATAAGGAAGGGATTTAAAAGATGAAGAAAGTTAACAAACCCGTTCCCACAGGCGAATATGCGGTAGGAACTTTTACATATACCGTTAAGGATGTCAGAGAGGAAGCAATGAAGCCCGGTACAATGCGAAGCGTTGCCGCAAGGGTTTATTATCCCGTTAACAAAGCGGATGTCGAAGGTCTTTCCAAGAGCAGATATATGTCCGAAAACATGACCACAGGTTTGAAAAAGACATTTAAGATACCCATGAATTATAAAAAGATGTCGGAAACCGGAGACAATTTGTCCGAATGCTATACCGATGCAAAGCACGTACCGGATCGAAAATTCCCATTGATAGTCTTTTCCGCGGGATACAGTTCTTTCAGAGAGGGCAATTCGTTTCTTTGCATAGAGATGGCATCCCACGGATATGCGGTTATTTGCGTTGACCACTCCATGGAAGCGGTTTGCAGCGAATTTGATGACGGTTCGTTCCTTTATTACAACAATAAAATCAAGCAGATGGAGCCTTTTTTGGGCGGACTGATTGCATCGATTAAACTTATCAAATTTAAAGGAAGCAACGAAGAATTATGGGAAGCCTTTGATGCTTATCAGAAAAAATACAGAGCATTCTTAATGGGAAGACTTGAAGAATGGACCGGGGATACCGATGCCGCAATCGGGTATGCCAAAGAGAATTTCAAAGATTTCATCGACTTCGAAAAAGGAATCGGAGCTTCGGGTCATTCGTTCGGAGGAAACACCGCGTATGCCCTTTGCGCGAGAAATCCCGAATATGTCTGCGGTGTCAATATCGACGGCGGACTGTTCGGAAATTACGGGGATGAAATATTAAAAGTACCCTTCCTTCAGATAAGCTGCAATGATAACGAAAACGTTGTCAACAGAGTATATTTAAGACATACCGAAACCGTGTATAAAGCACTTTTCAAAGACATGAAACATATGGGATTTTCGGATATGAAATATACCATTCCGATGAAATCCGTCTCGGGAAAACTCGATGCAAATCTGATGCATGAGAATCTTTGCAAATGCCATCTTGAGTTTTTTGACACATATTTAAAGGGCATAAAAACGGCTCCGGATTACAAGGACAACGAAGCCGTGACATTTTCGCAATTCGCACCCGACATGTGATTCGTTTGGTGTTGACGATTGCTATTTTTCGTGCTATTATTTGCACAGTTTAAGAAAGGCACACGAAAGTGTGAAGGTGAGAGAATGATAATTAGATAGTTTGATTTGGTAAATGCGAACGTTTTTTATAAGGCCTCAAAAAGGTCTGTTTGTGTATGCCGAATTGGATTATCGTATCATTTCAGGATTTCGCCGTCATGGGTGTGCTTCGGCATATAATCTTTATTTGTACGTTAATCTGCTTTCGGCATGAAAGCAGATTTTTTTCGCGTTCCTACGAGCGGTGCAGCATATGAATAAAAGAGGACTGCGTTGAGCTTGCTCATAAGCAGTCGAATTTTATTCATATGATATAGCGCGACAGCGCGTAATGAGCAATTTCGCGAAGCGAAATGCGAATGGGCACCGCGAGGAAGCGCGTAATGAGCAATTTCGCAAAGCAAAATGCGAATGGGCACCGAGAGGCTTTAATCACGGGAGGTGATATAGATGGCACAAATAAAGGTTAATGATTTGACGTTTTGTTATGAGGGCAGTTTTGACGATGTCCTTTCAGACGTAAATTTCAGTATTGATACAGATTGGAAACTCGGACTTATCGGAAGAAACGGAAAAGGAAAAACCACTCTTTTGAATCTTCTTTTGGGAAAATACGAACCCACAAAGGGAAACATTTCATCAGGTATGCGTTTTGACTATTTTCCGTATGACGTGAGAGAGGAAGAACTTTTAAAAACGGCGGACGAGCTTATAGGAAAGTGGAAGCCCGAGGCTGAGTCGTGGCAGGTAATGGTACAGATGAACCAAATCGGAATGGATGCGGAATGTCTTTACAGACCTTTCAATACATTAAGCTTCGGCGAACGAACGAGGGTAATGCTTGCGGTCCTTTTCGCTGTTGAAGGAGAGTTTCTTTTAATCGACGAGCCGACGAATCATCTGGATTCACAGGCAAGAGAGCTGGTAAAAACATATCTTGCCCAAAAGAAAGGCTTTATCCTGGTATCCCATGACAGAGATCTTTTGGATGCAGTCTGCGACCACGTACTGGTTTTAAACAGAAAGACGATCGAAGTCCAGACAGGCAACTTTTCGTCATGGTGGGAAAACAAGGAAAGAGCTGATGCTTTTGCAAAAGCAGAAAACGAAAAACACATAAAAGAGATCGGGAAATTAAAGGCAGCAGCCGACAGAGCCGATAGATGGGCCGAGAAAAACGAGGGTACAAAAATCGGTTTTGATCCGACGAAAGAGCATGACAGATTCCTGGATACGAGAGCGTATATCGGTGCAAAGACCAAGAAGATGCAGTCGAGAGTTAAGAATTTCGAGCACAGGATCGAGAGGGAGATAGAGGAAAAAGAAGGCCTGCTTCAGGATATCGAAAAGGAAATAAACTTAAAGGTAATGCCGCTTAAGCACCATAAGGATGTTCTGATTCTGGCAAGAGACTTATCCCTTCAGTACTCCGATGCCGAAAGTCCCCTGTTTGAAGGAATGAGATTTCAGATAAAGCAGGGCGACAGAGTGGTTCTTCGCGGAGATAACGGATGCGGCAAATCGAGTATCATCAAAGCAATCTTACAAAAGGCCAATCCGGCTGAACGGATAAGCGGATGCGAAAAACTTATAACAAAAGGCATACTCGATGTGGCTTCGGGACTTAAGATTTCCTATATAAATCAGGACACATCTTTTCTGTCGGGCAATCTGAAAGATTACTGCAAAGCCTGCGGTTTCGAAGAAAGTTTGTTTCTGGCGATACTTAATCAGCTTGATTTCAGCGCCGTTCAGTTTTCAAAAAACATGGAAGAATTTTCCGAAGGTCAGAAGAAAAAGGTTTTGATAGCTTCAAGCCTTATCACTCCGGCACACCTTTATATCTGGGACGAACCTCTTAATTACATCGATGTTTTTTCACGCATGCAGATAGAAAAGCTGATCCTTGATTTTAAGCCGACCATGCTTATCGTGGAGCACGATGTCCGTTTTCAGGAAAAGGTTGCTACGGATATTGTAAATTTTTATTAGGAAAGGACGAAATTTATGAAAAACAGATACGTTAGAGCTCAGTAGTCTGAGCTTAAATACAATTTAACAGCTAAGCTCAGATGAATCCCCGAAGAAATATAAGGAGGATATAAATGAGCTTAATGCAGCATGTATATCATAAATGCGGAGGATGCGGTAAAAAACAGGAATTTGTCAATTCGGGAAAATTCAGGGTAAATGCAAACGGAAACAAAGTCGATGTGTGGCTTATTTACCGATGCAAAAAATGCAAACATTCGTGGAATCTTACGATTTATGAAAGAACCAAGCCCGGCAAAATTCCGGGCGGTCTGTATGAATTATTTCTGGAAAATGACGAAGAAACCGCGCTAAATTACGGAAATGATATTGAATTTTTAAAAAGAAACAATGCTGAATTAAAATAATACCGCGCTCCCGGACATTTCGGGAGCGTTTTCTTATACAGACGGTTTGCAAAAATAAAAATGTCTGTTAAATTATAGATGGTTATCTTTTATATGAAAGGAAAAACTATGAAAGCAAATGACAAAACAAATGTTATGAGAGTGCTTGATGCCAAAAAGATCTCGTACGAAAGCCATACATACGAGCCGGATGCGACCTTGACGGGCGAGGAAATCGCAGCGATTTTAAAAGAGGATTCGGCCAAGGTTTTTAAGACCTTGGTTACGCAGGGAAAGAGCAACAACTATTACGTGTTCGTCGTTCCCGTACAGGCGGAACTGGATTTAAAAAAGGCCGCAAAGGCAGCAGGCGAAAAATCGATCGACATGATAAAACAAAAAGAACTGCTTCCGCTCACGGGCTATGTTCACGGCGGATGTTCGCCGATCGGGATGAAAAAGCAGTTTAAGACTTTTATCCACGAAACGGCTTCGGGCTTTGAAAAAATCTATGTCAGCGCGGGAAGGGTCGGAGCCCAGATAGAACTCTCTCCTTCCGACCTCATTTCGGTCACAAGAAGCATAAGCGCGGATATCATCGTATAAAGATAAAAAAAGTTGTTGACTTGCTTTTTTTCGTGTGGTATTCTTTTTTCAAATTTAAGAATTTAAACCGTTGAAGCGGAGATAACGGCAATGATGCCCCTACAGAGAATCCGGGATGCTGAGAACCGGGTGCGAAACAAATTGTCAAATGGACCGCTGAGGGCGCAGTGAAATGATTATTCAAAGTATTCTGCGACGTTTGGGCAGACGTCATTTGCCGGAGATATGAAGGTATCTCGCTAAGCGCACGAGTCGCATCGTGAATCAGGGTGGCACCGCGGATAAGATTATTCGTCCTTGACAGAATCAGCAGATTATGTCAGGGGCTTTTTTATTTGTATTATGCTTTTTCCTCCTTTAAAACTGTAATAACCCAAAAAAGCTCCTGAACAAATCAAAATAAAAACAATCTGACGAAAGGAAGTTTCCTATGAAAATCGTACCGTCCTTAGAAGAAGTAAAAGAGATTGCAAAGTCGGGCAAATACAACGTAATTCCTTTAAGCTGCGAGATTTTATCCGATTTTACGACCCCGATTGAGACGATGAAGATTCTTAAAAACGTTTCGACTCACTGCTATATGCTCGAATCGGCGCAGGCAAACGACAAATGGGGCAGATTTTCTTTTTTGGGATTCGATCCCAAGATGGAAATTACCTGTATCGACGGAAATCTCAAGGCCGGAAATCTCAATATCCAAACAACCAATCCTTCGATTCAGCTTCGTCAGATTCTGTCCGAATACAAGAGCCCGAAATTCGATTACCTTCCATCTTTTACGGGAGGCCTTGTAGGTTATTTCTCTTACGATTATTTAAACTACAGCGAGCCGAGCGTAAAGAGCGACGTAGAGGATACCGAAGAATTCAAGGATGTCGATTTGATGCTTTTTGACAAAGTAATCGCATTCGACAACATGAAGCAGAAAATCATCCTTATAGTCAATATGCCGCTTAAAGATATCGAAGTCGGATACAACAAAGCTGCGATGGATTTAAAACAGCTTGCACAACTTTTAAGGTACGGCGAAAAAAAGGAAGAGCCGGCCGGAAAACTTCTCGGAGAAGTTACTCCTCTTTTTAACAAAAAGGAGTTTTGCGAAATGGTTGAGAAAGCAAAGCATTATATTCACGAAGGAGATATTTTCCAGATAGTTTTGTCCAACAGATTAAGCGCTCCTTTCGAAGGCAGCCTTTTCAATACATACAGAATGCTTCGAACCATCAATCCTTCGCCCTACATGTTTTACTTCTCGGGAACGGATGTCGAGGTTGCGGGCGCTTCTCCCGAAACGCTCGTAAAACTTGAAAACGGAGTTCTTCATACCTTCCCTCTTGCGGGAACTCGAAGAAGAGGAAAGACCGAGGAAGAAGACCTCGCTTTGGAAGAGGAACTTTTAAAAGACGAAAAAGAACTTGCCGAGCATAACATGCTTGTGGATCTCGGAAGAAACGATCTCGGAAAAGTTAGCAGGTTCGGAAGCGTATTCGTGGAAAAATTAAGAAGCGTGGTTCGTTTCTCCCATGTAATGCACATCGGTTCGACGGTTTGCGGAAGGATAAGGGATGACAAGGACGCTTTTGATGCGATAGAAGCGGTTCTTCCCGCCGGAACACTCTCGGGAGCACCCAAGATAAGAGCCTGCAAGCTCATCGGCGAACTTGAAAACAATAAAAGAGGCATTTACGGCGGTGCTATCGGATACATAGATTTTACCGGAAACATGGATACATGTATCGCCATCAGAATAGCATACAAAAAGAACAAAAAGGTGTTTGTTCGAAGCGGTGCGGGAATTGTTGCCGACTCGGTTCCCGAAATGGAATTCGAAGAGTGTCTTAACAAAGCGAAAGCTTCTCTCACGGCACTCGAAAATGCACAGGAGGCTGATATATGATTTTACTGATAGACAATTACGACAGCTTTTCATACAACCTTTACCAGTATGTCGGAGAGTTAAACCCCGATATAAAAGTAATCAGAAACGATGAAATGAGTGTCGAAGAAATAGAAAAATTAAATCCCGAAAAAATAATCGTTTCGCCCGGTCCCGGAAGACCGGAGGATGCGGGAATAATAATCGAGGCAATACAAAAGCTCGGCAAAAAAATTCCGATCCTCGGCGTCTGCCTCGGACACCAGGCAATCTGCGCCGCATTCGGTGCAACTGTAACTTACGCATCAAAGCTCATGCACGGCAAACAGTCCGATGCCGCTCTCGATACCGCCTGTCCTCTGTTTAAAGGCTGTCCCGAGGTTGTGCCCGTTGCGAGATATCATTCGCTTGCGGCAGATGAGAAAACAATTCCCGAAAGCCTTTTGATAACCGCAAAGACAACGGACGGCGAAATAATGGCCGTGGCACATAAAGAATATCCGATATACGGAGTGCAGTTTCATCCCGAATCGATACTGACACCCGACGGAAAAAAGATGCTTAAAAATTTCTTGGAACTGTAAACAAAAAACCATAATCGGAGGAAACAAAAATGATTAAAGAAGCAATCGTAAAAATCGTAAACAAAGAAGATTTAACATATGACGAAGCATATGCCGTAATGAACGAGATAATGAGCGGCGAGACTTCCCCCACTCAGAACGCGGCATTCCTCGCATCGCTTTCGACAAAGAGTGCAAAAGCCGAAACAACGGATGAAATCGCAGGCTGCGCCGCAGCCATGAGGGATCATGCAACGAAGGTTGAGACCGGAATGGATGTGTTCGAAATCGTCGGAACCGGCGGAGACAATGCACAGAGCTTTAACATTTCAACAACCAGTGCGCTCGTAGCGGCAGCAGGAGGAATGAAAGTAACCAAACACGGCAACCGTGCGGCTTCCTCAAAATGCGGAACGGCCGACTGCCTCGAAGCTCTTGGCGTAAACATTCAGCAAAGCCCCGCAAGATGTGTAGAACTTTTAAACGAAGTCGGAATGTGCTTCCTTTTCGCACAAAAATATCATTCATCGATGAAATATGTCGGCCCCATCAGAAAAGAACTCGGAGTAAGAACCGTGTTCAATATCTTAGGACCGCTTACCAATCCGGCTTCGCCCGCAATGCAGCTTCTCGGCGTATATGACGAATATCTCGTAGAGCCCCTGGCACAGGTACTCGTAAGCCTCGGCATCAGACGCGGTATGGTTGTATACGGAATGGACAAGCTTGATGAAATCTCGCTTAGCGCACCCACGAAAATCTGCGAAATCAAAGACGGCTGGTATAAGACATACACAATCACACCCGAAGATTTCGGATTCGAGCGTTGCACAAAAGACGATTTGAAGGGCGGCGATCCCGCAGAGAATGCAAAGATTACACTCGCAATCTTAAACGGCGAAAAAGGTCATAAGAGAAATGCGGTTCTTTTAAACGCAGGCGCTTCGCTCTATATCGGCGGTAAAGCAAACTCCTTCAGGGAAGGCGTTGCGCTTGCTGCCGAAATCATCGATTCAGGCAAAGCGCTCGAAGTATTGACCAAATTCATCGAAGTCAGCAACCGTCCCGACGCCGAGTAGGCATCCTTAAAAGCAAAACAGACTTTTAAGTATACGGTTATACGGATTAAAAGAGATTATCGGATATGGAAAAAACAGAAACAATTCTTGATAAATTGGCGAATTACGCAAAAGAACGCACCGAGGAAGCCAAAAGAAACATTAGTGCGTCTGATATGAAAAAAATGGCCCTCGATTTGAAAAAGGGGGATTTTGCTTTTGAAAAAGCACTTCGAAAAGACGGCTTGTCCTTCATTCTCGAATGCAAAAAAGCATCTCCTTCAAAGGGTCTCATAGCTCCCGAATTTCCTTACCTTTCCATAGCAAAGGAATACGAGGCGGCAGGCGCCGACTGCATTTCGGTATTGACGGAACCCAAGTGGTTTTTGGGCAAAAACGAATATCTTGCGGAAATCGCAAGGGAAGTTAAGATACCGTGTCTGAGAAAAGATTTTACGGTTGACGAATACATGATTTACGAGGCTAGAGTACTCGGCGCATCGGCGGTACTGCTCATATGTTCCATCCTTTCGAAAGCACAGATCGAGGAATACCTGGGCATCTGCAACGAACTCGGACTCTCCGCCATAGTGGAGGCACATGATGAAAAAGAAGTAAATACCGCGGTTGAAGCAAATGCCGGAATAATCGGTGTAAACAACAGAAACCTCAAGGATTTTACGGTAGATTCGAACAACAGCAGGAAGCTTCGCGAACTCATTCCTTCCGACAGGATATTCGTGTCGGAAAGCGGACTTAAAACACCCGAAGATATCGCAAACATAAGAAGAGCGGGTGCGGATGCGGTTCTTATCGGAGAGACCGTAATGCGTGCGGCCGACAAGAGGGAGGCACTTGAAATTTTAAGGAGTGCGTTATGACAAAGATAAAACTTTGCGGACTCTCGCGTTTCGAAGACATCGATACAGCCAATGAGATAAAGCCGGATTTTATCGGATTCGTGTTTTTTGAAAAAAGCATCAGAAATGTTTCTTTTGAAAAAGCGGCCGATTTGAAAAAGAAGCTTGATCCCGCAATCAAAGCGGTCGGGGTTTTCGTGGACGAAGAGATTGATACGGTGGCGAATCTTTTAAAAGAAGGAACCGTTGATATCGCACAGCTTCACGGAAGCGAGGACGAAGAATATATTTCCAAACTGCGGGAGCTTACGGGAAAGCCCGTTATCAAGGCTTTCAGGATAAAATCCGCGGAAGATGCCGCTTTTGTAAACGAATCGGGCGCCGATTACGTATTGCTTGATTCGGGAGCGGGAGACGGAAAACTTTTGGACAGAAGCCTGTTAAGGGAAATCAAAAGACCGTATTTCCTTGCGGGCGGACTCGATCCCGACAATGTCTTAAATGCTTTGGACGAAGTCAGTCCTTTTGCGGTCGATGTGAGTTCGGGAATCGAGACGGACAAAATAAAAGATCCCCAAAAGATGAGAACATTTGTTAAAATCGTAAGAGATAAAAACGATAATATTCACAGTTTCCAGGATAAATTTTCCATAAGAGAAATGAAAGGAACCAAGATGAGCAATAACGATTCAAAAAACGGAAGATTCGGAATTCACGGCGGACAGTACATTCCCGAAACACTGATGAATGCGGTAAAAGAACTTGAAGAAGCATACAATCATTACAAGGACGATCCCGAATTTAACCGCGAACTTACCGAACTTTTAAACGAATACGGCGGAAGACCTTCAAGACTTTATTTTGCGGAAAAAATGACCAAGGATTTGGGCGGTGCGAAAATCTATCTTAAAAGAGAAGATTTAAATCACACGGGCGCTCATAAAATCAACAATGTTCTGGGTCAGGCGCTTCTTGCAAAGAAAATGGGAAAGACACGTCTTATCGCTGAAACCGGCGCCGGTCAGCACGGTGTTGCAACCGCTACGGCAGCAGCTCTCATGGGCATGGAATGCGTGGTATTCATGGGCGAGGAAGATACAAAGCGCCAGGCTTTGAACGTATACAGAATGCGCCTTCTCGGGGCAGAAGTCATTCCCGTTACGACGGGAACCGCAACACTTAAGGATGCGGTGTCGGAAGCCATGAGAGAATGGACCAAGAGAATCGACGATACGCATTACTGCCTCGGCTCGGTTATGGGTCCCCATCCCTTCCCCACGATTGTTCGTGATTTTCAGGCTGTTATTTCCAAGGAAATCAAGGAGCAGATTCTTGAAAAAGAAGGACGTCTTCCCGATGCGGTTTTAGCATGTGTCGGTGGCGGTTCGAACGCAATCGGAACTTTCTACAATTTCATAAACGACAGGGAAGTAAGGCTTATCGGCTGCGAGGCAGCGGGACGCGGTGTTGACACATACGAAACCGCCGCAACGGTTGCAACCGGAAAGCTCGGAATCTTCCACGGCATGAAATCATATTTCTGTCAGGACGAATACGGTCAGATAGCTCCCGTTTATTCGATTTCGGCGGGCCTCGATTATCCCGGCATAGGCCCCGAACATGCATATCTTCACGATATCGGAAGAGCCGAATATGTTCCGGTTACCGATGAAGAAGCGGTTTGCGCATTCGAATATCTTGCAAAGACCGAGGGTATCATTCCCGCAATCGAGTCCGCGCATGCAATCGCACACGCTATAAAAATCGCTCCCGAAATGGATAAGGACAAAATAATCGTTATTACCGTTTCCGGCAGGGGAGACAAGGACTGTGCGGCAATCGCCCGTTACAGAGGGGAGGATATCAATGAGTAATATTTCAAAAGCATTCGAAAATAAAAAAGCATTTATCCCTTTTATCACATGCGGGGATCCCGACCTTGAAACGACCGCGAAAATTGTCCGCGAAGCCGTGGCTAACGGAGCATCCCTTGTGGAATTGGGCATTCCTTTTTCGGATCCGACCGCAGAAGGTCCCGTTATTCAGGGAGCAAATTTACGTGCGTTGACAGGCGGCGTAACAACCGATAAGATTTTCGATCTCGTAAAGGATTTAAGAAAAGACGTAACGGTTCCGATGGTTTTCATGACATATGCGAATGTGGTCTTTTCATACGGATCGGACAGATTCTTTAAGAAATGCAGCGAAGTCGGAATCGACGGAATCATCTTACCGGATCTTCCTTTTGAAGAAAAAGAAGAATTCCTGGAAGACTGCCACAGATACAATGTTGATTTAATCTCGCTTATCGCACCCACTTCAAAGGACCGTATCGCGATGATTGCAAAAGAAGCGGAAGGATTCATTTATCTTGTTTCAAGTCTCGGAGTTACGGGTACGAGAACGGAGATCAATACGGATCTTGAATCCATCGTAAAAATTATAAGAGAGAACACAACCGTTCCCTGCGCCATAGGATTCGGTATTTCGACACCCGAGCAGGCAAAGAAAATGGCTTCGGTTTCGGACGGTGCCATCGTTGGTTCGGCGATTATCAAGATTATGGAAAAATACAAAAAAGAATCTCCTAAATATGTCGGAGAATACGTTAAATCCATGGTTGATGCGATATAAAAAATGCCCGATGCAAATCGGGCTTTTTTTATTCAAAAAATTTGTTTTTTATTTGTTTTCCAAAACTTTTATCCTGTTAAAAAGGCAAAAGAATTTATCATCAGTCTCGTAATCCTCATGGAAATGTCCGAAATACCAGGCTTTAAAATCGGTATTCTTGGCCACTCTCTGAAGAAAGCGTCTGAGTTCGGATTCTCCGTTTGAGAGTTCGCCGTAACACATTTTCTCAGCCACGTTAGCGGGAGCAGTATGCGAGAGAATATAATCGACCTTAAAATCGGCGCTCTCGAGATTGTACCACCCTTTTTCGTATTCCGCCCTGCACGGAAGTTCTTGCGCAAACCACGAGAATCCTTCCTTTCTGCACCATTTGTCAACGCTGTACGCACCGCCGAAAGTGAAGAATTTCGTACCGTTAATATCGAAGATCTGACCGCGCATAAGATGGATTATGTCTTTTTCGATCCTGTGGATTTTGCCGCCGTTCCAGATTTCCTCGGGATAGGCGAAAAGATGCGGGAAATGCTCGTGATTGCCGTCGATAAAAAGAACGGTAACCGGAAGATTTCGAAGGATATTGCGGGTTTCTTTTTCATCCTCTTCCAAAAAAGCGCATACGCCGACATCTCCGAGAATAATCAGATAATCCTCTTTTGTAAAATTGCCCTCTTTCCCTTCAAAGAAATCCGTGACTTTTTTAATATCAAGCGTTCCGTGGGTATCTCCCGAAATTATAAAACTCATATTTCTCCTCTTTTCGATATAACATTACTATAATCGGGGCGTAAGGAAAACCCTTTTCGGAAAAAATACGTTTTTCTGCGCTCTGTAAAAATTTGATCTGTTTTGATAAAATAAAAAAGGACTAAGTATTTTCCTGATAATTTTTGAGGTTATTTTATGAAAGTTTTTTTACTTGAAGACGATGATGCGATAGGCATGGGACTTAAATATTCCCTTGAAAAAGAAGGCTATGACGTAACGCATGTAAGAACTTTTGCCGAGGCAAAATCCGCGTGGAAGACCAACGAATACGACATAAGCATTCTGGATATCAATCTTCCCGACGGAAGCGGATACGACATCTGCGGATATTTAAAGGAATCGGAAGACATTCCGGTTATTTTTCTGACGGCGGCGGATGCGGAAGTCAATGTCGTAATGGGACTCGAACTCGGGGCCGACGATTACATCTGCAAGCCTTTCAGGGTCAATGAGCTTATGGCAAGAATCAAAAGCGTTTTAAGAAGAGCCGGAAAGGGCGAAGCCGGAAGTGCGGATTCGCAATCGGGCATCGAGCGTCTCGGCAATCTTTGCATTTATACAAACGAAGCCAAAGTTACCGTAAAGGACGAGGCTTCCGGCAAAGAAGAAAGCGTTGAGCTTACGGCACTCGAGTACAGACTTTTGCTGACCTTTTGCAACAACAGGGGCGTGGTGCTTACAAGAAACCAGCTCCTTTCGGATATGTGGGACATAAGCGGAGATTTCGTCAACGACAACACGCTCACGGTTTATATAAAGAGACTTCGCGACAAGATTGAAAAAGACCCTTCCGACCCGAAAATCATAAAAACGGTTCGCGGCATGGGATATATTGTGGATAAATAAGAGGCTGAATCATGAAGAACCGGGAATTTCGAAACATGATAATAGCGGGCGCTGCAGTCACCCTGATTGCGGCGGTTTGTTCCGGCGTTTTTTTGGGATTGAAAACAGGCGCGGCGGTTTTTCTTACCGGGCTTGTTCTTATTGTCATATTTATTGTTTATACAAAGAAAAGATATGAAAAGATAGATAAATTAAACGATTATCTTGTCAGGGTTTTATCGGAAAACGACGATAACGAAATTCTCGATCAGGAGGAGGGAGAACTTTCGATTTTAAAGACGAATATTTACAAAACCACTTCGACTTTAAAATACCAGAAAGAACTTTTATCCGACGAAAAAAAGAATCTCGCGGCCGCTATCGCGGATATCAGTCATCAGCTTAAAACGCCGCTTACATCAATGATGGTAATGAACGATCTTTTGGTGGACGAGCAAGACGATAACAAAAGAACGGAATTTTTAAAAACCCAATCCTCGCAGCTTAACAGAATGAACTGGCTCATACAGACTCTTTTGAAATTATCGAAGCTCGATGCCGGTACGATCAATTTAAAACGCGAGGAAGTTTCGGCGGCCGAGCTTATCGAAGAAGCGGTTAAGCCTTTCGAAATACAGTTTGATTTACGAAACATATCTTTCAAATCGGACGTTTCCGAAATGAATATTAAATGCGATAAAAACTGGACCGTGGAAGCGATTCAAAACATCATCAAAAACTGCATCGAGCATATGGATGACGGCGGAGAACTGTCGGTATCCGCGGTTGATACCAATATTTTCACGCAAATAACCGTACGCGATACGGGCTGCGGAATAGCAAAAGACGATCTTCCTCATATTTTCGAACGTTTTTACAAAGGGAAAAACGCAGGCAAAGACAGCGTCGGAATAGGGCTTGCGCTTTCAAAATCCATCATAGAGGGCGAGCAGGGCGAAATAAGCGTCGAAAGCAGCGAGGGAGTCGGAACAAAATTCATTATCAAATTTTTCAAAACGTTAATATAAAAAACAAACAAAAAGGATGAAGAAACGAAGCTTTCCTCATCCTTTTTTTAATGAAAAAAGAAATATTACAAAACTGTAATAAAAAAGTCACCTGTTTGTAAGACAAAAAAAATATACTGTGCTCATAAGATGAAAAAATTACGCAGCGAAAAGCGTTTTGACATATTTGAAAGGAGCAGCGAATGAAAATACTCGAAATCAAAAATTTATGTAAGGTTTACGGAAAGGGAGACACACAGGTAAATGCTCTCAAAGATGTGACTTTTGATGTTATGCAGGGAGAGTTCGTGGCGATAGTCGGACCTTCGGGAAGCGGAAAATCGACACTTCTTCACATCCTCGGCGGAGTCGATAAAGGAACCTCGGGACAGGTTATCATCTCGGGAACGGAAATAAACAGACTCGACGAAAAGGAACTTGCGATTTTCAGAAGAAGACAGATTGGATTGATTTATCAGTTTTACAATTTGATACCGATATTGAACGTAGAGGAAAATATGACTCTTCCGATTCTTCTCGACGGAAAGAAACCCGACAAAAAATTACTTAAGGACCTTCTCGAAAAACTCGGTTTAAAGGACAGGGTAAAACATCTTCCGAACCAGCTCTCGGGCGGTCAGCAGCAAAGGGTATCCATCGGACGTGCGCTTATGAATCATCCCGCACTCCTGCTTGCGGACGAGCCGACCGGAAACCTTGATTCCGAAAACAGCAAAGAGATAGTTTCCCTTCTTAAAAAATTCAATAAAGAAAACAACCAGACGGTTATTATCATTACGCATGACGAAAGGATTGCGCTTTCCGCCGACAGGGTCATTACCATCGAAGACGGCAGAATAACAAGGGATTCGAAGAATCCCGCGGAAGCCGAAAATCATAACGAATCGGGAGCGGAGGTGAGTGAATAATGAATATTATTTTCAAACTCACGCTAAGACATATTTCAATCAATATAAAAAGAACGGTGGTCACGATTTTGGGAATCGTTATGTCCACGGCTTTAATCGGTGCAATGTTTATCGGCGGATTCTCGTTTTTTAACTTCTTTGGAATTCTTGCAGAGAGAACCGACGGAAAAGTTCAGGCGGCTTTTTACGAGTTAAGCGAAGAACAGGCGAAGATTTTAAAAGAAGATTCGAGAATCGAATATATCGGAATAAGGGACGTGAATCCCGAAATAAGCGGTGTCCGTCTTATAAGCGATGCGGAAGAACGATTCAAAACCGGTAATATCACTTATGCCGACGAAGATTATTTTAACGAAATGATTTTATGCGAATACGATGGAAGATTTCCTGAGAATTCGAATGAAATTGCGGTTGAAGAAGCATTTTTGAAGGATAACAATCTCCCGTTAAAGGTCGGCGATACGCTTTCATTCGAGCAGGGATACAGGTTTTTTATTGAAGATGACGGAGAGGAATCCTACCTCGGAGGACCGTACAGATCCGATGAAGGTTTTGTTTTAAAAGAAGTCAAAAACTGCACGATAACTGCTGTTTTGCACAACAATATGCCGACAAAGGATTATGATATTCTTTGCGGAATCGACGGGGGATTTTTTCCGGAATCCAAAAACGCAGAGGCAAGAATCTGCCTAAAAAAACGCAATCACACTTCGTTGAAACAGTTAAAAAGCATAAGGGACGAAGCGAATATTACAAAATACGAATTCAACACGGAATATCTTTTGAGCGTTTTTGCAATCGACGGAAGGCAGGGCGCGTTTAAGGCACTCTTTGTAATGATGGGAATTGCCCTTTTAATCATAATCGTCACATCCGTGGTTTTGATAGTCAATTCCATCGGTATGTCGCTTACCGAGAGAATCCGATATCTCGGAATGCTCTCAAGCGTCGGCGCAACCGGAAGACAGAAGAGATTTTCGATTTATTTCGAGGGTCTGATATTGGGTCTTATCGGTATTCCCATCGGCATTTTCGTCGGGTATCTCGGAACAAAAATCACTCTTTTGTTTCTCGGCGGCAAAATGCTCGAAGCCAATCTGCTTGCGGGTTCGGAAGGCATGCAGGGAGGCATTCCCGTAAAAATTTCACCCGCGGTAATCTTTGCGATAGTACTTTTTTCGGCGGTAACGATATTCGTTTCGGTACTTGTTCCGGCATTTAAAGCCGCAAGAATAATGCCGATTGACGCGCTTCGCCAAAACGGTACGATCAGAATAAAGCCGCGTCATTTGAGAATCAACCCTCTGATTCGCCTCATCTTCGGTTACGAAGGCGAACTTGCTTACAAAAATATTAAAAGAAACGGTATAAAAGGTACGATAATTACGATATCCATCGCGGCATCGATAATTTTGTTCCTCACAATCAGCTATTTTTGCGATTCTATTAAAAAAGCCAACAGTTTTGATTTCAATCTGCCGTATCAGGTATTGGCGGGATGCTCGTATAAAGAGAGCGAAAAAATGAGAGAGGACATCCTGAAAATCGACGGCGTGGATGATGTGTTCAGCGCAGGCATGATACAGTTTTCGTATAAACAGAATTCGGATAACAGCCTGACTCTCGCGAATGCCGATATAGTTAACAAAGATTTTCTGAAACCGGATTATTCCGATCTGGAAGTGGATTCGATTTGCCTTGTTCTTGTCGAAGACGAAGATTTCGACGCATTGCTTGAAAAGAACAAACTTGATGTGCAAAAGTATCACGAGGGCAATTTAAAAGGAGTTCTTCTGAATTCGCTTTTCCACGAAACAAACGCGACAGAGGTTTTCAATGAAGGAATTCTTTCTCAAAGCCTTCATTACGATGTCCCGGAAGGATTCCCGCCGGCAGTCGAAATAGCTGATTTCGTAAAATATGATAAAAACAGTTATATTTTCAAGCTTGTTCCTTCGGGAACGATAGCGGTGTTCGTTCCGGTTTCGGAATATTACAAGGCCGCAAAAGAGACCATATCCGAAGACATTTTACTTTACGATCTTGCGGTGGTAACCGACGAACACGAAAAAGTCGTCAACGACATATATAATCTTTTCGAAGCGGAAGGTTATACCGATTACAGTGTTTCCGATGTGAAATCGTCGCTTCTTATCATGGAGACGGTTACGCTTACGATAAACACTCCGATGTACGGTTTTATGATTTTGCTGACGTTAATAACGATTGCGAATATCATCAATACGATTTCGACGGGCGTTCTTTTGAGAAGAAAAGAATTTGCGATGTACAGATCGGTCGGAATGGACAACAAGGGCTTTAAGAAAATGATGTGGCTTGAAATTTTCCTCTACGGTTTCAGGGCGATTTTCATCGGAGTTCCGATTTCGATACTTTTAAGTTATCTGATGTATTCGGCTTTCAGCGACAAACTGTATTCTTTTATAATAAACCCCGTAACATATTCGGTATGCATTATATCCGTATTCCTCATAGTGGGTGCGGGCATGGTTTTAAGCATCAACAAAATAAAAGAAGAAAGCATTATCGAAGCTTTAAAGGAAGATGCGATTTAAACCTCAGACACGGAAAACCCGGAGAATATCTTCGGGTTTTTTCATATTCAAATTGCAATGCAAAGCCGTATATTTTAGAATAAAAGAGAAAGTAAAAGGATAAGGGGTCTTGGGACATTATGAAAAAAACAATTCGTATTATTTCGGCTGCCGCCGTACTTTCATTACTGACGGCATGCACTTTGATTCCGATAAAAGAAGAAAAAACCGAAAAGCTGCCGGTTACCGTCATTTTAGACGAAAAAAAACCGGATGAAAAAAAGAACGTTGTGACGTCTCCCGAGCCCGAAGAAGAGGATATTACACTCACTGAGGAAGAGGAAGAAGAAGTAACCGGTTACGATTCCGATTTCGATTCGCAATTGCAGCTTATCGCGGATAATTTCGAATACATAAAAGAGGCTTTTACGAATGAAATATACGTAATGCAGTCTCCCATGATTGCGGTGACCGATTTTAACCGAAATCAAAGACTCGAACTTATTATTTCGGACACCCAGGGGTCCGGCGCGTTCTCATATACCTGCTTTTTTGAAGTAAACGAAGATTTTTCGGGAATTGACGAATTAAGAATGGGGAATGCCGAAGAAGAAATATTCCTTGACGATATCGGGGATTTTTCGGGAACGGACGCATTTGAGTGTTACCGAAAAGACGGAAATTATTTTTATGCAGTGGATGATTATACCAGCACCGGGTCTTCGCTTAAAGGCGATTTTTATTTCGCTTATTCGTTTGACGGATGCGTTTCAATCGAAAACATCTGCGGATACACGGTTTCGGAAAATATTTCCGAGGATCCGGACAATGTATATATCAGACTTTATGATTCTTCTGCAAAGCGCATTGCAAGCGAGCAGGATTATTCGAAATGCTTCGAAGATTTTTGGTCGGAATACGAAAAAGAGCCTCCCTGCGAAGTCGGATGGGTTTCGCTTCCCGAAGACGATGTCCTTTCGGCACTTAAAAATTCCTTCGGATCTTTTAATCCCGATTCGGAAAAAGAAATCGAAACCGATTATGATTTTAAGACCCTCGTTAACGGTTTTTATAAGAAAAATTATATAATTTTGCCAAGCGAATAGGCGAAAAATTTTTGAGACAAGCCCTGTCTCATTCGCTGAAACAGGGCATTTGCTCGTTTTGTGTCCTTTTAAAAAACTTGTCCCGCCGATAAGATTTGATTGTAACGAGCCGAACAAAAGATTCGGAAAATCAATCGATAAACGGAGGATACAAAAATGAAAAAGAAATTTGATGTAACAAGAATAACAACAATGGTAATCGCAGGAGCGGCGATAGTATTCATAATATTATCGATGTGCGTTGAAAAGGCAAATCCATTTCTCAATATAGGATTGGGATTGGTTGCTTTATCCAATATTGTATGTTGGATTTTAAACGGTATCAGGAAAGGAAAAAACAATGGATCAGCAGAAAGTCGGAGCATTTCTTAAAGAATTAAGAAAAGAGAAAAATATCACTCAGGAGCAGCTTGCGGAAGAAATGCGCGTATCGAGAAGAACGGTTTCCAGATGGGAGACCGGAAGCAATATGCCGGATTTGGACATCCTGATCGATATTTCCGAATTCTATGACGTTGAATTAAGGGAAATCCTGGACGGAGAAAGGAAAAACGAACAAATGGATAAAGTAATGAAAGAAACGGTACTGAAAGTCGCAGACTACAGTAATGACGAAAAAGCAAAAGTAATGAAAAGAATGCATGCTCTTTTTATAGCCGCTTTGGCATTGATGACATTTTTACTTGCTGCATTCTTCATAGATTTATGGAGCGGCCCGGTAATGGATATTTTGCAGGGCGTGGCACTCGGTGTCGGATACGGAATGATTGTCATCGGAGTAATCATGACGAGCCGTTACGCAAGACAGATTCGCGAGTTCAAATTAAGACTTTTAAACAGAACCAAAGAACTCGAAGATTAGTCGGATATATTGATAAATAATGCGGAAAGAGGTACATTTTATTCATGTAAATGTACCTCTTATTCATTTTTTGTTGATGGACGGTTTTAAGTAAAGTATAAAGAATTCACGGAGGCGGCAATTTGAAGCTTTTTGTAAAAGACAATCAGAACATTTCGGAAACCGAAGTGGAAATCAGATGTCAGAATCGTGACGAAGAAGTCGAGAACCTTGTAAATGCGATAAACCTTGCGGGCAACACCCTCATGGGAGAAAAGGAAAACGGAGACAAAACACCGGTATATGTATCCAAAATCCTTTACATCGAAGCCGTGGACCGCAATGTGTTTGCGTACACGCCCGATGAAATTTACAGAATAAAAAGAACTCTTTTCGATTTGGAAGAAGTCCTTTCCAAAGAATACTTTACCAGAATATCCAAGTCGTCGATTGTCAATTTGAAATCCGTCAGAAAAATATCTCCCGACGATTCGAGACGCCTGAAACTGCTGCTTAAAAACGGAGAATGGATTATGGTTTCGAGAAATTACGTCAGCGATTTTAAAAAGAGCATCGGAATGAATGGGGAAAAATAAGATGGAGAGAGTCAAAAAAGCTTTTTCAAAAAGTGCATTCATTACCGCCGTATGTTTTTCGCTGAGCATTTTTGTTATCAGTGTCTGTTTTTCCTTTGCGGGACTGACCTTATATCCGATTATGGTGACGGAAACCGGAATATGCTTTTTGATTCTGGGAGTCATTACTTTCGTCAGATTATACGTTGACGGCAACAGATGGTTTCTTAACAAACCTTTTATTATAAAGAGCCTGATATTCATGCCGTTTTATCTGATAAGCGTTCTTGTGCTGGATTATTTCCTCGTAAAAGAACTTAACGGCATTTACAAATTGTGGCTGATGATAATGTATGCCGTATTGTTTTTCGTTGTATTTTCAATCGTTCAGGTCATAAGATATTTTATTCTTAAAGTCAAAACAGACGCTATAAATGATGCTCTTAATGAATTTCAAAAGGAGCACGGATGGGATGAAAAAGAATAAAATAATTATTGTATTAAGGGTTTTTCTGGGCCTTTTGTTATGGTTTTTGTCATTCAAAGGTCTCGGTTGGCTTGTATCTTTGCTGATTGAAGGCAAAATACCCGAGGTTTTAAAACTTGTTGCGGAAAGCATGCTCATACCCTATACCGTTTCGCTCGGAATGTTTTTCCTTGTCGTAATCGGAATAAAAAAGAGCGAAATAAAGGGCGAAAAAAAAGCGGATGCCAAAATGATAATAAAAGCATTCATAATCCAGACCGGTTTTTCGATGCCCGTCATTATTTTCGTCAACGTGATTGCCGTGATTGCGGGTTTTCAAATTAAGGGAATCACCGCCGAAGAACTGTTTGGAAAATATTGGATTTTTTATGCGATACTGCTTTTGATTTTCAATCCGATATTCGAGGAACTTCTTTTCAGAAAATTTGTTTTGGAAAGACTCCTTGTTCTCGGAGAAATACCCGCAATTCTTTTAACATCGTTTTTCTTTGCGCTGCCCCATCTGTATTCGGTGGGAGTCCCGATCTTCTTCGGAACTTTTATAATAGCAGTTGTCTGGGGATTCATTCGCGTTAAAACCGGAAAAATGTGGCCCGTCGTACTGCTTCACTGCATGTTCAACATATACGGTTCATATCTCTCACAGGCCCTGTCCCGAAATACTCTCGGTATACTTTTGCTGGCAGCGTTCAATCTTTTGATTTTCCCGGCCGCGGCTCTTGTTATAAGCATTGTTTGTTTTATATCGAAAAAGAAAAAAACGGTATCGGAATAAAGAAAACCCCGAATGTCATGAAACATTCGGGGTAATTTTTTAAATAAACGTTGATTAAAACGGATTATTTGATAACATCCACACCGTATTTCTCACCGAGTTTGGCGAGAGTTCCGTCTTCAACGAGTTTGTCGATTGCGGAATTGACAATCTGAACTGTCTTTGTATCTTCAAGTCTGAAACCGATTGCATATTCCTCGCTCTGTAAGCTTGCGCCGTCAAGAATCATGAGGTCGCTGTAATCTGTGTCGTCGTTGATAACGGCTTTTGCAAGCGTAAGATCCAAAACTGCGGCATCGCATGTTCCGGCCTTTACTTCAAGAAGTGCATCTTTCTGTGCGCTTGTACCGAGGTATTTGCCTGTCGAAAGATGAGCATCGGCTTCGATGGCGCTTTCGCCGGCGGAACCGCTTTCGGCACATACATTGATTCCGTCCATGTCGGCAAGGGATTTAAATTTGTCCGCATTGCTTTTGTTTATAACAACAACCTGTTCGTTAACAACATATGATTTTGAAAAAGCCATGTTTTCTTTTCTTTCTTCCGTAACGGTAAGGCCGTTCCAGATACAGTCAATGGCTCTGGATTTAAGTTCAACTTCCTTCTGATCCCATTCGATTTCCTGGAATTTTACGGGAACGCCTACGATTTCGGATACAGCCTCTGCAAATTCGGTATCGAATCCGATAAGATTTCCGTTTTCGTCATAGTAGTTCATGGGCTCGTAAAGAGTGATTCCGACAACCAGCTCATTTTTGTTTTTGATATAGTCCCAGTCCGTGGCAGCATCTTTTCCGCATCCGACGAGCATTGCGGATACCGTTAATGCCGTCAAAAGTATTGATACTATTTTCTTCATTTCGTTCCTCCTTGTAAAAAAACGATTGATAATATTTTATTTCGGGTAAAACATTCAAGTACTTTATTCTTTTTGATTATATAAATCTAACTTATAAATAAAGCAGTAACATACTATCAGCATATTTTGATTTTGTCAACTTTTTGTCTTTTTTTAAAAAAGGTATTGACATAAACTGTATATTGCTGTATATATAACACATAAACAGTTGTGAGGTAACCGATATGAAATTATTGCAAAACAGCGGAATTCCCATATACAAACAAATCAGCGAACAGTTAAAGGAAGACATTCTTTCCGGAAAAATAAAAGAGGGCGAGTACCTGCCGTCGATAAGAGGACTGGCTCAGGATTTGAGGACCAGCGTCATCACGACCATTAAAGCCTACGAAGAACTTGAAAGCGAGGGACTGGTTACTGCGGTCCACGGCAAGGGCTTCTTTGTCAACGCACAGGACGGCGAACTTTTGCGTGAGCAGCATATACGAAAGGTCGAAGAAGATTTGATGCAGGCAATAAAAGCATCCAAAGTTGCCAAAATGACCGAGGATGAACTTATCGATACTCTGAAAGTACTGATTAAACTGTCCGAGGAAGAATAAAATCGGAAAAACACAAGCGGATTCGCCATGGAACAGAGGATTACATGACAAACAAGGAAAGACCGGAGGGTAAAAAAATGAATTATACAGACGTTATTACGGCAAAAAACATCAAAAAGAGATTCGGAAAATTCGAACTGAATATTGAAGAGCTTCACATTCCGGAAGGATTTTCGACGGCTCTGGTTGGAGAAAACGGTGCGGGAAAGACGACGCTTCTGAATATTCTCGGCGGTTTGAGAAGGGATAATGAGGGCGAAGTGACGTATTTCAAAGAGAACAAAATAACGGACGAAGGCGTCATGGAAAGAATCGGCTTCACCGGCACAAAGAATTACCTTCTTCCCCATTGGAACGGCAATCAGGTCAGAGAACTTTCCGAGATGCTTTTTGACAATTTCGACGGTGAGAAATTCGATTCCATATGCAAATCTCTCAATGTGGACGATTCGGTTTTCGGTGCCAAGGCGAAGCCCGTTTCCAAGCTTTCCGACGGAAACATCATGAAACTCATGCTTGCGACGGTATTTGCGAGAAAGACGGATTTGCTTTTGCTCGACGAGCCGGCTTCTCCCCTCGATCCTCTGATGAGGGATATGCTCGGAGATATTTTAAGAACATATATAGCGGAAGGAAACGGCAAAAGATCGGTTCTTTTTTCCACACACAACATTTCCGACATGGAATCGGTCTGTGATTACATCATAATCATGGATGACGGCAAAATACTCGAGAGGGGATTCGTTCTCGACATAAAAGAAAAATATGTTGTTGTCAAAGGGGACGAAAGAGATTACGAGGCGGCATCAAAGCACATGGTTTCCGCACATAACGGAAAATACGGCTTCGAAGGCATAGCGCTATCCGAAAAAAAGAACCTGTTTGCGGGAATGAACGTGTCATTCGAAACACCGGATCTTTTCCAAATATGCGTTTCGCTTCTCAAACAAAATTCCAAACTTCAAATGCCCGAACTGTAGGGATTGTGAGGTGATTCGACATGATAAATGCGATTAAAAGTTTCAATGCGTACAATTCAAAAAAAGTAATCCGACTGACCTATGCACTGCTGCCGATTGGCATTTTCGCGGTACTTTTCGTAACGGGTCTGTTTCTTAAAAAAGTCGATTTGGACCAAAGAAATATAGTATTCGTAACGCTTGCGATAATTGCGATCATAGAAGCGGTTGTTATGATCTGCCTCTCCGATCGATTCGGTATAGGAACGATTTTGGTGAACAATTCCGGGATAAGCGAAATGATGAAAACCTCCTTTGAAGGAGGGAAGGTGACGGTCAATGCCGTCATCGGAGATGCGATAATGAAAGGCTTTCTTTTCACTTTTGTTTTCGTGATACTGTTTTTCGGCAGACTGATTTTTTGCAAAGATTCTCCGGTTATGCTTATATTTTTGAACCTTATGGGAATTGCGGCCTCTCATACGACCTGCAGTCTGATTTGCTGGATATGCAGAAAAATCGAGAGCAGCGCCTTAGCGTCGGTGGTTCACAGCTTTGGATTGTTTTTGGTAACTCCTGCGATTGTTATGTATGCGCTTCCGACGAAATTTATACATATTTCGGTATTGGTTTCGCTGACGGTTTTGTTCCTTTTGGCGGATGCGGCGATAAACATAATCGGAATAAGATTACTGAAAAAATTCATAAAGAACGAATGGTATACGGATGCAAAACCGAAAGGACGGGAAGATGAAGATTAAAGATACTTTAAAACTATTTAAATACACATATCAGTATATTACGACATGGCTTGTGATTTTTCTTTTCGTAATGCAATGCATTCTGTTTATTGTTGCGGATATAGGAACGGCAATCATGGGAATGATGGTAAGCGTCACAGCCTCCTTTTTTATCAATCAGACATACATGATTATGGCATCCGGAATGATTCAGTCATCGGAAAAGTTCAGAAAGGACGTGTTCAAAAATTTTGCGATTATATCCGTGATTTTTAACGTTGTTCTCTTCTTTGTGTATATATTTCCGAAATACCTGTTCATCAGGCTATATGTAGGAGAGCCGGATAAAACGGCAGCCATATTCCTTATAAACTATATGATCTGCAACATTCTTTCCTTTGCTTCGATAGCCTTTATGTACAAAAAACAAATGCTTGGAATGCTTATGACCGTGGCAATGATTTATTCGACCGGAATGCTGATGCTTTTCATTCTTAAAAGAAAACAGGTTGGTTTTTCCTTTGCAAGGAAGATTATCGAAGGAAACATTAAACCCGCAAACAGCGACTTTCACGTTTTCAGCCTCCTGCTTTTGGCGGCTTTGGCGGTTACCGTGATTTCCCCTTTTATCTTTTATCTTATTTCGAAAAAGATGGAAAAAATACCCATAAGTCAGGCGCTTATCGATCGCATGCCGTGGGGAAAACTTTAAATAAGACCTCAAAAAATACCCGAAGCGTTTTCGGGTATTTTTTTTACAAAGTCAAAAATATTGTGTAAAATAAGATGAAATGAAATTTGAATTGGAAAGAATCGGTTAACATGGCAGAAGCATTTCTTGTAAAAATTTGGAATTTTATTATACAGTTTGTAAGCGGAATCAATTTGCCCGATTTTAAGACATTTTGCGAAGTTACGCTGCAGCTTTTGGACGGATTCAAATTAACCCTCCTCATATTTGCCGTAACGCTTGCGGGCGCACTTCCGCTCGGGCTTTTGATAACGTTCGGAAGCATGTCGAAAATCAAAATCATAAAAGGCTTAACCAAAGGTTTTGTCTGGGTGATAAGAGGAACGCCCCTCATGCTTCAGATAATTTTGGTTTTCTACGGCCCGGGGCTTATTTTTAAAATAGACGGATTAAACCGTCTCCCCGCGGTTATCATAGCTTTTATCATCAATTACGCCTGCTATTTTTCGGAGATATACAGGGGCGGCATCGAGAGCATTTCACAGGGGCAGTATGAAGCCGGACAGGTGCTCGGAATGACCAAAACCCAGATATTTTTCAGGATTATCCTGGCGCAGGTTATTAAAAGAATCATTCCTCCGATGGGCAACGAAATCATAACGCTCGTAAAGGACACTTCCCTTGCGAGAGTCGTATCCTGCGTGGAACTTTTGAAGGCGGCACAGGAAATTGTCGGACTCAAGGCAATCATCTGGCCCATCTTTTACATAGGCGCGTTTTATCTTCTCTTTACCGGCGTACTGACGATAGTTTTCGGAAAGATTGAAAAGAAACTCGATTATTACAAGGGATAAAAACCCGGGGAAAAATATATGGAAACAGTATTAAAAGTCGAAAACTTATGCAAAAGTTTTGATAAAGAACAGGTCTTGAAAAACGTCTCTTTCGAACTCGAAAAGGGAGAAGTTCTGGCAATAATCGGATCTTCGGGCGGCGGCAAAACCACGCTTTTGAGATGCCTTAACCAGCTTGTGATTCCGGACGGCGGAAAGATCACGGTTAACGACGATGTGATTTTTGATGCCGAGCTCGGAAAGGAAAACGAAAAGAATCTGAGAACGAAAAGACTTCATTTCGGACTTGTCTTCCAGCAGTTCAATCTCTTCCCGCAATACAATGTATTCAACAATTTGACGCTCGCGGCAAGACTTCTTGCGAAAGAGAAAAATTCCAAAAACAAAGGCAGTTCGGAAGATCTTAAAAAGGAATATGCGCGCATAGATTCGGAAGCCGAAAAAATCCTTGAGAGAGTCGGATTAAAAGAAAAAATGAAAGCTTATCCCTGCGAACTCTCGGGCGGTCAGCAGCAAAGAGTGGCAATAGCCAGGGCGCTTATTCTTCATCCCGACATTCTTTGTTTTGACGAGCCGACTTCCGCGCTCGACCCCGAATTGACGGGCGAAGTTCTTCGCGTAATAGAGGGACTCAAATCAAAGGACAACACCATGATAATAGTTACTCACGAGATGGAATTTGCCAGAAGAGTGGCCGGAAAAATCATATTCATCGCCGACGGAATCATTGAGGAAATGGGTACTCCCGAGGAAGTTTTCGAAAATCCGAAGAGCGAAAAATTAAAAAATTTCTTCAGCAAATCCGTGGAAAAACTCTAAATTCAAACCCGTCCTTTCGGCCGATTCCGAGGGGCGGTTTTTTTGACCGAAGAAAATAATCAAAAAAATTTTTTAAAAAACCAATAAAAACCGTGCAGCTGTTCGTATATTGATTGAAACGCAAAAACAAAACAAAAAAGGTTGATAATATGAAAAAGAATTTATTAAGAAGTATAGGAATCATAGGAACTCTTTCAATGCTGGCAGGTTGTACAACCCCGGGCTCTTCGCCGATATTAGAGGAAATAAAGCTTCCAAATAACGGTTCGCCGGCTAAAATCAGCAACGAATCGGTTCTTTTAAGCAAAGATGTACAAACGCTCATGATTGAGAAAACCGAGCTTTCCGACATAAGCGATGAACAAAGAGCATGTTTATCGAACGCATCGATTGCGTTATTAAACCGGATTTCAAAGGACGACAAAGGAAATGTTCTGATATCTCCTTATTCGATAAATACGGCACTCGGAATGACGGAATTGGGAGCGGGAAACGAAACTCTTAAGCAGATGGAAGAGACCGTAAACGGCGGCCTGTCAAGAAGTGAATTCGAAACGATAATGTACCGTTTAAGAGAAGAAACCGTTTTAGAGGATCAGGTCAAATGGAATACAGCCAATTCTTTATGGTTAAAAGACGACGGACGGTGGGCTTTGCGGGATGAATTTTTAACGGAAACGGTTTCGTATTACGATCCCGAGATTTACAAAGCGCCGTTTAACGACCAGACCATAAAAGATATCAATTCGTGGGTAAGCAACGAAACAGACAGGAAGATTACGCAAATCCTCGACAAAATAGATCCCAGAGCGGTTCTTTATCTTGTGAATGCCACGGCATTTGAGGCCGAATGGGAAACGATGTACGAAAAAGACGATATTTTTGAGGGAAGAACGTTTACCAACGCGGACAATTCATCCTCGGAAGTTACGATGTTAACAAGCACGGAAAACAGATATTTTACGCTCGGTAAAGGCGAGGGTTTCATCAAACCCTACAAGGGCGGCAGATTCGCATATGTGGCGATATTGCCCGAAGAAGGAATGGGAACCGACGAATATCTCGAGGATCTTGCGGCTTCCAAAGAAGATTTTTCCAAAGCGGTCAGGGAAGCGGATTATGAATCGGTAATCGTTCATCTTCCCGAGTACTCGATGGATTACGATGTCAAACTTCACGAAGTTTACAAAAATATGGGAATGGATATTCCTTTTGACGAAAACAAGGCCGATTTTCACGACATGATCACATCGACCGCGGGAGAACCTTACAATGTCTGGATAGGAAGAATTCTCCATAAAACACATATAGAAGTAGACCGCAAGGGAACCAAAGCGGCTGCGGCAACGGTTGTTGAAATGAATATCAAATGCCAGTCGGTCGAGGTTGTCGAAGAACCGAAGATTATCGTGTTGGACAGACCTTTTGTATATGCAATCGTTGAGACCGAAACGGGAATTCCCTTCTTTATAGGATGCCAGAACACAATGAGTAATTAAACATCCAAACATTTTAACCTACCCCTTTCTTAAATCTCCGGCAGTCATTGCATTGCCGGAGATTTATTTGTCCTTCGGATACATTGTCACTGCGTCGGCGGTATGGTATATTAAAAAAGGTGTTTTGTTTATTTTCCGAGAGGATACAACATGAAAATCAAATGTGAATTTTGCAGCGTAATGTATGACGACACGCTTGAAGAGTGTCCTCATTGCGGCGCCAAAAACGAAAATGTCAGACGGGGGGGCATCGATGCTCCGATAACCGTGGAAGAACTGAAAAAGTGGTACGAAGAACAGGGACTTCCGCCTTACGAGGTGACGCGATTCTTTATCGGAATCGATTATAAAGAACCCAAAGCGTTCGGAATTTACAAAGATGAAAATTCCGGAAACTTTGTTGTATACAAAAACAAAGACACCGGTGCGCGGGCAATAAGATACGAGGGCAGCGACGAAGCATTCGCGGTCAATGAATTGTGGCTTCGCCTAAAGCAGGAAATAATATCCCAGAAGAAAAGAAACGAAGAAGAGAATGCCGAAGCAAAAGTCGTAACGGGCAAAAAAATTCGTTTTGGCGGAGGCGGATTCTTTTCGGACGTTCTGCTCATTTTGGGAGGCTTCGGAATATACATTTTGTTTATGGCACTGACCGTGCTTCCCTGCATTTATTTTATGATACCCAACAATCCGTTAAACAGGGCAATTTGCCCGATGCAGGGGTATTATGATTATAACGGCGACATGTATTATCACATGGCCGGTTACAAAAAAACCGAATGGATAAAATACTCCGAAGATTCCCAAAGCTGGGAAACCGCCTATATCGCAAAAGGTGACAGGCTGTTTTCGAAAAAAGACGCAAGTGCGTATTTTGTATCGGGAGAATGGGATTCTTCGCTTGCTTGTTCCGATGCAACAAAAAGCACGCTTTATACGGATTTTATAAACGATTACGAAATCGGCAAAGGATATTATTCGTATGAGGACGATAACTATTATCATATCGAAAAATCGCAGTATGACGGATGGTTTCATTACGATTCACAAAGTGATTCCTGGGATCCGGTAACTTACGAAAGCGTTCCCGCAGACCTTCAGCACGGAAACAGCGCAGGCGATTTCTGGTACACACCCACATGGGATTCATCGACTCAGATAACGGATTTTACTGAAAGCAGTTCCTACAAAGAATATCAGGAAAGTCATAAAAGTTCTTCCGGCAGTTCTTCAAAAAGTTCCTCAAGCTCTTCTTGGAGTTCGGGAAGCTCCTGGGATTCGGGTTCCACGGACTGGGGAAGCGACTGGTAAAAAAATCTTTGGGAGACTAAGAAAAATGGACGATCGTATAAAAAAGCAGTTGGATTTTTCGCTTGAAATAGACAAGGAAAAAAATATTTTCAGACAGACGTCCCTAAGCGGTCACGGCAGAAAAGAAAACGATGCGGAACACGCATGGCACATGGCAATCATGGCATACCTTTTAAAAGAATATGCCAATGAGGAAGTGGACATTGCGAAAGTTATGATAATGTGCCTCATCCATGACATTGTCGAGATTGATGCGGGCGATACATATGCTTACGACCCCGAGGCTTTAAAGACGCAAAGAGAGAGGGAGGAAAAAGCAAAGGAAAGAATCTTTTCGCTTCTTCCCGACGATCAGAAAGAAGAACTTACGGCACTTTTTGACGAATTCGAAGCGTGCGAAACAAGCGAATCGAAATTCGCTCACTCGATGGACAATCTCCAGCCGCTCATATTAAACAATTCCAATAACGGAAGCGACTGGAAGGAGCACGGCGTATATGCGAAGCAGGTTTACGAACGCCAGGGCAAAACACAGCTGGGCTCAAAAAAACTTTATGAGATAACGGCTTCGATAATTGAAGAAAACATAAATAAGGGCAATCTTAAATAAGAGGGTTTCGGATGATTTTACTTAACGATTATTACAATGCCGTTTTCGAAAACGAAAAGATTGTATGTTAACTGAAGATGATATAAAGGAGAAAAGCCATGCCTCACGTAGAAATAAAATGCTATCCCGGAAGAAGCGAAGATGTTAAAAGCAAATGCGCGCTCGAAGTTTCCAAAGTAATTGCCGAGACTTTAGGCTGCAATGAATCCTCGGTTTCCGTAGCCATAAAGGAAATCGAACAAAGTGACTGGAAAGAAAAAGTATGGGACCCTCAGATTGCGGGAGAAGAAAATAATCTTTACAAAAAACCCGGATACACCTGTGACTGAAACCCGGATTATTTTTCGAAATGCGTTGGAAATTATAAGACAAGCGGCGAAAGATACCTTTTTTATTTCTTCGACGAAGAAAAGCTTGTAAGAATCGTAGATTTCGGAGGAATGGCTTACACGGGCTTAGAAGACAATCCCGACACGGAGTACGGTATTAAGGTATATATTTATTTTTTTCAGGAGTGAAACATGGCATTATACAAAGACGAAGAAGTTATCGAGTGCATGGAAGCAAGAATACATCCGACGGACAACCGCGTTCCGGACTGCATTTGCATGATAAGAATTACCCCCGGGCATATTTTCGTTTCGGAAGACAATTATGACGGAACATATGAGGACCATTACGTTATCGAACTCGGACAAATAGACGAATTGAAGATAAGTTCGCCGTATCGGAATTCATTGGATTCCGGAAACGGCGCAATCGGAAACGGGGAAAATTTCGGATCCGCAAAATGGGCGGTCAGCAATTCCTTCGTCGGCAGACTGTTCGGAGGAAAAAACAAAAAGACGGAAGGGGGAGCCGAAAAAGGCAATCCCAAAAAGAAATATCTCCAGATCATTTATCGTGATGAGAACGAAAAGAAGGATTATCTTTTTTTCGACGAGTGCAGCAAATTTCCGAGCGTAATCGTAAAAGCTTACGAACAGCTTAAGGAAGGCTGAATTAAGGAAAAAGAAAAAACCGGATATCAAAAAAATTCATTGACAAAAGATATCGGGTTGATATACTAAAGTAACGGATAAAAAATAAGATTGGGAAAGGAGGACGAAAAAATGAAGACTGTTTTTACAGTTGCAAACATTCTTGTGACATCAGTCAAGACCGTAAAGCATTGTGCCAGCGGCTTTGTAATACTTCGCACTGATTTTGCTTTTCGTACTCCCGATTCAAAGATATAAAGGCGTACGTTTATAAGTTTTGAAAATCACTGTGCGAAACAGTGATTTTTTTTTGATATAGGGATTGGAAGTCGAAGAGAAGGAATCCGTATATCAAACCTATTACCCGAACGGAGGAGACATGAAAGAAAACAAACTTACCAAAAATATTTTAAAAACACTTTCCGAGTACAAAATAAACGAAAAGGACATCCTCTCGGTTTGTCCCGCAGACCTTTCGTTTGACGGCGAATACATTCTCGGATATGTGTTTTTGACCGATAAATACATAGGCGTTTGCAAAAGTGACATTCCCACCGGATACGTTCACTTTTTCAGAGGCACGAAGGTTCACAAAAAGATTGAAGCCGAGGATTTGGCCGATTATGAAGTTAAGCTTTTCGATTTGCAAAAACTCGAACACATTCATACCGAAAGAATGATCGGTGCGGTGCTTTTAACGGGAGAATACGACGGCAGCAGCGTCAAAATAGCATCTTTGACAAATACATATCTCGAGCAGATCAATCTCTTTGTAAGACATACGAAAAACATCAAGAACGGCAAACCCTTCGATTACGAAATCGTCGGAAAAGAAGCGGAGGAAGAGGACGAAGAATCGTTGTACTGTCCGATTTGCGGCACAATGTATCCCGACCCCGCCAAAAAAGTATGCCCGAAATGTACCAATAAGAGAACGATTTTCGCCAGGGTATTAAGGTACTTTTTCAAATACAAATTCTTAATCGCCATTCTGTTTTTATCATATGCGATGGGCGCTGCGATAAGCGTTGCATGGCCGTATTTAAGCGGAAAAGTGCTCTTTAGTTACGTACTCGAAAAAGACAATGAATTCCTTGCGCGTTTCGGATTGTCCGGAAAATATATGCTCGCGCTTTTGGTGCTCGCGCTTGTGATGATCGGCTGCAGACTGATCGAGGAACTGACCAATATGGTTCAGATGACGTTTATGGCCAAGGTTGCCACATCGACCGTAAAAGACATCAAGACGGATGTATTCGGTGCGATGAGCAAACTTTCGCTCAACTTTTTTACAAGTAAGCAGACCGGCGGACTGATGACCAGGGTTTTATCCGATTCAAACAGGGTTACGGAGTTCTTTATTGACGGCATCCCTTCGATTTTCATTCAGGGTATGACCATCATAGTGACTTTTGTCGTAATGTACAGATTAAACTGGCAGATGGCCCTGATTGCATGCATTCTTTTGCCCCTGCTCGTATTCATGACGGTTAAACTCCGTCCGGGATTATGGAATCTTTCCGGCAAAAGACACCGTGCGGAAAAAGCGGTTTCGAGCAAGGCAAACGACAACCTGACGGGTGCGAGAGTGGTAAAGGCTTTCGGTCAGGAAGATGCGGAAACAGAGCGATTCATCAATCCGAACAACAATCTCAAAGAGGCTGAAATAAATATAGTCAAATTAAGAAACAGATTTACGATTCTCTACAGTCTGGTGCAGGAAGTATCGAGCATCTGGATTTGGATAATCGGAGTATTCTTCGTTCTTAAAACGGATAAGATAAATCTCGGTGTTCTTCTTACTTTTGTAGGATATGTGGCACAGCTTAACGGACCGATGAACTTCTTCTCGAGAGTTTTCAGAATGTGGTCCGAGAGTATCAATGCGGCGCAGAGGCTCTTTGAAATCATCGATTCCATCCCCGAGATTACCGAAAAGGAAAATCCCGTTCGTTTGACAAAACCGAGGGGAGAAATCGAGCTTCAAAACGTTACTTTCGGCTATACGGTCAGCAGGAATGTTTTGAAAAATATAAATCTTAAGGTTAAGGAAGGCGAAGTGCTCGGAATTGTAGGTCGTTCGGGTGCCGGAAAATCCACGCTCGTAAATCTTATATCAAGGCTTTACGACGTAAAAGAAGGCACAATCAAAATCGACGGCATAGACGTAAAAGACCTCTCGCTCGCCGATTTGAGAAAAAACGTTGCGATGGTTTCGCAGGATACCTACATATTCATGGGTTCGGTCGCAAAGAACATCGCATACGGCAACGAAAACGCTTCGGGAGACGAAATTATAAGAGCCGCCAAACTTGCGGGCGCGCACGATTTCATATCGAAAATGCCTGACGGATACGATACGATAATCGGTGCTTCCGGAAAGGATCTTTCGGGCGGTGAAAGACAAAGAATCTCCATAGCGAGAGCCATTCTTGCCAATCCGAAGATTTTGATATTGGACGAGGCGACGGCGAGCGTGGATACGGAAACGGAGAAAGCAATTCAGAATTCGTTAAGGATGCTGGTTAAGGGAAGAACGACCCTTTCCATCGCACACAGGCTTTCGACGCTGCGCGATGCCGACAGGCTCATTGTTATAGACAACGGACGCATAGTTGAGGAAGGAACTCATGCCGAACTTGACAGGAACGAGGAAGGAATCTTCCACAAACTTAACGAATTACAGAACAAGTCGCTTGCTGAAAGCAGTTTTTAGGAGGAAATATGGCAGACAACAATTCAATTAATACATTCGAAAAAGAAGCCGAAGAAATGACCGTCATGCGCGTCATTACATCAAAAAACAAATTCGAGCGGACGGCCGGCGGCTTCGTTAATCTGACTTTCGAAGGCGTGAAATATGAAAGGGTAAAAATCGTGAGACTCTTTCCTTTTACCGACGAGAACAAATACATATCGGTAAGGGAGAATACCGATAAAGCCAGGGAAATCGGCATCATAGAGGATCTGGATTCGTTCGATGACGAAACAAGGGAGATTATCAGCGAACAGTTAAGACTTAATTATTTCACTCCGGTTATAAAGAAAATCATGAGCATAAAAGATGAATACGGATATGCGTATTTTCATGTTATGACAGACAAGGGAGAGTGCAATTTTGCCATCAACATGGCATCCAATGCGGTAACAAAATTATCGGATTCGAGACTTATCATCATGGATTTGGATGAGAACAGATTCGAAATCAGAGATGTAAACGCACTTACCCAGAAAGAAAGAAGAAAACTGGATCTTTTCCTGTAATCCTCGCAGCGAAAAGAGATTAACACTACGGAGAACGGACAAGATGATTTTAAAATATGACATATCACCCAAAATATCGGAAAAAATTCCCCTGTCCGAAGACGAACGCATATATTATGCGATTCCTTACGATATCGACAAAAACGGAAATTGGATAAGGGGTGCTTACCTTTTTGTAACAACAAAGAAAATCCACATATTTGACGGTGAAACAATAACGGAAACAATGGAAATAAACAGGTGCAGCAAGGCCAAAGCCGAGGCGAAAGTCGGAGGCGGAATTCTTGTTGTAACCTGTGACGGCGAAGAGAAAGTGGCGGTTCATTATTCCGCAAAACATTTAAGCAGATATGCTTATATTGCGAGAGGAATCAATATCCTTATTTCGGGACGTTTCGAGGAAGTTGAAAGCAGCGAATACGAAAAGATGTGTCCCAAATGCGGAAGAGCCGTTCCCGGTACCAAAAACTGTCCGAAATGTTCGAAGGAAGGCGGTTTCCTCAAAGAATTCCTTGGAATGGCAAAACCTTACAAAAAGGACTTTTTCGGAGTTTTCATATTGATGGTTCTGGCGGCGATAACCACTCTTTTGAATCCCGAAATTCAAAAGCATCTGATTAACGATGTGCTTAAGGGCGGCGGAGGCATGAAGCAGGCTTTGGTACTGCTTTCAATCATGTTTTCGCTAAGCGTAGGCATCGTAATCGTAAACTTTTTCAAGAGCAACGCTTCGACAAAACTCGGCGCAAAAATATCGGCAGATCTCAGAATGGCTCTGTTTAAAAAATATCAGGCTCTTCCTTTGAGTTTTATAAACGACAGAAGGCCCGGCGAACTGCTTAACCGAATCACGCAGGACACCACATTCATAAGAGAATTCATGGAAGATGTATTCTGTAACCTCTTTGCGGTACTTTTCATCTTTATATGGGATATCATATTTATGATGGTTCTCAATTTAAAACTGGCTCTTTTAACTTTTGTTACGGTGCCCCTTGTGGTATTTTTGATAATCGGTTTCAGAAAAGTCGTTTACAGGATTTTCCATCTTCAGTTCAGAAAAAACGATGATGTTTCAAGCGACCTTCAGGATGTAATTTCCGGAATGAGAGTCGTTAAAACATACGGAAGGGAAGAAGAGGAAGCGAACCGTTTCAAGGCCCTTTCCGCGGAGTTTGCGAGAACGCAGAGAAAGAACGAATCCTTCTGGGGAATCTTTTACCCGATGATTTCGTTCCTCATGGGAATGGGCGTTGTGGTAGTTGTTTATTTCGGCGGAAGAGATGTCTTCGGCGATAAAATGTCGGCCGGGGAACTGTATCAGTTCATCACGTATACGGCACTTTTGTTCCAGTACATCAACTGGATGAGCTGGCTTCCGAGAGAACTTACGGTTTTAACCAGCAGCCTTGAGAGAATCAATGATATTCTTTCCCAGGAAATCGAGGAAAAAGACGAAGATTCGATGGTGGATTTAACAATCGAAGGAGAAATAACATTCGATCATGCAACATTCGGATACAAGTCCTATCAGCCCGTGCTCGAGGATATCAATGTCGTAATCAAACCCGGCGAAATGATAGGTATCGTCGGTGCATCCGGAACGGGTAAATCCACACTCATAAACCTTCTGATGGGTCTTTACGAAGTTGATGACGGACATCTTTTGATAGACAAAACAGACATCAAAAACATCGATTCGAAATCATATCATTCACAGCTCGGAGTCGTGCTGCAGGAAACATTTCTTTTCTCGGGAACGATACTCGACAACATAAGGTTTTCAAGACCCGATGCAACATACGAAGAGATTGTTAAAGCGGCAAAGATGGCCAATGCGCATGACTTCATATGTCAGACACCCGACGGATACAATACATACGTGGGCGAAAAAGGATATACTTTGTCGGGCGGCGAAAGACAGAGAGTCGCAATAGCAAGAGCTATACTTACAAATCCGAGACTTCTTATTCTCGACGAAGCAACCGCGAGTCTTGATACCGAGAGCGAATTTATGATTCAAAAAGCTCTTGAGAGACTTACCGAAGGAAAGACGACTTTTGCAATCGCACACAGACTTTCAACGTTAAGAAAAGCCGACAGAATCATGGTTATCGACGGTCACAGCATAGCCGAAATCGGAACTCATGAAGAGCTTCTTAACAGCAAAGGAATTTATTACAATCTTTATAAAGCACAAATTGGATAATATACTCTATGATTTTCCCGAAATATATGCTTTAATGGTTTTAGAAAGGGCAATATTTCGGGAAAATTTTTGTAAAAGAGAGAGACGAACATGATTGATGACAAATTATTGAACGAAAACGAAGAACAACCGAGCGAAGAACTGAAAGATTACAACCAGCTAAAGACCGATGACTACAAAAAATTTCACGAGCTTTACAGACTGCTTAAAGAAATCGAAACGTTTGAGGGCATAAAGAGTAACGGGTCGGTTAATGTCGGAGCTTTTCTCAAACTCAGGGGTAACGAACTATACTGTGAAGCTCTTAAATCCGATTTTTTTATAGAAAGGTTAACCCGCACCGTCAAAGAAAATGCGTTTGATACCGAAATGGTTGAGATGCTTGAATTTGACATCGATAACATGGAGAAAGAGGAATTAACGGATTATTTCAAATTAAGAGAGGCCATGGATGAGGTCAAATCCAAGGCGGCAAAGGTCAGAGTTATCGGATTTGCAGTAGTTATAATCTTTGCGTGCGCGGGTCTTGCGGGCGGAGCATTTATAGGATGGACCGGATTATCGCATCAAAATTCCGGATTAATCGCAGGCGGAGTAATAATGATTGCTCTCAGCATAGGATTTGTGGTTTACACCAGAATACGCGCTTTCAAATGATTTTTGTTTTTCTGAATAACGGTATGGTTTTGACGGTTGTGCAGGTAAAAGGAAAATGAGCGAATTCAAAGAGAATGAAGCAATCGAATTTAATGTTGAAGACGGTACTGCGGATACGGAAGATCTGCGTGCAAAGGATTACAAAAAATTCAGGGAATTGTATAAACTTCTTATGCAAATAGGCTCATATAACGGGACCGACCGCGAAGATTCCGAGGACGTGGAAAAGTTTAACATATTAAGAAGCAATGAGCTTTATCCCAAAGCAATCAAATCCCCTTTTTTTATAGAAAAACTGGCACAAAGATACAAAAAGGGAGGATTTGACAAAAATATAACCGAAAAACTCCTGGAGGACCTTGATGCCCTTGAGGACGGCAACTCTTCGAAGTATTACGAATTAAGAAAACAAATAATGAATCGCGAAGTGGGCAAAAACAATATCAAATTCGATTACGATATGATTATTGTTTTAATTCTTGCGATTCTCAGTTCTGTTTGTATGTTTTTATTTAGTGTTGCTTTTAACGGAAGCCTACTGTTGGGTAGAATTTTCAACGTGAGCACGGTTATGTTCTGGGTTTTCGTCGCGTATCTGACGGTAAGGATTTTATACAAAACAATGGAAAAGTTTTTTCGATACGGGGGCACAAAATCCGACAAATAAAAAAAGCACTTTAAAGTGCTTTTTTCAGTTTCGTTCAAATCAGGATTTTTTCACGGAATATCCGAATTTTCCGATTTTCTTTCCGAGCGTGAAATATTCTCCGTGCGAATAAGTAACCAGATTGGAAGAATTTAGTTCGAATTTTCCGTTCCAGTTCATATATTTGTCATCGACGGTGACACCGACAACCTCGGCGATGAACATGTCGTGACTTCCGAGTTCTTTTATTTCCTTAACTTTGCAGGCAAGGCTTAAGGGACTCTCCGCAATACCCGGTGCCGACACGCCTTCGACGAGTATCGGCGTCAGATTCATTTCCTTGAATTTATCCACGTCCCTTCCGGATTTTACACCGCAATAATCGGTGGCAAAGGTCAAATCCTCGGTGACGAGATTAATGACGAATTCACCTGTTTTTGCGATTATATCATGCGAATAACGTTCTTTACGCACCGAAATCGAAACCATTACGGGGTCCGAACAGATTGTTCCTGCCCATGCGACGGTTACGATATTGGGCTTTTTGGAGGGCTCTGCGCAGCTTATCATCACCACGGGAAGCGGGTAGAGCATATTTCCGGGTTTCCAGTTTTCTTTTGACATTTTTATTATCTCCTGAATCAATCAAGTGTTGCGGCGAATGCATCAACGGCAGCATCCGTCTCGGCGGACTGTTTCGCTTTGGGATCGATGAAGATTCCCGTGGATTCGAATTTTTCGATACCGATGCATTCGGCGAGTTTTTCAAATGATTTTTCCGCACCGCTTCCGCCCTGGCACGCAAATACGGAAAAATGTTTTCCTTTAAGCGCCTCTTTGTTGTCTTCTGTGAAAGTACGTATGGGCGGAGTAAATGTTGCTGCCCATACGGGGTAGCCGAAAACGATTCTTTCATAATCGGAAAGATTGATTTCGTATTCTTCAAGTTCCGGCTTTTCTTTGAATACGGCACTTTTTCCTCCCCAAAAAAATTTCTTGAAACCCTTGTCGCAGTAAGCTTTTTTGGGAATCAGTTTAAGGATGTCGGCGCCGGTTTTTTCTTTGATTTTCATTGCGGCGTATTCCGTATTTCCTTCGAGCGTATAATAAACAATCAATGTTTTCATTCTTCGAATCCTTTCGTTTCGGACAGATAATCATAATTTATTATATTATTTTTTTGAAAAAGAATAAAATGTTTTCCATAAAATAACAATCGGCATTCGTATAATAATTGTAAAAACAAACGGAGGATTTGAATATGAGAAAAACATTTGCGATTATCTGTGCGTTGCTGATGATGATTTCGCTGACGGGTTGTTTTGCGCCAAAGGATATAAATGTGAATAAAATGAAGAAAAATACCGGTGTCATGTTTTCCGCGATTTATGTTGACGGCGGATTGGTTCGCGATGAAGATTATCTCGTGTCCGTTACATACGAAATCAATTACGACGGAACGATGAATATGATCAAAGAATACAGCCAAAGCGGAAAATATTACGCAAGCACGCAGATAAGCGATGAAAACTATAAAATGTTTTATATTTTGTCAAAAAGGAACGAAACAATAAACACTTTTGATAAATATGTGATAGACGGAACCGACGGCGGAATATGGGATTTCACATTCTATGATGTCGGAAAAACAACGGGGAAACAAATCTTTAAGGGGTCGTTCGGAAACGGGCATCCCACACTTGACGCATTCAAAAGAACACTTTCTTATTATGCTGCAAGCATTCCGTGCTACAATCAAAACAATGAGGGAGAGCCCTGTAAATAAATCAAAAGTCTGCCGCAAAAGGCAGGCTTTTTTTGATGCTTATTTACAAATCGCTTATTTTTTTGATAAATTTATGAATATGATTAAAGGGTGTCGGATGACACGATACGGTATTTAAAGAAAACACGGTCGGAACGGAATTTATGAATCAAAAAGAGAGAATAAAAAAAATAACGGAAGCTTTGGACAAAGAATACGGTACAAAATTAATCTGTTATCTTGAGCATAAAAATGCACTCGAGCTTCTGATAGCAACCATTCTGTCGGCGCAGTGCACGGATGCGAGAGTAAATACGGTTACGCCGATTCTTTTTTCAAAATACAAAAACGCCGCGGAGTATGCAGCCGCCGATATAACCGAACTCGAGGAAATAATCCGCCCGCTCGGTTTTCATCATTCAAGGGCCGTAAACATTATCGCCTGCTGCAGGAAACTTTGCGAAGAATTTGAAGGAGAAGTTCCCTCGAAACTTGAGGATCTGACCTCGCTTCCCGGAGTCGGAAGAAAAACGGCCAATGTTATCCGCGGAAACATTTTTCACGAGCCTTCCGTAGTTGTGGATACGCATGTCAAAAGAATAAGCCGAAAACTCGGCATTACCCAAAAAGAAGACCCGACGGATATCGAATTTGATTTAATGAAAAAAATCCCAAAGGATCACTGGATTCTTTGGAACATTCATCTTATCACTCTCGGAAGAAGCATTTGCAAAGCCCAATCTCCGAAATGCGGGGAATGTTTTTTAAGAGAATACTGTCCGAGCGCGCAAACAAAGAAATAAAGGAATATGCACAAAAAATTTAATCAAGAATTTCAAGGATGCTTTCTTCCTTCTCTTCTTTGCTCGGAGCGATGTCGCGAAGGTAGTTTAAGATGGGGCCTTTGGTAAGGCCGTTAAGGAGAGAAGCGGCTGAAGAAAGGTAATTGATTTTGCTGAAATCTTCTTCCTCCTTGTAGATATTTGCGAGAAGTTTGTATGTTCCTATTGTGTCGCTTCCGGAGGAAACGGCAAATTCGAGCATGTTTTTGGCGGTTTCTTTATCGCCTTTTGCGAGGAAATATTCGCCCATAGAGTGGAGTGTTCGTATCAAAAGAATGAAATTTTGGTCATACAAAGTAAGCTCCGGAAGATTCGCGGCGCCGTAGGTAAGTTTCAAATCGGTATTTGAAATGTTTGAAAAATTGACAATTTTGCTTGTTTTTAAGTGCTTGAATGCTATGAGCGCGTCCGCGAAGGCTTTTTCGTGGCTTTCGTCGGAAGCCAGAAATTCACCTTTTTCGTTTAAAAACGGAGCATAGATTTCGTCGGGAATGATTATATAGTGAAGATCGTCGAGCGGAACTTTTCTGGTATTGTCGGCTTCTGCTTCTTTTGCCCAGAATGCTTTTTCGGCTTTATCACCCTTTTTATTGCTTTTTCTTATTTCGTAAGCGAGCCATATGCAAAAGACAACCACGCTTGCAAAAACGGGAAATATCATTTATAATTCCTTTCGTACACATATTTTTGAGGTGCACATATTATGATGAATTTGCGTTCAAGAAAATCCAAAACCATTATAGCGATTGTCGCCGTTTTGCTTTGCATAGCGATGATTATTCCGTTCATGGTATCGATGTTTGTTTAAGCATGTTAGATTAAAACGGACATGCCGGTCGATGCTTCGCATGCAAAGAGATTCGTACGTAAAGTATAAGTTAAATATCTGAAAAAAGCAACAAACCGGTGAGTGTTATGATGGTAGGAAAAATTCCCGAAAACGTTCTGAAAAGGTCCGTTTTAAGGGAAATAAAAAACAATAATAAAGATGTAATTACCGGCGCGTCTTTTGGTGAAGACTGCGCCGTTTTAAATTTGTCCGATTACGGCCAGACAGATGACAAATATTTCGAAACGGGAAGCGCCGCGGCCGCGGGCGAAGGGCTGACGGAGAGCAAAATCGCTCTCGTTAAAGCCTGCAACAACCTTTATGCGGGCGGATTTATTCCCGAAGCAGCAACTCTTTTGATAGCTCTTTCCAAGTCTTTTGAAGAAGAGAACTTAAAACTTCTTATGAGAGAATTGAACGGGACGGCGAAAAAAGAAGGCATTACCATTGTCGGCGGACATACTTTTGTAAGCCAAAATGTTTCAAACGGATGTATCGTAAACGTTAACGCTTTGGGCAAGAGGGCAGCGGGTTTTGAAAAAGAGCCGATTAAAGCCGGATATAAAATCATTGCGTCAAAATGGATCGGAATCGAGGGTTCGTACATTTTGACATCGGAATACAAATCCGAAATCGAAGAGAGATTCAGGAAGGATTTTACCGACACGCTCCTTAAAAATATCGAATATATCGGTGTGGGAAACGAAGCCCGCGAAGCGATTCGCCTTAAAGCGGTCGCGATGAAGGATGTTTCCGAGCACGGAATCTTCGGAGCGCTTTACGAACTGGCCGAAAGAGCGAAATGCGGCGTGGAAGTCGACCTTAAAGCGATTCCCGTCAGACAGGACGTTATCGAAATCGGCAATTTCTTCGACATTAATCCTTACGAGATGAAATCTTCGGGAATGCTTCTTATGGTCGCAAAAGACGGCGAGACATTTGTCGAAGGATTAAAGAAGAGCGGAATCGAAGCCGCGGTAATCGGAAACTTTACCGAAGACAATGACAAGGCGGTAATAAACGGGGAAGAAAAACGTTTCCTCGAAAAAATAAAACAGGACGCGATTTACAAAATAAAAACCGTAAGAAAGGGTGATTAGAATGCGCGAAAGGATATTAAAAGCAATCGAAAAAAACAGCAGAATCGATCTTAAAGAACTTGCGATTATGCTCGGAGAGGATGAAATAAACGTAGTTAACGAAATAGCCGCGATGGAAGCGGAAGGAATAATATGCGGATATCACACGCTTATAGACTGGGAAAAAACCAGCATCGAAAAGGTAAGTGCTCTTATCGAAGTAAGAGTAACCCCTCAGCGCGGTCAGGGCTTTGACACAATAGCGGAGAGAATCTACAAATATCCCGAGGTAAACAGCGTTTATCTTATTTCGGGCGGTTATGATCTTTTGGTATCCCTCGAAGGCAAATCGCTTAAGGAAGTTTCCAATTTCGTATCCGACAAATTGTCCACGCTCGATACGGTATTAAGCACCGCCACACATTTTATCCTCAAAAAATACAAGGACCACGGAACGGTTCTTGCAAAGAAATACGTTGACGAAAGGTTGAAAATGACACCATGAGAAACCCTCTTTCAAATAAAATAACCACCATCAAGCCTTCCGGTATCAGAAAGTTTTTTGATATCGTAAGCGAAATGGAAGATGCAATCTCTTTGGGTGTCGGTGAGCCTGATTTTGACACACCCTGGCACATCAGAGACGAGGGCATTTATTCGCTTGAAAAAGGCAAAACATTTTATACATCAAATGCGGGTTTAAAAGAATTAAGACAGGAAATCTGCAATTATTACGGCAGAAAACAGGGAGTCGTTTACAATCCGATGACCGAAACTCTTGTAACGGTCGGAGGCTCGGAAGGCATCGATCTTGCACTTCGATGCATGTTAAATCCCGGCGACGAAGTAATCATTCCCACACCCTGCTATGTTTCGTATGAACCCTGCACGGTTATGGCCGACGGCGTTCCGGTAATCCTTCCCTTAAAGAATGAGAACCAGTTCAGATTAACACCCGAAGAACTTGAAGGAGCCATTACCGAAAAAACCAAGATTTTAATTCTTGCTTTCCCGAACAATCCCACGGGAGCAATTATGGAAAAGAGCGATTTGGAAGCTCTTGTTCCGATTATAGAAAAGCACGATTTGATGGTAATTTCCGATGAAATTTATTCGGAGCTTTCATACAAATCCAAGCATGTATCCATTTGTTCCCTTCCCGGAATGAAAGAAAGAACCATTGTCATCAACGGTTTTTCAAAAGCATATGCCATGACCGGATGGAGACTCGGATATGCACTCGGACCCGAACTTGTGATTAAGCAGATGATCAAACTTCATCAGTTTGCGATAATGTGTGCTCCGACCACCAGCCAGTATGCGGCTATCGAAGCACTAAAGAACGGAGACGACGATGTTGTCGAAATGACCGAAGCTTACAATCAGAGAAGAAGATTTTTGATGAACGAATTCAAAGAAATGAATCTTCCCTGTTTCGAACCCTTCGGAGCGTTTTATGTGTTCCCCTGCATTAAGGAATTCGGCATGACGAGCGAGGAATTCGCACTTAAATTCCTTGAAGAGGAAAAGGTTGCGGTTGTTCCGGGAACGGCTTTCGGAGACTGCGGAGAAGGCTTCCTTAGAATCTCTTACGCATATTCGATTGACGATCTTAAGGTTGCAATCGGAAGACTCAAAGACTTTGTTGAAAAATTAAGAGCAGAAAAATAATTAAAAGCCTTCCCGACGGGAAGGCTTTTGTAAAGAAAAAGAGGATTCAAAATGAACATAGTGCTTCTTGAACCGGAAATTCCGTTTAATACGGGTGCAATCGGCAGAACGTGCGTGGCAACGGGAACCACGCTCCATTTAATAGAACCGCTCGGATTTGTTTTAAACGACAAAAGCGTCAAAAGGGCGGGCATGGATTATTGGGACAAACTCGATGTCAGAAGATATATCAATTACGATGAGTTTCTGGAAAAGAATCCCGGGGCGCATATTTATATGGCCACTACCAAGGCCAAGCATGTATATACGGATGTAAAATACAATGACAACGATTATATAATGTTCGGAAAAGAGAGTGCGGGAATACCCGAAGAAATTCTCGTAAATCATCCCGACGACTGCATAAGGATTCCGATGCTTCCCGAAATAAGATCCTTAAATCTTTCGAATTCCGTTAATATTGTTTTATATGAAGCGCTTCGCCAGAACAATTTCAAGGGGCTTGAAAAGGAAGGCGAACTTCACAGACTTCAATGGTAAAATCAGTTCTTTTTATAAACCTTAGTGTACAATAATACCATTGCTATCAGGCTTAAAACCGTAAAGAGCGCAATGTAGATGCACATTGTATTTACCGAAAGGCTTCTTTCGAAAAGCGAAGCGTTGAATGTCATGGACTGACGAAGGGCTTCGCTGAAAGCGCCGTTATCCGCTCCGCCGATTGAGCGGTTCATTTCGTCAATGCATCCGTTTAACAAAGCGTTTTTAAGAAGTGCGCAAACCTGACTTGCGGGGAAGAGATTGCAGAGTGTCTGTATTTTTGAAGAGAACTGCGAAATGGGTATGTACGCACCGATTACAAAGCCTGCCGCCGCGGAAAGGATTCCGAAAAACGCACCTGCGGCCGAAGACGATTTGAAGAACAAAACCACCGTCATAAACAGCGCGCTCGATGAAAGACATCCGAGGAATATCACTCCGTAAGCGCCGAGGATTCCGGAAACGTTAAGGTGCATATTTCCGAGAAAAGCGAGGATTACAAGACCTGCGCTTAAAAGAAGGGATGTCATTAAAAACGATGAGATTACGGCTGCCAAAAGATAGGAGAGAATAACCTGCCATCTTTTTACGGGCGTTGCAAGAATGTCGTAATCGACTTTTCTTTCGCGATCCTTAACGATTGTCGTAAGGCAGTTGTAAGGAATGGTAATTGTAGCCGAACCGAGTATTCCCACAAGCAGCGTGCCGTTTACAAACATTTTTACATCCTCGGGTTTTATAAAAGTTTCAAGACCGTTCATCGTTCCTTCTATCGCATTTACGAAAGTTCCTTTTAAGAACAAAAGATATAAAACGAATACGATGATTGAAGTTAAAAGCGAAAAAATCACCGAGTGCACGTCTTTGAAATATATTTTGATGTTTCTTTTTGTCAATCCGATAAAGCCTTTCATTTTAAGTCTCCTTTTAAATCCAATTTTTAATTTGTAATCATTCTTCCGGTAAGATTTAAGAACACGTCGTCCATGCTTCCTTTTATGATTTCAAAATCCGTAAATTTTTCTTTTTCGTTTGCCATCAAACCGAGTATGTCTTTTTCAAAAAGAATGGTGTAATGGTCCGCATCGTATATGATATCGGGATTGATTGATGCCGCCGTTTTGTCGTTTTCTTCGCTTCTTTTCGCATACCAGAGGAGCTTTGACGAAGCGTAAGCGCTCTTTAATTCCGCGGGTGTTCCTCTTGCAATCACTTCGCCCTTATCGAGAATTACCACGTGGTTTGCATCCCTTGTCTCTTCCATGTAATGGGTCGTGAGAAAGATTGTCATGCCGCGTTCCTTCCTCAGATAATCGATGTAGTCCCATACGATTTTTCTTGATTTGGGATCGAGTCCGGTTGTCGGTTCGTCGAGGAAAAGAATCTTTGGATTATTCAAAAGCGCTCTGACTATATCGACTCTTCTTCTCTGACCGCCCGATAATTTTTCGTATTTTCTTTTCATTATTTCTTCAAGTTCGAATTTCTCCGAAAAAGAATCAAGTCTTTCTTCGATTCCTTTTTTGGTAAGTCCGTAGTAGCTTCCCCTTGTAAAAAGGTTTTCTCTGACCGTAAGTTTGTCGTCGAGTACGGAATTCTGAAAAACGATTCCGATGTCTTTTCTTATGAGGTCGTCTTCCTTTCCGAGTACGTGGGAGCAGATATTTACTTCTCCTGCGGTCTTTTCGAGGATGGTACAGAGTATGTTGATCGTTGTGGATTTTCCTGCGCCGTTTTCTCCGAGGAATGCGAAGAGCTCGCCTTCTTTTACGTCAAAATCGATTCCTTTGACCGCCGTATGTTCATTGTATTTTTTTACGAGATTTCTTACTTCGATTACGTTCATTATTGTCCTTTCTTTAATCAGGTTTTGTATTTTAGGTGTTTTCCCTGCCTGTTGAAATCATTGTAACCGAATGCGCAAATAAAAAAAGAGCAACCCGACCAAGATGCAAAAAAGGTCTACCAAGTTGCTCAAAATTGTCGCGTCAACGCGATTTTTATATTATTCGCTGTCTCTGATGGAGTTTAAAGCGCTGTTAATTTCCCTGTCTTCGCGAACGTAAAATACTTTGGTCATTATCCATACGAAAACGTATACCAAAACGAAAATCAGCATGACGAAAGCATATCCCACGAGGCCCGTATACCATTTAAAAAGCCATCCGAGGAGGGATACCGCGGCAAAAATCATCAGAAAATGCAGAATGATTCTCACAAAAAAGGGTTTGATTTTATCGGAGCAAAGAATAAGGGAGGGAACGGAACAAAGCACTCCGGCAAAGATTACGCTTAATGCAAAATACCATTCCGTGGCATAGGTGTTGCCCGTTAAATGCATAATGGCCTGAAAGGTTCCGACGCTCAAAAAAATACCGAGCGATATAAAGCTTGTCTGCAACAAAAGCATTTTCATTTTGTTCATAATTCAAGCCTCCTTTTGATTTCTTTGACGTAACTTCTCGAAATCACGATTTTTTCGCCGTTTAACATGGTGGCTTCCATTCTTCCGCTCAAGTCGGATTTTACGCCTTTAATCTTTTTTAAGTTTACGATCATGGATTTTGAGATACGAAGAAAATAAGCCCCGAGAGTTTCCTCGAGTTCGTATAATCGAAGCTTCGTTTCGAAACAGTCGTCCCTGGAATAAACGAAAGTTCTTTTGTCGACGGATTCAATGTAATAAAATGCCGCGGTTTCCCCGAATACGGTTTCGCCGTCCTTTATAAGAGGAATTTTGCGTTTTCCGCCTTCGAGTATTTCTATCGCGGCCTTAATGTCTTCAGTATTTGATTGAGCTTTAATAAGCGCTTCCTCGAGTTCCGGGGAATCGACCTTTTCGAATTTTACCTGCATCTGACGCTCCGTGTGAAAAAATAAGCCTCTATAATTCGTCGTTTATATCCGAGAGAGTAAGAGTGAAAATGAATTCGGTGCCTTCTCCCTCGGTGGAAATAACATTGATGTTCTCTCCGTGAGCCCTGATTATTTCCCTTGTTATCGAAAGCCCGAGGCCTGTTCCTTTTTTGTCTTTTCCTCTGGATAAATCAGTCTTGTAAAATCTGTCCCAAATCTGATTGAGGCTTTCTTTGGGAATGCCTATTCCCTGGTCCTTGACGCTTACGAAAACCTTTTTGTGCTTTTCCTTGGTATCGATGAATATAACTGAATCCTTGTTGCTGAATTTAATTGCGTTGTCCAATAAATTGTACAGCACCTGCTGAATCTTCGATATGTCTCCTTTGACAAAAAGCTGTTCGCCGGTCAGGGACAAATCGATGGTGATTCTTTTTTTGGTACATGCTCCCTCGAATGTGGCAAGGGTCTTTCTTATGACGGTATTGATGTCGAAATCCGTCATCTCGAGGATCATTCCTTCGGTATTGAGGTTGTTTAAAGTCAAAAGAGAATTGGTAAGTTTTATAAGTCTGTCCGATTCGTTGGTAACGATTTCGAGATATTTGTTGTGAAGTTCGGGCGGAATCGTTCCGTCAAGCATCGCCTCGGAATAGCCCTTTATGCTTGTAAGGGGCGAGCGGAAATCATGGGAAACATTGGCTACGAGCTGCTTTTGATTGTCTTCGCCTTTTGAAAGTTCGTTTGCCATATAATTAAGAGACGCCGCAAGATATCCGAGTTCGTCCTCGGAATCTATCTGGAACTGATAATGCAGATTGCCCGCCGCATATTCTTCCGTCGCCTTTGTGATTTTACGAAGAGGACGGTAAACATTGCTTGTAAAGAATATAAGAATAATCAGCGAAAGAACAAAGAGTATGATGAAAAGATAATACGAGAGAGTCAAAAGCTTTTCGGAAAGTCTGTTGAGTTCCGCAACGCTTTTGTGAATGACAACGTAACCCTGCACCTGGTAACCGTCTGTGATGGGAGCGAAAACGCTCAGGAAATCCTCGTCGAACATTCCGTAAAAATCGCCCACGGAATAATATCCGTCGATATTGTCCGTGGAATTGAAATTCTCCACGTATATGGGATTTTCGACATCGACGGGACTGTCGGATGAAAGAACGATTAAGCCGGAAGGGTTCATGATCCAGAGAGTCGAATCAAAATAAAGCGCCAGAATATCGAACTGTTTCTTTACGGATTCAAGACTTGTTTCGGAATTGTAAAGATCTTTTGCGTAGGAATCGGCGATTATAATAGCTTCTTTATAAAGTTTGTCGGCTTCGGTTTTTGTTACCAGATCGTTGATGGCTCTCGAACTGAAAGTGGCAACTACCATAAAACCGAAAAGCGCAAACAAAAGATAGGCGAATATGAACTTTGTATAAACCGTTTTTTTCATTTATACTCCGTTGATCAGTCGGATAAGGTAACTTTTAAATCCATATCTATGTAGGTATCGCCGTTTTGACGCATGATTGAAACGGTGATTTCGTCTTCGGGTTTGCATTCTTTAAGCTCGACTTCGTAATCGAGGGCACTCGAGATAACGGCGTCGTTGATGGCAGTGATTACATCGCCCTTGTGAAGACCGCCCTTCATAGCGGCGGAATCCATTTCGATATCGACGATATATGCGCCCATCGGAATATTGTAATAGCGCTTGGCAACGGAAGTAACGTCCGTTACGCTGACTCCCATGTGAGCCGATGTGACGTCGTTGCAAAGATTTTCTATAAGCTCGGAAAGTTCGGTTATTCCGATTGCCGAAATAAGCGATTTCTGATCGGAAGGATTGAAGGACTGGTTGATGATGCCTATGACTTTTCCGTTTTTGTTGATTAATATTCCGTTAGCTTTTTCCGAACCGTAGATATCGGTTGTCAAAAGGGAATAATTGTGGTCGATGCCGTTTATTTCCGTACCCGTGGAAGTTAATATTCCGTAGCCGAGCGACGTACCGTAACCGAGAGGATCGCCGATGGCGATTACAATGTCTCCGGGCTTGCAAAGAAGTTTGGAGTTCGCGAGGGACGGATAGGTGATGGCGCTTTTTGTCGTATCATGCAGCGAATCCAAAGGGACGGAGAGAACCGCAAGATTTGTGTACGAATCGATTGCTTTGATCGTTGCGGGGCACTCTTGAGTATTTAAAAACGAAACTATTATTTCGTTGGAATTTGACAGGGCGCCGGCGTCGCAAAGAATGAAAAGGTCGGTCTGATTGTCTTCGATTATGAGACCTTTTGTTTTTGTTATGTTTTCGTAAGGGGAATTAAGCCAGGTTGTTTTGTCCGAAACGACGGTAACGGTTACCATCGATTTGGATGCTTCCGTGGCAAGAGTATTCATTTTATTGTAGATGCCCTGATAATCGTCGATGTCGGGCTCGTACGAAGCGATGACTTCCTCGATGATTTCGGTATTGTCCGGATGCTCCGCGATAATTTCGGGTTCGACGATATCTTCGATCATCATGTCTTCGGGAAGAATTTCATCCGTCGTTTCCTGAAGCTTGAGCTCGATTTTCTTCGTTTCCTGTTCCTTGTTGAAACTTTTAAGGGCTCCTTTTTCAAAAAAGAAAAAAACAAAGCAGGCAACCAGTGCAAAAGTTACCGCCAGTGTGATGGTCAAAAGGGATTGCTTTAAGACTTTACGCTTGTTTATCGGGCGTTCGTTAATCTTTTCCCTTAAAAAATTATAATCGTTGTTTTCGTAAGAGTTGTGCTGTTCGTTCATTTCATTCACTTCTTTCGAAAAATCTTCGGACCCGTTAAAGATAATAATATCACTCGAAGAGACATGCTTCAACTTTAATAAAAAAAAGAAACATTAAATAATATCGGAAAATAGCCGAAATATATCTTGTCGGAAGAGACATTTGATTTGCAGGGGTCAAACGGACCCGGGAAAATGTCCGGATGAAAAGGAGATGCCGATGATTCATTTATACACACAAAACACGAGCGAGGGCCAGAACGTTACCGCACCTTTTTCAAAAATCGACAATGATTCAAGAATTATAAAATCCTCCGAAACGGCCGCAATGGTCACATCCGGAAGCAATTATCTTTCTTTATATTCCAATCAGAGCGATATATTGGGGGCCGCCGAAAACGGGGACCTTAAATTTGATGTCAGAAACAATCTCGATTATCTGACCGTTATGTCCAATACCATGAGCAGGGAAGACTTCAACAGGATGATGGACGAAGGAGCCAAACCCGGCGATACGGACGGCGTCGAAAGCATCACCACGCTTGACAGAATCAAAGCTAAAATGGCCGAGAGCGGGATGATGGTTCGCGGATACAACGACGATTTGTCTTTGGAAGTCATTGAGGAAATCACGGGCAGCAGAGGCGCAGCCGAAGCTCTTAAAAAAGAATTCGGCGAGAGGGATTTATCTTTAAACGAAGACAATATAGAAAACATTTCCGAGGTATACAAAAAAGCGTCCGAAATCACTGAAATTACCGATGGAATGTGCGATTACATATTAAGAAACGCAGTCGAGCCCACTGTCGAAAATCTGTACAGGGTCAGATTCTGCGCTGCCGAAGTTCCTTTTAAGGAAGGCGGATATTTTGCGGACGAATACGGACATATCGTAAAAGACGCCGAGGGCGATTTCGGCAATTCCAAATATTTCGAAGAAAAGATTCACGATATAGCAAAGAAAATCGATATCGAAGATCCCGACGAAGAAGCGGAACTTTTAAAAGAAGGAAACTGGCTTGTCAAATCCAGAATTCTTTGCAACGAAAGAAATCTTTCGATTCTTCACGAATTAAGAAAGGTAAGTCTTCCCTTATCGGACGAAAAAAAGGCTGCGGCCGTTGCGAATGCCCTCGAAAGAGGAGTCGGAGCAAGCGAAGCCGAATTAACCCAAACGGACAATCTTTTGAAAAGAGCGGTAAGCGCAAAGGAAGTAATCGACAACGCAACGGATTCCGATCTGCAGACATTGATTAACGAAGGAAAGGTTTTAAACATTCGGAATCTGTCCGAAGTTCAGGGCTCGAATGTAAGAACATTAAACGAAGGCATCGAAGATCCCGCGTTAATCACAAGCAAGAGAATACTGGCAGAGACGAGACTGAGAATGAGTGTCGAAGCCAATTACATGATGATAAAAAGAGGCTTTTCCATAGAGATTACGGCTCTTGAAGAAACGGTCAACGTTTTAAAGGCACTGGAAGATAAGGTTAACCGCGAGTTCTTCGGAAACGACCCGGTAAAAGCGGAAAACTCTGCGAAACTCTGGAACGAAAGCAAACAGGTAATCGCGGAAATGCCGTATCTGCCGGCCCGTGCAATCGCGGACGTATCAAAGAATTCGGATATTTTCTCGCTTCGTCTTACATACGAAATCGGCGTGGGATTAAAGGAGCAGTTCGACAAAGCCCGGAAAACTTACGAAGCCGTGGGAACCGAAGTAAGAAGCGATTTGGGAGACGATATCAAAAAAGCGTTCTCGAATATCGACGACATCCTTAAAGAACAGGGAGTCGAAATAAACGAAAACAACCGCAAAGCGGTAAGAATACTCGGATACGGTGAGATTGAAATAACCAAAGAAAACATAATCGATATTTCCGAAAAAGAAAGCATGTTAAACAGAATCATCAACAAGATGAATCCTTCAAACACGCTTAATCTGATAAGGGAAGGAATCAATCCTCTCGAAATCGGAATGGAAGAACTCGAAGCCAGACTCGATGATTTAAGCAGGGATTCTCTTGCATCGGCCGACAGCTACGCTTCTTTTATCTGCAAACTGGACAGAGCGGGAGAAATAAGCGAAGAGGAAAGAGAATCGTTTATCGGAATATACAGACTGCTTGACAAAATCGACAAAAGCGACGGAAAAGCGGTAGGAGAGCTCGTCAGAGCCGAAGCCGAAATCAGTTTCAAAAATCTTTTGACCGCGCTTCGAACCGGAAAGAGCAGGGGACTGAATGTGAGTCTCGACGAATCCGTCGGCGAGGCGGTAAGGGCGGCCGGATACGAATTTGACATAAGCGAACAGATTGCATCGGCGTTTAATTCCGTTATTGCTTCCGAAGAAGGGGAAGCGGAATACCGTCAAAGAGAATTCGAAGCATATAAGGAAAATCTCGTAAAAGACGAAAAAAACGCCGCAAACGAACTGGAGTTTTTAAACGAAAAAGTTACTCCCGAAAATCTCAGGGCAATGGGCGAAATCCTTGCAAACGAAAAGGATTACAATCCCTGGAAGAAGATGGAGGAACTTGCGGATAAACTCGAGGACAACGAATTCAAAGCGGCCATGGACTCCGTGGCGGATTCCTTCGAAGATGAGGAAAAAGTAAAAGAAGCTTACGAAAACGTCATAAAGGAAGCGTCGGATGCGATAGGAAGAATCGCGGAGAGCGGCATCGCGGATTATTTCGATATCAAAGCGATGAAGCAGACCTTCAGACAGATCGGACTCGTCAGCAAAATGACAAGGGAAGAAAATTACGAAGTTCCTCTCAATCTCGAAGACGAAACGGTAAACATTCGTGTTAAAATATTGAGGAAGGCCGAAAAAGAAGGAAAGGTATTCACTTCTTTCGAAACCGAAGAATTCGGACGGATCCTTGCGCAGTTCACGGTAAGCGACGGAGTTTTGTCGGCGCTTGTCGCGGGAGAAAACGGAATCGGGCTCGAGAAACTGAAAGAGAAGAGCGATCTTGAAGAAAGCTTCAAAAATGCGGGCTTCGAAGAGGTTACGTTTAATTACATTCAGACCGATATAATAAACGTAGACTATTTCAGACAGCATTTCGATAAAGCCGGAAGTGACGAAACAACCACAAGACAGCTTTACAATATAGCGAAAACATTTATTCAGACAGTTAAAAAGGCAGGTAGCAATTTATGAGAGTAGGAACAAACATTTCCGCGATGACGGCAAACAATGTATTAAAGAAAACTGATAACGCATTAACGAAATCCATGGAAAGATTGTCTTCCGGACTTAAAGTCAATCATGCAAAAGACAATCCCGCCGGCGTAGCAATAGCAAAGAGAATGAATTCGCAGATCAACGGATTGTCTATCGCGGGAGATAACGCGGCAGACGCGATTTCCGTTATCGAAACCGCAGACGGAGCGCTCGGGGAAATCCATGCAATTCTTCAGAGAATGAACGAACTTGCAATGCAGGCTTCGACGGGAACGCTTTCCGACAGCGACAGAGATACGCTCGACAGCGAAATCAAACAGTTAAAAGAAGAGATTTCCAGAATCTCCAAAACAACGGATTTTAACGGCAAACATCTTCTGGACGGTTCATTCGATTTAAAAGGATATACTTCCGATTCAAACGTAAAAGTTGCTTATTATTCGGATGAAACACCGATCGGAAAATATGTTATAAACAGCATTACGACTTCAACAGACGCAAACGGCAACATAGTTATCGATCCCGTCGATGTGGATTTCGATCAGGCAGGCGGATTCGATTCGACGGCAATTGTGTCAAAGATTGTCGGAGACATGGTAACGATTTCCGCAACGGGCGGATTCGAAGTAACGTTACAGGTTAAGGGCGACGTATCAAATCTTACAATCGATTTGACCGGTATCGGCGCAATGCGTATGCAGATCGGCGCCAACGAAGGTCAGGCCCTTGCAATAAGAATTCCCGAAACTTCTTTGAGAATGATGGGAATCGAAGACCTTACGGTCGGAACGCAGGATGCTGCTCAGGATGCTTTAAAGAGCATCAACGAAGCCATTAATTTCATTTCATCCGTAAGAGCACGCCTCGGCGCATATCAGAACAGACTCGAAAGCGCATCCGAGAGTCTGGATGTTTCCGAAGAAAACATGACCTCGAGCTATTCGAGAATCATGGATGTAGACATGGCAAGCGAAATGACTCAGTACACAACACAGCAGGTACTCATTCAGGCGGGCACAAATATGCTTGCGCAGGCTAACGAAAGACCTCAGCAGGTATTGCAGCTCCTTCAGTAAATCTTAAATGAAAGGCGGCAGTTATGACTAACGAAAAGAAACAGGCTTTTACATTACGAATAACATCGGCCAACAGTACGGAACTCATCGAGATCCTTTATGAAATGCTTCTCGAATATGTCGAGGACGCAAAAGTTGCCATCGAAAAAAACGATATTATGGAGATTCACGATTCCATAAGAAAAGCGAGAGGCTGTCTCAAAGAACTTATGGAATCGATAGATTTCGCATATGATATCGCGGGTTATTTTATGAGTCTTTACGCATATGTAAACAAAGAGCTTTTGCTCGCGGAAATAAGAAAAGATGTAACTGTTTTCGATAATGTCAAAGTTGTCATCGAACCCCTGAGGGATGCCTACACACAACTTTCCCAATTGGACAAATCGGAACCGGTAATGCAGAATACGCAAAAAATTACCGCGGGACTGACTTATTCCAGGGGAAATATAAACGAATCGATAGAAGAACAAAACAACAGAGGATTCTACGTATAGCGGAATCCTTTTTTATTTTTCACAAGCACGATTGACCGCGGTTTGACGAAATTATATAATTTTTTCGGAAGAGATAAATCCTTGCTAAGAATACGGGGTTACAAAAAGAATGGCTGAAATGACATACGCAATTGACAACGAAAAAGAAAAGATTCTTTCGGATGCGACAGAACGGTTTAACAATGCCGTGTCGATTTTTGAATTCGAAGATTTAAAAGAAGAATTCGAGGAACTCGGGGAGTATAAAAACGCATCGGAATATGCGGTAAAATGTGCCGGCAAAATCTCGGAAATACAAAACGAAAAAAAAGAACTGGATTATCGTTACGCAATTAAACGCCTCCACAAAGCAAACATTGAAGGAAACATCGAAGAAATAAAAGAACTCAAAGAGGTCTTTGAACGCTGTTTCGCAAGTTATTCCGATGCGGGATATTATCGCGATTTATGCGACAAATACATGGAAGAAATCAAAGCGATAAAAGAAATTCGCGCGGTAAATGAAAGATATGTCTTAAAAGAACATACGGAAATGCAAAACCGCCCGGCTATGAACAAAAAAGCCGCGAATATATCATACGAAAAAGATTTAAGAGACAGCAATGATGTTGCAAAATGGTTTACTGTTTTAATTGTGTCGGTATTCAGATTTCCGGCGCTTCTTTTAGATATATTTTTAGTCCCTATTTTTCTGTCTGAAACAGAAGAGGTTCCGCTTGCTGTCACGGCGGTATTCATAATAGGAATAATAATCAATATTGTCAAAATGGGATATTGCATTATCACACTGTTCCCGTTTTGGTTTGATTTCGAGAAAAAAATCCCTTTGTTCCGGATAATCAGGGAAATCAGAAATATTTTCGTTCAGGTATTCTTAAGAGTCGGCGTACAGTTGTTAATAACCGCAGTTTATTATTTCTTTGCATCCGTTATTATATTTCTTGCCTTAATTTAAATGCATTGCCGCTTCGGTTTTGGGCATATTCTACAAAAAAATATTATTTTTTTAAAAATTTTCTTTACAAATTTCACAAAGTGAAATATAATCAAACTCACCCGATGAGGACCACATCGGTTTTCTGATTACGGGAAACATCTCCCGTTTGTATCCAAACAAATAATTTAATAAATTCGGAAGTAAAGGAAGTGAGATTTATAATTTTGCTTATTCTTGTTTTATCCGGAGCAGTTGCAATGGATTTTCTTACCGATAAAATTCCGAATCGGTATATTCTTTTATCGTCTTTTGCCGTTCTGGCTTTCAGAATTATCGATTCGAAGAGTTTTGATTTTTTCGGTATCGTTTTCTCGGTTTTTTTCCCCGTTTTGATTTTGTTTCCGCTTTTTGTATTCGGGTTTTTCGGCGGTGCGGATTTGAAGCTCATCGGAATGCTCGGCATATGTTTTCCCTTTAAGGATGTAATGTGCATTTTTGTCCTTTCGCTTTTTGCGGGTCTTTTTATCGGGCTCCGGTTACAGGCAAACATTTTGATTTTGAATGGGAGGCGGCTGTTTATAGTAGAGATTCTGGAATAGGATGTCCATTCTTATCTAATAAAAGTGTTTGGGTTGGTTTTAATGATTTAGAAACAGTTAATCCAGAATTGGCAAAAGAATGGCATCCCGCAAAAAATGGGAATCTCACACCTCAGAACGTTACTAGAAATAGCGACAAAAAGGTTTGGTGGATTTTACCATATGATGATATTATCACGGGAAAACATTATGACTTTGAATGGAAAGCAAAAATCGACAACAGAGCAAGAGGAAAAGGGTGCCCGTATTTAAGCTTTAAAGGGGTATGGCCAGGTTTTAATGATTTAACTACAGAAAATCCAGAATTAGCGGAAGAATGGAATCAGGAAAAGAATATTGGATTAAACATAACTAATATGAAATCAACCACACGAAGAAAAGTTTGGTGGAAGTGTAAGGAATGCGATTTTGAGTGGAGGAGTAGCATATTATTAAGAACAAGAGGTCAGGGATGTCCCGAGTGTTTAAAAAATCATAGAAATACAATATAAAAAAATTTTACACACACGCTTTAATAAACTAAATTATCGACGATATAAGACATAAAAAAAATTATTGTTCCCATCTTCTACAGAAGAGCAAGGGACGGGAGCATCGATGCCGAAAATCTCTATGAAATCCTAAAAGGAGACGATACCTGCAAAGAGGAGGGTGAAGAAATCTTTGCGGAGACTTTTCAAAATCCCGAAAACGACAGTGCAAGCGATTTTGGCGAAATCTCAATGAAAAACAAAATCGAAAAGACAATCGATAAAATATTTGCTCTCATGAAAAAACAGGGAGAGGGAAAAGATTTCGAAACCGAAAAAGAAAACGATTTCGAAAGCCCGCTTCCGCTCTTTTCGGGGGATTCGGGCAACGGAAACGAAACGGTTTTTTTGAATCTTCCGGAGGATAACACGAGGAAACTCGTAAGCAGGGATGCGGGAATTCCGGATGCCGTGCTTTTGGCGTTCCCCTGCGTCCTGGGTTCCAAGAGAGAATCCGTGGATATTCTTATCGAAGACAAAAGCGTTTCGAGAATGCATGCCCAAATCGACGAAGCGGGCGGGAAACTCTACATTTACGATTTAAACAGCAGAAACGGCACTTTTATAAACGGAATAAGGGTTGTTTCGGAGGAAAAGGAAATAAAGGAGGGCGACGAAATAAGAATCGGGAATCTCAGGTTTGTGCTTGCATAGGCTGTTTTCATTTCTTTTAGGCTTTGTTACAATGCGCTTTGCCCAAACACCTTTGGACGAGGGAAATATGCTTGAATATAAAAAAGCACGATATTATAATTGATTTGGAAAACATTTCCAAAGAAGAAAACTTCGTAAAAGGGAAAAGTATAGGTGCAGTAAGGGTGAAGATTAATATTTATTACGGCGGAAGGGGTCTTATAGGGGACCCGACGCAATATGTCATAAAGAAAATGTGCGAAGTTTTGGAAGAATTAAACGTAACGGTCGAAAGATTCGATTTGTACGAAATCAAAAACGCGATTACGACTCTTCCGAAAACTTTGAAAGATGCCGACGGAGTCATTCTCGCCGCAACGGTCGAATGGTACGGAATCGGCGGATATATGCTGCAGTTCCTCGACGCCTGCTGGCTTTACGGCGACAAAGAAGTTATTTCAAAGATTTATATGTGTCCCGTCTGCATGTCGACGACATACGGAGAGCGCGAAGGCAAAATGAACATGACGACCGCATGGGAAATCCTCGGAGGAAAGCCCATCAGCGGCATTTGCGGATATATTCCCGACATCGCGTCGCTTGAATACAAGGAAGAATACGACAGAATCATCGAGAAAAAAGCCGAAAACATGTACAGAAGCATCTCTCAGAAACTTGCTTCGTTCCCTTCAAGCAACCAGGCGGTTAAGCAGAAAGTTTCGGTAACCCAGAACGTCGATCTCACTCCTCAGGAAACCGAGCAGCTTTCGATGTATGCGGCAGACGAAGAATATGTCGCAAGACAGAAGGAAGATATCAGGGAACTTACCGGTATATTCCACAACAAACTCGAAAATCAGGAAGTCGATGACGATAAGATGTTTGTCGACGATTTCAAAAACGCTTTTGCTCCCCAGCCCGGAGTAAATGCGATATACAGAATCAGAATCAAGAATTTCAAAAAGGATCTGATTGTAAAAATCGCGAATGCCAAACTTGAGGTTTTCTACGGTCAGAGCGAATACAGCGATGTGAAACTTGAGATGACTTCCGATATTCTCGAGCAGATCGTCGCAGGCGAAAACACATTCCAGAGAATGTTTATGAACGGAAAAATGACTTCCAAGGGAGACTTCAATCTGCTCAGAGCCCTTGACAATCTGTTTCCGTTTTCCGAATAAAAATAAATTAACGGAATACAAAGGAGATAGAAATGAAAGACGATTGTATTTTTTGCAAACTCGCAAACGGAATAATTCCCACCAATTCAATATATGAGGATGAGGATTTTAACGTCATTCTCGACGTTGGTCCCGCAACAAAGGGCCACGCGCTCATTCTTCCCAAGGAGCATTACGCAAACATTTACGAATTGCCCGAAGACAAAGCAGCCAAAGTAATGATTCTTGCAAAGAAACTTGCGACTAAGATGACCGAGAGACTCGGCGCCGACGGATTCAATCTTGTTCAGAACAACAACGAATGTGCGGGACAGACGGTGTTCCATTTCCATTTTCATCTGATTCCGAGATACGAAAACGACGGACAGAATATGCTTTGGAAACCCACTTCGCCCTCGGCCGAAGAACTTGCCGAAGTTAAGGAAATCCTCACCAAGTAATTATTTTGGAGGTTCGGTATGGCGGATAACAAAGAGAAAGAAGTGCTCAATCTTTCCGATGAGGAAAGAATCAACGCTCTTCGTAAAAAATACCTTAAAGCGGATATAACGTGGAAACTGGTTTCCACCGTTGTTTTTGTACTCGCCGGCGTATATGTCGTTTTGGTTTTCAAGAAAGTAATCAATTTCGATTTTCTTGTAAATTCACTGATTGTTCTTTTCCTTTTGTCGGCGATTTTCCTTTGCGTTTACCTTCTTCCGCATTTCCTTAAGATGAATTCCAAACAAAAGGAATACAGTTCGAAATACAAGGAAGCGTTTTTAAAACCCACGCTCGAGGAAGCTTTTTCAAAGGGGGAATACAGCGATTACGAGAAGATTTCGACAAGGGATCTGACACGCAATTCCATGCTCAAGAAAGCAAAGAGCGCCGTTGCAAACGACTGTATCAGGGGAACGCACAAAAAGATTCCCTTCCTTCGTTACGATCTGGCTCTTCGTTACGGCAAGAAAAAAGCCGGCTCCGACTGCGTAATGATTGTTGCGCAGGTTGATACGCGTCTTAAATCCGAGGTTCAGATAATCGGAAACGATTTCAAAATCGGCGGAATGGATTACGAGCAGCCCGAAACATATTGCAAGATATTAAGCTCAAACGAGAAATTCGATTCCAAATTTGCGGTTTATGCCAAGGAACAGGACGACGGACAGAAATTCCTAAAAAATTCGCTCACATCGAGAATATTGAAATTTAAGGCCGACGGTCCGGTTGCTTTGTTCTTCGACAAGGACGAAGTGAGCATCATCATCAGACGAAGCAAGGATGCCATGGAAGCGCCCGTTTACAGGAAAATCAAAAAGGCAACGGCCGAAAAGGAAGCCAACGAAGAAGTTAAGATAATCAAAGAATGGATAGAAATTCTTGAAGACTGTATGTAAAAATAAAAACACGATTTTTCAATCGTGTTTTTTTATTACGGGCGGTTTATAACCGCATCCTCTATCAAAGCAATTATTTTGTCAATCGCGTTTATCTGGCTGCTTTCGCTCATTGCTTTTACATATTGTTCTTTGTTCTCGTCAAGTTCCCTTACCTTGTTTACAAGGGAAATCTCATCAAGATCTTCTTCCTGAAGAACCAGCGAATAACCCTGAACTTCAAAAGAATTCGCATTTAAAATCTGGTCTCCGCGGCTCGCCGCTTTTGAGAGCGGGATTAAGAGATTCGGTTTTCTTAACGAAAGCAGTTCGCAGATTGCGTTTGCCCCGGCACGTGAAATAACCAGGTCGCTCATGGCCATTACGTCTTTTAATTCGCTCTTTAAATATTCAAACTGCTTGTATCCTTCGGTTGTAAGGAGCAGATTGTCGATTCTTCCGTTTCCGCAAAGATGTACGACCTGATAATTTTTCAAAAGTTCGGGAAGGGCTTTTCTGACCGCTTTGTTAATGGCTACCGAACCGGTGCTTCCGCCGATTACCATGATTACGGGCTTTTGAGTGTTAAAACCGCACATTTCCCTGGCCGCATCGGCATTTCCGTCAAAAAGTTCCGCACGAACGGGCGAACCCGTAAGCTCCGCTTTTTCGGGAGGAAGTTTTGCAACGGTCTCGGGGAAGTTGCAGCAGACTTTTTTGGCCTTCGGAATGCAAAGCTTGTTGGCAAGTCCGGGCGTAAGGTCCGATTCGTGGATAATGCAGGGAATCTTTAGACTCGCTGCGGCTCTGACAACAGGAACGGTTACATATCCGCCCTTGGAAAATACCACGTCGGGCTTTATTTCTTTTAAATATTTTCTTGCTTCATGATATCCTTTGATAACCCTGAAAGGATCCGTAAGGTTTTTGGGATCGAGGTATCTTCTTAATTTGCCTACGGGAACTCCGTAATAAGGAATGTCAAAATCCGCGATGAGCTTCTTTTCGATTCCGTCAAGGGATCCCATATAAGTAATTTCATATCCGAGCTCTTTTAATTTGGGCAAAAGAGCAAGATTGGGTGTTACGTGACCTGCGGTTCCGCCGCCCGTAAGAACGATTTTTTTCATATCCAAACCTCGAAATTGTTTTGTTCAAAATGCTATTATAGCAAAAAGAATCAAGCATTTCCACAGGTATAAAACGATTATTTCGAAATAAACGCGTACACTTGAATAAAGGGCGTCGATAAAGTATAATCCTAATTGCTAAAAATGAATACCGAAAGAGAGACATTTTTACAGATAAACGGAGGAATAAACAATGGCAAATTGGAAAAATCTTGATACATTGGAGGCTTTCGGGGAACTTAAGACAAAGAAAAAAGTCAGTGTAAAAGAAGTCATGAGCGGCGAAAACGGTGCCGCAAGAGTGAAAAAATACAATGTTCCCATGGCAGCCGGCCTGAATTACAATTATGCCGCCAAAGCAGTAGACGACGAGATTCTCGATTGTTTCGAAAAGCTCGCAAAAGAGGCGGAACTTTGCGAAAAATTCGAAGAACTTTACAACGGAGCGGTTATCAATACGGGTGAAAAGAGACTTGTTCTCCATCATCTTACACGTTCGAAACTCGGAAACGACGTTGTATGCGACGGTGTAAACAAGAGAGATTTTTATCTTAAGGAACAAAAGAAAATAGAAGAATTTGCGAATGACGTTCACGCGGGCAAAATCACAAACGAAGCAGGCGAGAAATTTACAACCGTTGTTCAGATCGGTATCGGCGGTTCGGATCTCGGCCCCCGCGCAATGTATATTGCACTTGAAAATTATGCGAAAAAGACCGGAAACTTCAATATGGAAGCAAGATTCATAAGCAATGTCGATCCCGATGATGCGGCAGGCGTTCTTGCCGGAATTGACGTGGCTCATTCGCTTTTTGTACTCGTGTCCAAATCAGGAACGACGCTCGAGACGCTCACCAACGAATCTTTCGTAAAAGATGCGCTCGCAAAGGCAGGACTTGATGCTTCAAAGCACATGGTTGCGGTAACAAGCGAAACATCTCCTCTTGCTTCAAACAGCGGATATCTTAAGGCATTCTTCATGGATGATTATATCGGCGGACGTTTCTCGTCGTGTTCGGCAGTCGGCGGTGCGGTATTGTCGCTTGCTTTCACACCCGATATTTTCGCACGCTTCTTAAACGGTGCTGCCGAAGAAGACAGACTTGCAACCGGAAAGAACGTCAGAGAAAATCCCGCCATGCTCGATGCGCTTATCGGCGTTTACGAAAGAAATGTTTTGGGATTCCCTTCGACGGCGCTCCTTCCTTATTCACAGGCTTTAAGCCGTTTCCCCGCACATCTTCAGCAGGCGGATATGGAATCAAACGGCAAGTCGGTTAACCGTTTCGGAGAATTCGTAAATTACCCCACCGGTCCCGTTCTTTTCGGTGAGCCCGGAACAAACGGACAGCATTCGTTCTATCAGCTCCTTCACCAGGGAACCGATATCATTCCTTTGCAGTTCATCGGATTTAAGGACAGCCAGCTCGGTGTTGACGTTGACATCCAGGGAAGCACGAGCCAGAAGAAACTCTGCGCCAATGTTGCTGCACAGATTATCGCTTTCGCGTGCGGAAAAGACGATGACAACAACAATAAAAAATTTGCGGGCAACCGCCCTTCGAGCATCATAATCGGTAAGCAGCTCACTCCCGAATCCGTGGGCGCGCTCCTTTCGCATTTCGAAAACAAGATTATGTTCCAGGGCTTCCTTTGGAACGTAAACAGCTTCGACCAGGAAGGCGTTCAGCTCGGAAAAGTGCTTGCAAAGAAGGTGCTTGCTCACGATACCGACGGCGCACTCAAAGAATTCAGCGATTTGTTTGAAATCTAGGATTAAAGAAAACAAATAATTTCAGCCCCGTCTTTTCGGACGGGGCATTTTTTTGCTCTTTTCGGGAAATTGCGAAAAAAAGCCGCGAAATTCACAAAAACGACACACAAAGTTTACATAAAATATGGAACATATTTGATTTTAGTGGTATAATCTAATGGATAATGTGCATAATATGCGTTCTTTTACAAAATATTGTGCCTTATCGGTTTTTTAACAAAAAAGCGTAAACCGGGGGTTACAAAATGAAATATGACGTAATTATAGTGGGAGCGGGGCCGGGAGGCATTTTTTCCGCTTACGAACTAACCAAATTAAACGACAAACTTAAGATTGCTATATTCGAGGCCGGAAACCCTCTGGAAAAAAGAAAATGTCCGATTGACGGCGTAAAAGTCAAAAACTGTATCAAATGCCCCACATGTGCGATAATGAACGGCTTTGGCGGAGCGGGTGCTTTTTCGGACGGAAAATACAATATCACCAATCAGTTCGGCGGTTCTTTGTACGAATACATCGGCAAAAACGAAGCCATCGATCTGATGAAATACGTGGACGAAATCAATCTTGCATACGGCGGAGAGGGAACGAAATTATATTCGACCGCGGATACCAAGATTAAAAAGATGTGTCTCGAAAACGGACTCCATCTCCTTGACGCGCAGGTTCGCCACCTCGGAACGGACATCAATTACGTGGTTCTCGAAAACCTTTACAATTATCTTAAGGACAGGGTTGAATTCTTTTTCAGAACCCCCGTCGAAAAGGTTGAAAAGAACGGCGACGGATACAGGGTAATAACCGAAGAAGCCGGATACGAATGCGACAAATGCATTATTTCCGTAGGAAGAAGCGGAAGCAAATGGATGGAGACGGTCTGCAGGGATCTTGAAATCCCCACCAAATCAAACCGTGTTGACATCGGTGTAAGAGTGGAACTTCCCGCAGAGATTTTTTCCGCGCTTACGGATGAATTATACGAAAGCAAGATCGTTTACAGAACCGAAAAATTCGAGGATCTTGTCAGAACATTCTGTATGAATCCTCACGGTGCGGTCGTTAACGAAAATACCAACGGAATCGTAACGGTTAACGGACACAGTTACGAGGATCCCGCAAAGCATACGGAGAATACCAACTTTGCGCTCCTTGTTTCCAAGCATTTTTCCGAGCCTTTCAAAGACAGCAACGGATACGGCGAGAGTATAGCGAGACTTTCGAATATGTTGGGCGGCGGAGTAATCGTTCAAAGATTCGGAGATCTTGTCAGAGGAAGACGAAGCAATGCGGCCAGAATCAGTGAGGGTTACGTTACACCCACACTTGCCGCAACGCCGGGCGATTTGAGTCTTGTAATTCCCAAGAGAATCCTTGACGGAATCATCGAGATGATTTACGCGCTCGACAAAATCTGCCCCGGCACCGCCAACGACGATACGCTTCTATACGGCGTGGAAGTCAAGTTCTACAACATGGAAGTGGAGCTTGACAACAATCTTGAGACAAGAAACAAGGGACTCTTTGTCATAGGAGACGGTTCCGGAGTCACGCATTCGCTTTCGCATGCGTCGGCAAGCGGTATTTACGTTGCAAGATACATAGCTGACGAAAAGTAAGCCTTTAAAATTCGCACACGGAGATTGACTAAAAATGGGTAAATTGGAAGATGTAAGAGCTTTCTTTGAAAAAGACAGATTCGCCACCGAAAACGGTATGGTTATAGATTCGATAGGCGAAAATACGGCGGTATGCAGCATGGTTATTTCACAAAGACACATGAATGCCGTCGGAAACGTTATGGGCGGAGTATATTTTACTCTGGCGGATTTTACTTTTGCGGTTGCCACAAATCATGAAGAACCGGGAATCGTATCCTTAAGTTCGACGATTAATTTTCACGCAATCGCCAAGGGCGAAAAAATAATCTGCGAAGCAAAAAAGATTAAACAGGGCAGAACCACCTGCAGCTACGAAATGACGGTGAGTGACGAAAAGGGAAATCTTTTGGCCACGGTTCTGACAACGGGTTACAATACGAGAAAACAGTAAACCGAACAATCGATTCGGCTTTAACGCAGGGAGACAAGCAATGATAAAATTGGGAAAAGCATTTTGCATAACCAAAACAAGCGCAATTCAAACGGCGGCTTTAAGCGCGCTTTTCTTTGTTGTGTTCATTTCATCCTATGTCTGTACGGCTGCCGAAAACAAAGAAATGAAAGAGTGGGAAAACACCCGTATCAGACAGCCGATATATTTCAGCCCCTCCGTCGGAATGGATTCGTATGAAGTGGCCGAAGCACAGATAACAGGAACTGCGAGAAAAATGGAAATCGAAGACGGAAGCAATGTCGAGGTAATAAGCCCCGAGGCACAGCTTCTTATGGATATAAGCAATATTCTGGGCGGTCAGATAGGAATCGCCTGTGTCGACTCATATGTAAATGTCAGGGTCGAACCCGATGCCGAGTCCGAAGCCACGGCGAAAATTTATGACGGAGCCGTTGTTTTCATCAACGAAAAAGACGGCGACTGGTTCAGAATCAAATCCGGAAATGCGGAAGGATACGTAATGAGCCAGTTCTTCCTTTACGGAGACCATCTCGCACAGCAAATCCTCATCGACGAACCTTATACGAGGGATGAACTTCTCGTGGACAAGAGTTTTACCGTCGGCATCACGCTCGAAGAAGAGGAAGCGATAAGACTTGCCAAAGAAGAGGAAGAGCGTAAGGAGAGGGAAAGAATCGCCAGAGAGCAGGAAGCCGCAAGAAAAGCCGCAATGGCAGCAGGCAACAGCTATTCGCTTGAAGATACCACGGAACTTCGAAAAGACATCGTCAATTACGCATGCCAGTTCGTGGGTCTTAAGTACGTAAACGGCGGAAACTCCCTTGAGACCGGTACCGACTGCTCGGGCTTCACGAAACTTATTTATGCGCATTTCGGATACGGACTCGATCGAACTCCTTCGGGACAGTACAACAATAACGGCCGACTCGTAACCTATGCCGAGGCTCAGCCCGGAGACGTAATTATTTACGGTAAGAACGGCGTTTGCACGCATGCGGCCATCTACATCGGCGACGGCAAAATCATTCATGCCGCAAACAGTCGTCAGAATACATACATAGGAAATGCAACTTACAACACCATCATGGGTGTAAAGAACATTATCGACTGATAAAATGATTAAACTGCCCGAAGATTTTGAAAAAAGAATGAAAAAGATGCTCGGGGGCGAATACGAAGACTTCCTTGCATCCTATGACGAAAAAAAGAAGACCGGGATAAGGGTCAATGCCGTAAAAATTTCCCAGAAGGATTTTACGGAAGTTTTCCCGTACAATCTGTCGCCCGTAAAATGGTGCGGGACCGGATTTGAGGCGCCCTCCGACGAGAAATACGGAAGGAATGCGCTTCATGACGCGGGGGCTTTTTACATGCAGGAACCCTCTGCAATGGCGGTTGCCGAGGCGGTTTCGCAGGCGGTTGATTTAAAGGGTCTTAAGGTGCTTGATTTATGCGCGGCACCCGGCGGGAAATCAACGCAGCTTGCATCCTTCATTCAAAACGGCGGACTTCTTGTATCAAACGAAATCAACAGGGAAAGATGCAATATTCTTTCTTCCAATATAGAAAGAAGCGGAATAAGAAACTGCGTGGTTTTAAACGAAACCCCCGACAGAATCGCCGAACGTTTCGAAGAATTTTTCGATGTGGTGGTCGTTGACGCGCCCTGCTCCGGAGAAGGAATGTTTCGAAAGGACGATACGGCAGTTTCGATGTGGAGCATTGACAATGTCAAAATGTGCGCCAAAAGACAGGAAGAGATTCTCGACGAAGCCGTAAAGACGGTGGCGCCCGGAGGAATCCTTGCTTATTCCACATGCACTTTTGCGCCCGACGAGGACGAGGATCAAATAATCGGATTTCTTGAGAAAAATCCCGATTTTGAGGTGCTTGATATTCCTTTATTTAAATATTTCGAGCCGGGACGAAAGGAATGGCTTTCGGCGGGCCTTGAGGACGGGAATGACGTATTGAAGAAATGCGCAAGACTCTGGCCCCATAAAATCGACGGCGAAGGACATTTCATTTGCATTATGAAAAGAGCGGATGAAAAGCCAAACGACTCTTTTTCGAAAAAGAAAAACAAAAACGAAAACAGAGCCGACAGGAAAACAACAGCGCTTATCGAAGAATTTGTCGCGGATAATCTTAAATCGTTCGAATTCGACAAAAACCGCACGATCTGTTTTAAGGATGCGGTTTATCTTTTGCCGGAAGGCTTTGATTTAAGACTCGACGGACTGAAAATCATCAGGGCCGGAATACACTTGGGAAATATCAAAAAGGACCGCTTCGAGCCCTCGCATTCGCTTGCCATGGTTTTGCTGCCAAACGAAGTCCAAAGAAGTGTTTCTTTAAACGATGACGAAGCCCTTCTTTTCAGACACGGGGACGAAATCAAAAAAGAATGCGAAAACGGATGGGCTTTGGTATTATATAAAGGCGTGTCCTTAGGATGGTGCAAAGCCGTTAACAACAGTCTTAAAAATCATTACCCGAAGGGTTTGCGCATCAGGTATTAAAGAATTATAATATTGCTCTAAAAAAGAAAAGGATATAAATAATTATGAAGACAAAGGTTTACATTGACGGAAGCGAAGGAACAACGGGGCTTCGTATCAACGAGAGATTCGCGGACAGGGAAGATATCGAAATATTGAAGATTGATTCCGAAAAAAGAAAAGACCCCGAAGAAAGAAGAAAATTCATCAACGCATCGGATGTAACTTTTCTCTGCCTTCCCGATGCAGCCGCAATCGAAGCGGTGGGACTGATAGATAAAGATAACGACCACACGGTTATTCTGGACGCCTCCACTGCTCACAGAACAAAAGAGGGATGGGCGTACGGTCTTCCCGAACTCGGCAAAGATTTCAGGGAAAGAATTCAAAAGAGCAACAGAATCGCCATTCCGGGCTGCTATGCTTCGGGATTTGCAATGGATGTTTATCCTTTAATAAAAGAAGGTTTTATCGCGACGGACTATCCGGTTTGCGTCAATGCGCTTTCGGGTTATTCGGGAGCCGGCAAAAAAGCAATAGCGCTTTACGAGGCGGAAGACAAGAGAAAAGATCTTTACGCTCCCAGAATGTATGCGCTTTCGCAAAGCCACAAGCATCTTAAGGAAATGAAAGCAATCTCCGGACTCGACAGGGAGCCCTTATTCGTTCCCGTCGTCGATGATTATTATTGCGGAATGATTGTTACTTTCCCCGTTTTCACCGATTTGATGAAAAAGAAATATTCTCCCGCGGATATTCACAAAATGTTCGAAGAATTTTACGCAGGGGAGAGATTTGTAAAAGTAATGCCTTTCGGCTCGGAAGAAGAACTCGGCAATTTCCTTCACGCCAACGATTATGCGGGTCGTGACGATGCGAAGATTTACATCACGGGCAACGAAGACAGAGTGCTTGTATCTTCCGTTTTCGACAACCTCGGCAAAGGCGCTTCGGGCGCGGGCATCCAGTGCATGAATATTCGCCTGGGTCTTCCCGAAGAAACGGGATTGTGCATTTAATCGTTTTTGAATACAATCAAAAGTGCCTTATGTTTAAAGGCATTTAAAACATAAAAAGAGAGGACAGGACTTAAAATGATTTTCATACTGACTGCTTTGGGGGTTATTTGCGCGGTTGCGACTCAAATACTTTTCAAATGGTATACATCACCCTGGCACATACTTGTTTTTGCGGGAATACTGCTTGCGTGGTTAATCATTTGGCAGCTTATATACTGGGTAGGTTTATTCCTTTGGTCACTGACGGTCGACAAGAAAAAAGAATCCGACAAACCCTCGAAATTCTACAAATGGATTTTCGTCGAAAGCGTACGTATGGCACTCTTTTTCCTTAATGTGCATGTACATACGGAAGGAACCGAAAAGCTTCCCAAGCCCGGCGAAAGATTCCTCGTTGTGGGCAACCATTTATCCAATTACGACCCCATGAGCGTTATGTATGTTTTAAGAAAGCACATGCTCATATTTGTCAGCAAGCCTGAGAATTTCAATATTCCGTTAACAGGAGCAATCATGCGAAAGACCGGTTTTATGGCCATTGACAGAGACAATGTCAAGAATGCGCTCGTTACGATTAACAAGGCTGCGGATTATATCAAAAACGACGAAACCAGCGTGTTTATTTTTCCCGAAGGCACCAGAAACAGAACCGATGCTCCTCTTCTCGAATTCAAAAACGGAGCGTTCAAAATCGCGACCAAGGCTGAATGCCCCGTCGTTATCGTTGCCATAAGCGGCACCGAATTCGTTAAGAAAAGAATTCCGAGAAGATCGGATGTATATGTAAAAATAGTAGATGTCGTACCTGCACAAAAGGTTACGGAATTAAAGACCGCAGGTTTGTCGGAACATGCATACAAACTTATTTACGACAATATCACTCACGGAAAAGAGAATGTAAAAGAATCGTAACTTTTTGTTTGAGGGGAAATGTATGAAAGTGAATTTTTTTACGGCACAAATTAAATTATGGGGCAGAATTTTCGATTACAAAGGAAAAAGCACGAAGAAGGAATATTGGTTTGCGTTTCTTTTTCATGCGATACTCGGTCTTCTTGCATGCGCCTGCATCGCATTGTCCGCGGCGGCTTTGATCTTTACGGGATTCCGCTATGACTGGCACATACAGGATTTGGCGAAGATTGCGCATTATGTTTTCCTGATTCCCGGAATAATTCTTACCGCATATCTTGCGATTGCCGTGATTCCATGGATTTCACTTACCGTCAGAAGACTTCGCGACGGCGGAAAAAGCGCATGGTGGGCACTGCTCCTTTTGATTGTCGGAGTCGGCCACATTCTGCTTTTCATTATATGCGTTTCGGCATCGGGAATTGCGGGAATTTTCAATCCTTCGCGTAATGTTCCGGAAGGAATTTACGGACCGCCCGAATGGTTCAATCCTTCGAACAATACAAACGAAAACGTATACGGACCGCCCGAATGGTTCGACCCTTCGTACAATACAAACGAAGACGTATACGGTCCCCCGCCCTTCGATATCGATGATGACAACGATGATTTCGATCCCAATCAAAACATAACGGAGCCCGTATACGGACCGCCTTCATGGTATGACGATTACGATCCGTCCCAAAACGAGCAGCCGACGGTTTACGGACCGCCCGAGTGGTTTAATGACGACGAAGACGTTTATAAGCCCGATATCAATATAAATGAAGATGTTTACGGTCCTCCCGAATGGTTTGAATAACGGGCAGGAACATTTTCTCAATCGGAGAGACAAATGAAAAAAGCAAACAATTCGGGACTTACTCCGAAAACCAAAACAGAACATTTAAAGCAACTTGCCAAATACAGAGAAGAGACGTTGAGACCGAATCCGGAACTCAGGTCTCTTTTCTTGGAAATAACTCCTTTTTGCAATGAGCACTGCCTGCACTGCGGCTCAAGATGCGGAGACATCGATGTCAGCAACATGCTCACCAAAGAAGAGATTTTCGATGCCTTAAAACAGGTAAAAAAGGATTTCGACATCTCAAACATGCGCCTTTGCGTAACAGGCGGCGAACCCCTTCTTCGCCCCGAATTTTTCGAGATTATGGAAAAAGCCCAAAGTCTGGGCTTCGGATGGGGCATGACTTCAAACGGAACGCTTATAGATGAAAAAACGGCTCTGCGTTTAAAAAAAGCCGGACTCAAAACAGTATCGATAAGCGTGGACGGACTTAAGGAAAATCATGAGTGGTTCAGGCAGTCCGAGGGCAGTTACGAAAAAACAATCGAGGGAATAAAGAACCTTATAAAGGCCGGAATTTCCCATGTCCAGATTACCACGGTCGTTTATCACAAAAATATCGGCGAACTTGATGCCATGTATGAGGAATTCAAAAAAATCGGCGTCAGATCGTGGAGAGTGATCAATATCGAGCCCATCGGCAGGGCAAAGGAAAATCCCGAGCTCATGCTTTCAAAAGAAGAATACATAAAACTCTTTGATTTTATCAGGGAAAACAGATTCAGGGATAAAATGGAAGTAACTTACGGCTGTTCTCATTTCCTCGGAACCGAGACGGAAAGAGAAGTGCGCAAATGGTATTTCCTTTGCAACGCGGGGGTTTACACCGCGAGCATTATGTATAACGGAGATATCGGCGGATGCCTTGATATCGAAAGAAGGGAAGAACTGATCCAGGGTAATATAAGGAAGGACAATCTTCGCGAGGTCTGGGAAAACAAATTCGAAAACTTTCGAAACGATTACAGAAAAACCGGCAAATGCGCCGACTGTCCCGAATACGAATTCTGTGCGGCGGACTCTTTCCACACCTGGAATTTCGATAAAATGGAACCCGAACTTTGTATGAAAGGAATTTTGTTCTGATGGATATATCATGTGAAGAATGCGCCAATTTCGTATTTGACGATGACGAAGAAGAATATGTATGCTGCGTAAGCATGGATGAGGACGATTACATTCGTTTGAACACCGACTCGCATTATCAGTGCCCGTATTATCAGTGCGGAGACGAATATAAGATTGTCCGTCATCAAATGTAGGCTTTTTTTGCATCGAAGTCTTTATTTCAATTTATGGGGGAGGAAAAAACATGGATGAGAAAATCGCAACTTTGAAAAAATGGGTCGATGAGAGTGACAATATCGTATTTTTCGGCGGTGCCGGGGTTTCCACCGAGAGCGGAATTCCCGATTTCAGAAGCGTGGACGGACTTTACAATCAGAAATACGATTATCCGCCCGAGACGATTTTAAGCCATACTTTCTTTATGAGAAATACTCCGGAATTTTACAAATTTTACAAGGACAAGCTCCTGCTTGAGGGCGCAAAGCCCAACAAAGCGCATATAAAACTGGCCGAGCTTGAGGCAAAAGGAAAATTAAAAGCCGTTATTACCCAAAATATCGACGGCCTTCATCAGGCTGCGGGAAGCAGGGAAGTAATGGAACTTCACGGCAGCGTTCAGAGAAATTACTGCATGAAATGCAATGCCTTCTATGATTTTGCCGCAATAAAAGAAAAGGTTGAGGAAGCTTCAAACAAATACAAACCGGGCGATGCGAATTACATGGTTCCCGTATGCGACAAATGCGGCGGAATCATCAAGCCCGACGTCGTTCTTTACGAAGAAGGTCTCGACGGGCTTACCATGCAAAAATCCGTCCGGTACATTCAGAATGCCGATGTACTTATAATAGGAGGAACTTCGCTTGCGGTATATCCCGCCGCGGGACTGGTGGATTATTACAGGGGCAACAAACTGGTGCTTATAAACCTTCAGCCCACTCCCATGGACAAATTCGCAAATCTTTGCATAGCGGGCAAAATCGGCGAAGTTTTCTCGCAGATTTAACTTTTTTTGAGACAAAAAACGGTTCATTAGTATATTAGAAAATTACTATTAGTTCATTACATTATGTTCGTTGTTCATGAAGGTGACATACTCGAATTTAAGAAAAAACACCCCTGCGGGGGAAGTAAATGGAAGGTACTCAGAGTAGGCTCGGAGTGCCGTATTCAGTGCGAAAACTGCAAACACCAGGTGGAAATTTCGAGGGCAAAATTGGATAAAAATATTAAAAAATAACCATAAAATTTTTCTAAAATTTGTGTTTGACAACATGTATACGATTTGATATTCTAAGCGGGTGTGAAAAAATTAGGAAGTCGTAAATTTAGAAGATTTTAAGGGCAAACATACAGAAATGTATGCACGCAAAGTCGTAAGCCTTAAGCGCATTTAAGGTGGTTTGACTGCAATCAGATAGGGTTTCTTATTTGATTGCTTTTTTTATGCAAAAACGGAGAATCAGAAAGTACCGATTTAATGCTTAAAAAAGCAATCCTTCAAAAGTATAATTCGAACACCATAAAACGTTTTCTTTTATGTTTTATGAAAACGAAAAATCTCAGTTAAGGAACAAAAAAATGGTATTTTCCAGTATAGCGTTTTTGCTTTATTTTTTGCCTGTTGTTTTAATAGGCTATTATATTTTGAGCTTTTCAAGGGTTTTGCAGAATATCTTTCTGCTTATCGCCAGTCTCTTTTTCTATGCATGGGGCGAACCTTTCTACGTAGTTCTTTTAGTAGGATCCATAATTATCAATTACATATTGGGAATGATTATCGGAGGAATCCGTGAGAAAAACGATTATGCTCCTTCCTCTGCGGCGAATGCTTTCTTGATTATATCGGTAGTATTCAACGTCGGAATGCTCGCGGTATTCAAATACACGGATTTCATTGTGGAGATCATCAACAGTATCTTCGGGTCGAACACAATCGAGCCCCCCAACATCGCTTTGCCGATCGGTATTTCGTTCTATACCTTCCAGGCCATGTCGTACGTAATCGATGTTTACAGAGGGGATGCGAACAGACAGAAGAATCCGTTCAACCTTGCGCTTTACATTTCGTTCTTCCCCCAGCTTGTTGCGGGACCCATCGTCAGATATACAAGCGTCGAAGATCAGATTAAGCACAGAAAGCCCAGTTGGAACATGTTCGTTTCCGGAATCTGCAGATTTTCCGAAGGTCTTTTGAAAAAAATACTTCTTGCGGATAACCTTGCGGTTGTGGCAGACAACATCTTCTCGCTTACCAATTACGGTATGGAAACGGTTAAAGTTCCCGCACTGCTTGCGTGGCTCGGTGCATTTGCATACATGTTCCAGATCTACTACGACTTCAGTGCTTACTCGGATATGGCAATAGGCCTCGGAAGAATGTTCGGTTTCGAATTCGACGAAAACTTCCGTTATCCTTTCGTAAGCAAGTCGATGAGAGAGTTTATGACAAGATGGCATATCTCCCTTGCAGCATGGTTTTCACAGTATGTTTACAAGCCCCTCGGCGGTTCGAGAGACGAGAACAAGGATAAGATGATTCGAAATCTGTTCATCGTATGGCTCTTGACGGGTATCTGGCACGGTGCCGCATGGACATTCGTATGGTGGGGATTGTATTACTTCATATTCATCCTTTTGGAAACGGTTTTCCAGCTGGACAAAAAAGAAGGATATGCATTTTTAAGACATGTATACGTAATAATCGCGGTTGCGATATCGATGGTAATATTCCGAAGCGAAACCAACGAGCAGATGGTTCTCTACTTCAGAGACATGGCCGGACTTGCCGGAAACGGATTCTACACACCGTGGGTTGTTATGTATCTGAAAGAATACGGATTGGTATTTGCGGCTGCAATCATCTGCGCACTGCCCGTCAAGGATTATCTGGAGGATATGCTTGAAGACAAGCCAATCGGCAAAGCATTGGCGGTCGGCGGCAAATTCATATATATAACGGCAATACCCCTTTTGCTGATTTTCTGTATCGCATCGCTTGCCAAGGGAAGTTACAGTCCGTTTATTTACTTCAATTTCTGATTGGGAGAGAAAAATGAGCAAAGGATATCAAAAAATATACGCAATAATATTTTTGCTGATGCTGTTTGGATTCTCGGGATTCAATATCGCGTATAACTGGGATTCGCTAGTAAGCGATACAAAAGAAAGTATCGATGTTGACAAGATATTTTCCGATTTGAAAAACGATTATGACATCACTTCCCTGGAAGAATCGACACAGACGCTTAACACGATCGTTAACAGCGATTTCGTCGGAGGCCATTTCTGGAACGAGTTTTACGGAGCGACATATGCCGTTTTGGGTAAAAACGAGGAAAATAACTTTTCCTATATAAAAGATAAGGACGGCATCGAATATTACGCCAACTTCTGGAATACGCCCGATATTTCGATGAAAGAGCTCGCGCAGAGAATGAGGAGAATGCAGGAAGATCTGGAACCCGAGGGAACCAAAGTAATCCTCCTCTTTTATCCGACAAGATACGATGAGGAATGGTCCGACGGTTATTACGGAATGCCTTATCAGGACTACAACGAATACGCGGACGAGCTTTTAAGATATGTAAGAAGATACGGCATCGACTACATAGATTACAGAGAAGTGTTTAACAGCAAGGACTTTGAAGGAAAGGAAATGTTCTTCAAAACCGACCACCACTGGAACACGCAGACGGCGTTCTTCGCAACAACCGAGCTGGTCAGACACATAAGGGATACATACGGCGAAGACCTCGATCCCGAAAGAAAGTACTGTAACATGAACAATTATTACATTGATGTTTACAAAAACGCTTTCATGGGTTCGATGGGACGTGAAGTCGGAGAAATATACGGAGGACTTGATGACTATGTTCTGTTTACTCCCAAGTTTTCGACTTCGGTAAGGTACTCGTTCATAACCGCCAGCCGCAATCAGGTTGAGATGAAAGGAACCTTTAACAATACGCTTATTCAAAAAGGACCTTTCCAAAAAAACGATGCATACGAAAAGGATTTGAACAACGTCCTTATAAACGGTGTTCAGCTTTACGACGAGATCATAAACGAAAAAGCGGAAAACGATGTGTCCGTAATGTTTATAAGAAATTCCTATTCGTCTCCGGTAGCGGTTTTCCTTACACCCATGGTCGAAAGAATAGACATGGTTTGGGGACTTAACCTTTCCGAAGAGGAAATAACGGAAAGACTGAAAGCAAACAGACATGATTATGTTTTCATAGCCGTAAACGTAGACAACCTGGACAACGAAGGAAACTTTTCGTTTTATACAGAGGATACGGAGGTGGGAGATGAGTAAATCGGTATCCGTAAAAAGGGTCGAAAAGAAATTCATAATAGGAAGGCTTCAGGCGGAACAGTTAAAACTGAAACTGAAAAGTGCGCTGCCGCCGGATCCGTACGCCGGGTACGAACCGTATCACGTAAGGTCGTTATACTTTGACTCTTACGATGACGACGACTACTTCGATAAAATGTCCGGCATTCAGAACAGAAAGAAAATCAGGATTCGAATATACGATGAGAACACTGATGTAATAAAGCTTGAATTAAAACAAAAATACAACGTTTCCCAACACAAGCATTCATTCACGATCGACAGGGAACTGGCGGAAGAGATGATGAGGGGAAAATACGAAGGGCTGCTTAAATACAACGATCCGATACTCGAACAGATGTATTATCTGATGATTAAAGAAGTGTATCGTCCGAAATGCGTAGTCGAGTACGAAAGAGTGGCATTCGCGCTTCCGAACAACGACACGCGAATTACCTTCGATTCGAAGATAAGAACTTCTCAGGGAACTCTGGATCTTTTCGCACCGCGTTCTCATTACAGACCGGCCGACATAGACGATCTGGTAATCCTGGAAGTGAAATACAACAACTTTTTGTTGAGTTACGTAAAAGATCTGCTTGCTTTAAGCGATTTGTATATAGGTTCATACAGTAAGTACATAAACGCCAGACAGGATCTGGTTTAAATGGGAGGATAAAATGAAAGAAGATTTGTATCAATATTTGGCTAATCAGGGCGGAAACATGACGGTAAGGGAGATTGCTATTTGTTTTGCAGCCGCTTTGGTGATTTCGTTTGTAATTTTTATCTCATACAGAATTTCACACGCAACCACGGTTTACAGTGCGAAATTTAATGTATCTTTGGTAATGTTAACGGTTGTAACGACCTTAATCATGAGCGTTATCGGAAATAACGTCGCTCTTTCCTTAGGTATGGTCGGTGCTCTTTCAATCGTTCGTTTCAGAACGGCGGTAAAAGACCCCAGAGACACGGCTTACATTTTCTGGTGTATAGCAGCCGGCGTATGTTGCGGTATTCAGGACTTTACGGTCGCAGCAATCGGTTCCGGAACGGTATTCTTTGTAATGTTGCTTCTCGGAAACATCAAGAGCAATGACAGATACCTTGTTATCATTCGCGGAAAGAACAATACTTCCGAAGCAATTCACAATGCGGTTAAAAGCTATTTCAACAACAGCGCGGTTCTTCGCGTAGAGAATACGGATCATTCCTGCAGCGAACTTATTTACGAAGTATCTCAGAGCGCAATCAAGAGATATGAGAAGAAGAACGGAAATCTGTCAATCCGCGCAAGATTAATGGAAGTTGTCGGAGTAGAAAGTGTAAATTTGGTTTGTCAAAATGATGAGATCACGAGATAAGGGATTATTACCCGTAAAAAAATCATATACAATATGGGTTTATTCGATAATCGTTATCGTGATTCTTGTAATGTTTGCAATAGTTTTCAACAAGGATAAGTCCAACAGATATTCGCTTGAAACAAGGACCATTCAGCATATTGTAGACGCAAACACGGATTCAAGTGTGGGACCGACCGAGGTCAACCCCGACGGAACCGTGGATCCCGAAACATTTGCGACGCATCTGCCTCTTATAATAATCGACACGAACGGAGAAGAGATTATTAATATCTACGAACAGGGCGAGGACCAGTCAAGACAATACATCGATCCGAACTTTACGGATCCTTATGTGGATGTATCCTTCACCGTCATCAACAATGACAGCAAAGTAAACAGGATAGACGATAAACCGTATTTTTCGAATAACGGAAAAATCAAAATGCGAGGCAATTCTTCAAGAGGATTCCCCAAGAAGCAGTACGGAATAAAGCTTCTTGACGAAAAGGGAGAAGAACTTGAATACCCGCTTTTGGGAATGGAAAAAGACGAGGACTGGGTTCTTTGCAACAGTATTCTGGATGCAACGCATATCAGATCCTACATGGCTTACAACCTCGGCGGACTGATAGATTCGCAGACACCCGAAGTAAGATTTTGCGAGGTTCTGAGAAAAGAGGGAGACCAATACGAATATTTGGGTCTGTATCTTTTATCCGAATCCGTAAAAAAATCCAAAGGCAGAACGGATGTTAAAACGTACGAAGGAAACACGGAGAATTTAAGCTACATCGTAGCCCGTGACAGATACGATTATACCGGCACGATGGTTCCGACATACGGTTCGGACAATCAGATCACCTACGGATGGTACAACCTCATATATCCAAAGGGCGAAAAGGCCGACGAAGAAACCGTAAAAGCCATCGGCGATGAAATTTCCGAAATAGAGAAAACAGTTTATTCGGAAGACAACAAAGAATTCATGAATTATTCGCAATATATCGATGTCGATTCGTTTGTGGATTATTTCATCTTAAATGAATTTCTCATGAACTATGACGCGGGACTGCACTCCGAGTATTACTACAAGGATCAGGCGCACAAGTTCTCGGCGGGTCCGTTTTGGGATTTCGATAACTGCCTTGACAATTATGTACCCGAAGCCGGAGCGGTTGACTGGATAGTATTTACCGACTACCCGATGTATGAAAAATTGGTTAAAGACCCGCTCTTTTGTCAGAAATTAAGCTTCAGATACAAGGAATTGAGAAAAACAATTTTATCGGATCGTTTTATAGAAGAGTTTGTAAACGATACGGTTGATTATCTCGGAAATGCATCACTCAGAGAAGACAGCAGATGGAAAGATATCCGCGACGAATTGTATTCGATGCAGGATTCCGAAGCGGACGGATTTCTTCTTGTCAGAGCAAGAGATACGTATGAAGGGGAAATTCAGCGTTTGCTCGACACACAGCAGCTGCACGGTGCTTACCTTGATAAGAATTTAAAATCATATCTTAACATGCGTATCGACAAGAGCCTGGGCAACGGTCCCAGACAGCTCATTTCGATAGCGGCGATAATGATGTTTGCGGTATTTGTGGTATCGGTTTCCCTGGTATCCAAATTGAGCAGAGGAGAAATAAAGTAAGGGAAGAATTAAAAGAAGGAGAGAATTACAATGAAGGTAAAAAACAAATGGTTTATGCTGATTTCGATAATCGGTGTATTGTTACTGCTCGTATATCTTTTGTGGCGTGCGGTATTCACATTACCTCTTCCGAGTGAATACGGATGGGTATCATTCGTTTGCGGTATCGCATTGCTGACAGCCGAAGGTCTTTCGGTATATGAAGCCATACTCAGTTATTTTGACCTGAACATGTCATGCCAGCCCGAAATGCCCGTTATTCCGGATGAAATGTTTCCGGAAGTGGACGTAATGATTGCTACACATAACGAAGAAGTGGATCTTCTTTTCAAAACGGCGAATGCCTGCAGAATGTTACAGTACCCCGACAAATCCAAGGTTCACGTATGGCTTTGCGATGACGGTAACAGAAAGGAAGTTGAAAATCTCGCCAATCAGTTGGGCGTAGGTTATATCGGATTCGCAGGCAACAAACATGCGAAAGCCGGAAACCTCAATAACGCATTGAGCAAAACAAGCGCTCCTTATATCGCAACATTTGATGCGGACATGATTCCCAACAGCGAATTCCTTTTGGAAACGGTTCCTTATTTCTTCCTGCCCGTCATGAAGAAAACCGCAAACGGAACATGGGTTAAAAAGGATGAAAGCGAAATCAACGCAAAGGAAAAAATCGGATTTATCCAGACACCTCAGACATTCTACAACCCCGATCTTTTCCAGTACAACCTTTACAGCTCTGAGAATATTCCCAACGAACAGGATTATTTCTTCAGACAGATCAACCTCGGTAAGAACAGAACAAATTCTGCGATTTATGCAGGTTCCAATACCGTTATTTCAAGAGAGGCTCTTGAAGAAGTAGGCGGAATCGCAATCGGAACGATTACCGAAGACTTCGAAACGGGTCTTTTGATCGAAAGCAAGGGTTATCGCTGCTACGCAATAGACAAGCTTTTGGCAAAGGGTCTTGCTCCCATTTCCATTCCCGCGCTTATCAAGCAGAGAGAAAGATGGGCAAGAGGATGTATCTATTCTTTAAGACGTGTTAAATTGTGGTTTAACCCCAAGATCAGACTTTCTCTTAAGATGAGTTACTCGGCATGCCGTTTGTACTGGCACAGCTTTACAAGAAGACTTTTCTACATTTTCGCTCCGCTTTTGTTTGCGGTTTTGGGCGTACCCGTAGTAGTCTGCAGTTTTAAAGAAATCCTTTTGATTTGGTTACCCGCATACCTTATTTATACATATACATTAAAGAAAATATCCGGTGAAATCAGAAATACGAGATGGAGTAACATCGTAGATACGATTATGTTCCCCTACCTGCTTATTCCCATCTGGAAAGAATCACTCGGTATACGTAAAAAAGAATTTCATATTACAAACAAATCCAAAGCATCCATAGAAGAAACACCCAAGTACATGATTCTTCCTCATTTGTTCCTCTTTGCTTTGTCGGTACTTGCTTTCATTTTCGCAATCAACGATTTGATCTCAAACCGTTCGCTCGGAACGCTGATTGTTATTTACTGGATTATCCAGAACGGACTCAACCTCCTTATGGCAATCTTCTTTATGACGGGAAGAAACAACGAACGTATGACAGAGCGTCTTGAAGTTCGTCTTCCCATTGAAGCAAAATACGAGGACAGAATTTTCGAAGGTACCGTAGTTGATATCTCCGAAGGCGGATTTGCATTCGTTCTTAACGAAGCCGTATTCCTTCCTTACAAAGAAGGAGAAGATGCCGAATTCACCATAAGGGACCGTGATTACAAAGCCGTAGTTACCGGACGTATTGCCACGGTTAAGGAACTTAAGGATGCCGACAGCAACAAATGGAAATACTGTATCTGCATCGTCGGAATGGACGAAGAAAACAAGGAACAGTACAGCCAGATTATTTTCGACAGAGAACATACGCTTCCCAAGATAATGAGCAGACGAAGCAGTTATCTCGGCGATGTAATGAAAAATATCGAAATGAGAACCGGTCAGACAAGAGTAAGCTCTTCGAGACATACTCCCCGAATCAGGGCAAACGAAACCGTTACGCTTGAGGACGGACAGGAAGTACTGGTTGAAGATTTCAGCTTCGAATACGTAAGACTTAAATTCCTCTCCGAAAACGGAAAGGATTCGGGACCCTCATTATTCAATCTTCCGCCGAGAGTCGTACTTTTCCCTACGGAAATATACAGAATGGTATGCGTTCCCAGCGGATTCAACCAGAATATTTACAGAATAGAGAATTTCAGAGAACTTGAAAGAACCAATGCGTGGGGAGGAAAGATAAACGAATGGGAAAGAAACAACAAAACAAGGAAAAAGAGCAGAAGACAAAAATAAGCAAAAAACAGTTCTTCCTGACGGTCCTTGTGTTGTTAATGGTAGTTGTCGCATATCTTGCCGTGGCATTCAGGGCATGGGATGTGGCAGGCGCCACCATTAAAAGAAGAATCGCCGAAAAGCAGATAGACAAATACATGGAGCAGGTCGGATTTAACGGAACGGTCGTAGCGGCAAGGGACGGAGAAATCATTTTTGCCAAAGGATACGGAAGAGTGGATCTGACCAAGGGCGAGGATGCGTCAAGATGTTCGATGGATACGCTTTATCCCATCTTCTCGCTTTCGAAACAGTTTACCGCGTATGCGATTTTGCAGCTTGAACAGGAAGGAAAATTAAGCAGAACCGACAAGGTTTCCAAATACTTCGAAAACTGCAAATACGGCGATGATACAACCCTCGAAGAACTGCTCAACATGACGGCGGGAATACCCGAATACATGGACGACGTCGAAGACTACGAAAGCTATCATTCGGTAGACAGGGACGCTCTTCTTTCAAAGATTCTGAACTATACGCCGGCAGGAAAAGGCCAGTTTAAATACAGCAACTCGAATTATTTCCTTTTGGGACTCATTATCGAAAAAGTGTCCGGAATGACATATGAAGATTATATTCAGGAAAATGTCGTTATTCCCGCAGGCATGGAAAAAGTTTCGTTCGATCCTCAGGCGGCCGATACGAAAGGATTCCGTCCTTACGATGTGTATAATCCCGACAATACGGAATATCATGCTTCATACGCTTTTTCGGCGGGTGAATTGTGTACGACCGCGATAAACCTTTCGCGCTGGCAGAATTTCCTGTATTCGGACAAGGCCATAGACATTTCGCAGTGCTTCGGAGACAATCCGAACGAAACGGTGTATAACCTCGGACTTGTAAGAGCGGGATATTATTACGGACATACCGGAGGCGGTCGTTTCCACAGACACAGTATGTGGTACAACACGGCATCCCATGTTCAGGTTATAGTTTTAAGCAACAACGCATACTGCGATTCCAATACGGTTTCGCTGACTGTGGAACATTATTTGTCAAAATATTAGGAGGCACGAAAATGGACAGAGAAGAGATACTTGAAGGCGTCATAGAGGTTGTGGAAAAGACCTTAAAGGCAAGCGATGTTGATGAAGATACTTTTATGCAGGATGATTTGCATATCGAATCTCTCGATTTTTATTCGCTTCTTGCAAATCTTGAAAAGCAGTTTAAAATCCGCATACCCGAGAGATATCTTGCAGAGGTTGAGACCGTTGGAGATATTGCGGATCTTGTATCCGACATTCGTTCAAAGAAAGGTTGATCATGCTTTTTAGAGAATTGTTTTCTTATCACGCTCAGGTTATGCAAAACAAAATCGTTGCATACAAATATGAGTTTGGTGAGTTTGAAGGGGTAAGTTGTGAAAAATTTCATGAGGACTGCTACCGCGCCGAAGCATTCTGGGCAAGGGAATCCGGGGATAAACGCGTCAGAATAGCGATGGTGGCAGAAAACTCATATACATATCTGGTACAGCTTTTCGGAATAATTCTTTCGGGAAACACAGCCGTTCCCATTAATCAGAATCTGTCGCGAAACGATTTGACCGGCTTTATAAAAGAGCTGAAAATAGACATGGTTGCGGCGGACGAGGACTGGGCGGAAGAACTTGCACAGTTGAATGTATTGTCAAAGGACAAAATATTCAATATAGAAGAAACTTCCTGCAATCTTAAAGAAGGCGGCAAATCAAAGAGCGTCGGCGAAGACGATCTTTCCGTGATTCTTTTGTCGTCCGGAACGAGCGGTAAAAGCAAGGCCGTTCACATTTCGCAAAGAAATCTTACGATAAGCAGCAAAAGAATATCCTTTGAAAACAGGGACTGTTCCGAAAAGGTTATGCAGGTCATTCCGATCTATCATATCGGCGGCATAATTTTGAGCATTGAAGAACTGATGCGGGGAAACGCAATCTTAATCAGCAATGCGAAATATTACCTCATCCAGTTTGCGAATTTCGCTTTTGACAAACTGCTTCTCGTTCCCGCGATGGCTCAGAATCTTTTTAACAAAGCGCCTGACAGGGAAGATATTAACGAGGGATTAAACAATGTCAAATCCATGCTCTGCGTCGGTGCGCCTCTTCTTGCGGAAACCGTAACGAGAATGCGTGCAAGGAATATCAAACCGATTGTTTACTACGGACTTACGGAAGCAACCGGCACGATTTCGGGCGACGGAGAATATAAGGACGGGGCATGCGGTAAAATATGTCCTCACAATGAAGTAAAAATCGTCGACGGCGAAATACTCGTTCGCGGCGAGAATGTCACTTCGGGATACATCAACAACGATGAGGCCACAAGAGAGTTGCTCAAAGGCGGATGGCTTCACACCGGAGATCTCGGAAAAATCGACGAAGACGGATATTTGTTCATCATCGGCCGATCCAAAAACATAATCATTCTTTCGAACGGAGAAAACGTTTCTCCCGAAGAACTGGAATCGAAATTATATGAGTGCGGCGAAATCGAAGAGACGATGGTATTCGGCGAAAACGATACCGTTTGTGCAAAGATTTACTGCGGCAGGGATTCGAACGGTGAAAAAGAAAATACAGTCAGGGAATTCATAAGAAATATGAACCGTTCCCTGCCTACCACAAAGAAAATCAAAGAAATCATTTTTGTTAACGAAGAATTACCGAAATCGGGAGTAGGGAAAATCAAAAGATAATTCCGATTCGGATTATGTGTAAAAGGGGATATAATGGGAGAGTTTATTTATAAATTGCCTCTGGGCTGGAATTCGATGAAAATGCCGGACCTCGAGGAATTGGTAACATGGGTTCCGATAGCTGTTGTCGTGGCCTTATTGCTTATTTGTTTTTTGGGCTTCAGATTTTGCGTTTCCGCATGTTTCTTTTCGTTTTCCGTTTTAAGCGGATTTATCGGAGTTCATTATGCAAGACCGTACTGCCACCACAGCGTGAGCGTGTTCATTGTTTTCACGATATGCACCGCTTTCGGAGGATGGCTTGTGTACGTTTTCGTGAATATCTGGAACAGCATGGTTAAAAAACTGCGATTAAGAAAGGCCGCGATATTCGTATTTACATACGTTTTTCAGGTTATAAACGCCATAGGCCTCGTACTGATGCTTTATAAATTTTTTTATACGGGAATCGTTTTGGACATTGTCGCGGCGGTTGCCTTTACTTTGCTGGGCTTCTTGGTCCAGAAGAAAACCGGAATTCTCGACAGGGATATACGAAGCTACGAAGATTCCCTTCAGATTTGATTCCGATTTTTCGGACAAAACGGCGAAAATTACGGATTATAAAAAAATTCTTGCGATTTGAAAATCGCTGTGTTATCATATAAGTCCGTGATGAAATAATTTCCTTGCTCTCATCCTGAATGAGGGCCAGAGACCAAAAGGAGGTAATTAGCATGAATAAGTATGAGTTATGTATTGTTGTCAATGCTAAGATTGAGGACGATGAAAGAGCTGCAGTTGTTGATAAGTGCAAATCTTACATCGAAAGATTCGGCGGAACGATCACTGAAGTTGAAGATGCCGGAAAGAAGAAATTAGCATATGATATTCAGCATATGCATGAAGCATTTTACTACTTCATTCGTTTCGATGCAGAAGCTACTGCTCCCGTCGAAATCGAAAACCGTGTTCGTATCATGGACAATGTGCTCAGATTCTTAGTAGTCAGACTTGATGAGCAATAGAAAGTAGGTAAAATATGAATAAAGTAATTCTTATGGGTCGTTTGACCAGAGATCCCGATATGAGAGGCGAAGGTACAGGTCTTGTTGCAAGATATACTCTTGCCGTAGACAGAAGATTTTCCAGAAACGAAGAGAACAATACGGATTTCATCAACATTGTTGTTTTCGGAAAGGGAGCCGAATTTGCCGAGAAATATCTTAAAAAGGGTACCAAGGTTGTGATCAGCGGTCGTATTCAGACAGGAAGCTACACAAACAAGGATGGTCAGAAGGTTTACACCACAGATGTTGTTGCCGAAGAACAGGAGTTTGCCGAGAGCAAGAATGCTTCGGGAAGCAACGGGGGACAGATTGAAGCATCATCTTCGAACAATTCAGTTCAGGACGACGGAGATTTCATGAACATTTCCGACGGAGTTAAGGATGATATGCCGTTTTAGTTTTTAGGAGGATTAATCATGGCATTCGTTAAAGAGAATAAAACAGCCGATCCTGCAATGAAGAGGAAAGGCAATGTTCGCAGAA